>Ga0208736_1000438_pt1 | contig 11922 bp, 12 predicted proteins | sample AntDryMetagUQ255_FD_188090 | JGI IMG/M metagenome (GOLD analysis project Ga0208736, IMG submission 188090) | Polar desert microbial communities from Antarctic Dry Valleys - UQ255 (SPAdes) | ecosystem: Environmental > Terrestrial > Soil > Desert | place: Antarctic Dry Valleys | collected 2008-12-31 | reverse complement strand
TCCAGAAGGTCCGCATCCAGGTCGCAGGGTCTCCGCGGCGGGAGTACGTGTGCACGCGCTGCCTCAAGGCCGGCAAGGTCCTCAAGGCCGCCTGATCCGTCGAGCGCCCGGGCGCAACGGCGCCGCTGCCGTAGTGTAGGAGCTCTAGATGCCCGATCCGAGCCTCCTCCGCTTCCGCCGAGCCGTCGCCGCCGCCTGGGCCGAGCTCGAGTCGCGCCGCCAGGAGGTCAACGACCTCAACGTCTTCCCGGTCGCCGACGGCGACACGGGCGACAACATGTCGATGACCCTGCGCGCCGTCCTCGACGAGCTCGACGCCATGGAGGACGCCTCTGTGGACGAGCTCGGCCGCGAGGCGATCGTCGCCGCGGTGGCGCGGGCCGCCCTGCTCGGGGCCCGCGGCAACAGCGGGATCATCCTCTCCCAGATCGTCCGTGGCGCGGCCGAGGAGCTGGCCTCACGCCCGGGCGAGCTGGTCGACCCGACGCTCGTCTCCGCGGCGCTGGCCCGCGCCGCCGACGCGGCCTACGCCTCGGTCCGCGATCCGGCCGAGGGGACGATGCTCTCCGCGGTCGCGGCGATGGCGCACCGGGTGGCGCGCGAGCTCGCCCACATGGACACCACGCGCCTGAATGCGGACGCCAGCGAGGCCGATCAGGACCAGCTCCTTGCCGACGTGCTGGAGCATGCTCTCAGCGCTGGCACCGACGCGGTCGAGCGCGGCCCGGAGCAGCTGGCGGCCCTGCGCGAGGCCGGCGTGGTCGACGCGGGCGCCTACGGGCTGACGGTCATCATCGCCGGCGTCGTGGCGGCCCTGCGGGGCGAGGACCGTCCCGACCTCGAGCACCACGCCGCGCCCGCCGCCTCCCTGCACCTGCCGCAGCACGCTTCGAGCGAGTACCGCTTCTGCACCAACTTCGTGGTCTCCGGCGAGGGACTCGAGCCTCGTCCCTTCGTACCGTCGCTCGAACAGGTCGGCGATTGCGTGCTGGTGGTCGGGGACGAGCGCACCCTGCGAGTGCACGTGCACACCGACGACCCCGCCGCGGCGGCGGAGGTCTTCTCAGACATAGGCGAGGTCTCGCGCTTCGACGTCGCCGACATGCGGGAGCAGGTGGCCGACCGCGGCGCCCGGCTCGGTGGCCGCTCGGGCAATGGGGCGCCCGCCGCCACGCGCTGCGGGGCGGTGACGGTGGCGAGCGGTCGGGGCCTGACCCGGCTCTTCGAGGGGTTGGGGGCGCTCGTGGTCGACGGCGGAGCGAGCATGAACCCCTCCACCTACGAGCTCCTCGCCAAGATCCACTCGGTGGCTGCCGACGAGGTGATCGTGCTGCCCAACAGCCCCAACGTGACCCTGGCCGCCGAGCGCGCGGCCGAGCTCTCGGAGCGGCCGGTCGAGGTCGTGCCCACCCGGTGTCCGCAGGAGGGCCTCTCGCTGCTCGTCGGCCTCGACCCCGGCCGTCCGGCCGCCGACAACGCCGCCGCGCTGCGGACGGCCGCGGGGCGCCTGCGCACCGGCGGCGTCGCGCGGTCGGCCCGCGACGACGCCCACGGGCGCTTTCGCGCGGGCGACGCGGTCGGCTACGTGGAGGAGGAGCTCGTGGCCTTCGGTGACCCGGCCGAGACGCTCGCCGGGGTGGCCGAGCGCATCGCCGACGGTTCCGAGCTGCTCACGTGCATCGCCGGCGAGGGCGCGCCAGCCAATCGTGCCACCGTCGAGGCCGTGCTGTCGAACGGAGCCGAGCTCGAGTATCACGAGGGCGGACAGCCGGCCTGGTGGTGGCTGCTGAGCGCGGAGTAGTGCGTCCGGACGAGCCCGTATAGAGCGCCGATCACGCTGCGCTTCGCCGACACCTCCGAGCTGACCCGGTCCGAGGCGCTCGCCGCCCCGCTGCGCTCGCTGCCACGACCGAGTTGCCTCGAGGCGCCGCTCGGCCTCAAGGGCCGCTCGGCCGAGGCGGCGGCCACGCTCGGGCTCGAGACCGTCGGCGACCTGCTCGAGCACCTGCCCGACCGCCACCTCGACCGCCGGGAGGGGCGCGAGCTCGCCTCGCTGTCGCCGGGGGAGGAGGCGACGGTCGGCGTGGTCGTCAAGGAGATCGCCAGCCGGCCGATGCGCCGGCGGCGCGGCGTCCGCGTCGAGGCGCGCGTGGCCGACGACAGCGGCCCCGCGCTCGCCATCTGGTTCAACCAGCCGTGGGTGGCGCGCCAGCTCGCCCCTGGTGCAAACGTCCTGCTACGCGGGGCCCTCAAGCGGCGCCACGAGTTCCACGTGCGCGAGTGGGAGCCCTTCGAAGGCGCCGAGGCCCCGGTCCATACCCGGGGCCTCGTGGCCATGTACCCGGCCGCGCAGGGGATCACCAAGCGGCTCCTGCGCGAGCTCGCCCAGCGCGCGCGGGACGCCGTGCGCGAGGTGCCCGACCCTCTGCCCGCCTCCCTGCGGGTGGCCGAGCGGCTGCCCGACCGCCCCGCGGCGCTCGCCGCCGCGCACTTCCCCGAGGCCGACGCCGAGTTTGAGGCGGCGCGGCGCCGGCTCGCCTTCGAGGAGCTCCTGCTGCTCGAGCTCGCGCTCGGCCGGCGGCGGCGGGCTCGCCAGGCGGCTCGGCGCGGCACGCCGCTCGGGCTGGGCGGCGAGCTCGTCGATCCGTGGCGCGCGAGCCTGCCCTTCGAGCTCACGCGCGAGCAAGGCCGGGCCGTCGAGGAGGTCGACCGCGATCTTGCGGCCGAGCACGCCATGCAGAGGCTGCTCATGGGCGAGGTCGGTTCGGGCAAGACCGTCGTCGCCCTGCACGCGATGCTGCGGGCGATCGAGAGCGGCCGACAGGCCGCGCTAATGGCGCCGACCGAGACGCTCGCCGAGCAGCATCTGGCCACGCTCGACCGGCTGCTCGGAGGCCTCGTGCCGCTCGCGCTGCTCACCGGCTCCACCCCGGCGAGCCGCCGGCGCGAGCTGCTCGGCCGCCTCGAGACCGGCGAGCTCGGGCTGCTCGTGGGCACGCACGCCCTGATCGAGGCGCCGGTGCGCTTCCGCGACCTCGCGCTGACCGTGGTCGACGAGGAGCACCGCTTCGGCGTGCGCCAGCGCGAGGCGCTCGTGGCCAAGGCGCCGGACGGCCGCACCCCGCACCTGCTTCACCTCACGGCGACCCCGATCCCGCGCACGCTCGAGCTCACGAGCTACGGCGACCTCGAGACCACGGCCCTGCGCGAGCTGCCCTCGGGCCGCCGTTCGGTCGAGACCCACGTCGTCTCCGGCGAGCGCGCGCGCGCTCGGGCCTACGAGCGCATCCGCGAGGAGATCGCGCGCGGGCGGCAGTGCTTCGTGGTCTGCCCGCTGGTCGAGGTCTCGGAGGCGCTCCAGGCCCGTGCGGCGACGGTCGAGGCCGAGCGTCTGCGCGAGACCGAGTTCCGCGACCACCGCGTCGCGCTCGTGCACGGGCAGCTTCCCTCCCGCGACAAGGCGGCGGCCATGCGCGAGTTCGCCACCGGCTCGGCGGACGTGCTCGTGGCCACGAGCGTGGTCGAGGTCGGCATCGACGTCCCCAACGCCACGGTTATGCTGATCGAGGAGGCCGAGCGCTACGGCCTCTCCCAGCTCCATCAGCTCCGCGGGCGAGTCGGGCGTGGGGCTCACGGCGGGCTCTGCGTCCTCTTCGGCGACGCGAAGCTGCCTCGCCTCGCGGCCATCGCCACGGAGTCCGACGGCTTTCGCCTCGCCGAGATCGACCTCGAGCTGCGCGGCGCCGGGGAGGTGCTCGGAACGCGCCAGCACGGGCTGCCGCGGCTCAAGTTCGCGACGCTGCCCGAGGACGAGGATCTGCTCGTGCTCGGCCGGGCATGGGCCGAGCGGTTGCTGGAGGGCGACCCGGAGCTCGAGGCGCCCGAGCACGTGCTCCTCCAGGATGCGGTCGACTCTCGCTTCGGGGACCGATCCGCCGGAGCTCAGGACGAGGCCCTCAGCGAGCGGTCGCCGGTCGCCCGCTCGGGCCGGCCGCCCGCCTGAACAAGCGTGCGGGTCGTCGCCGGTCACCTCCGCGGACGCCGCCTCGTTGCCCCCCCGGGCCACGCAACCCGTCCCACCTCCGACCGCGTCCGCGAGGCGCTGTTCTCGATCCTCGGGCGGCTCGACGGCGCGCGGGTGCTCGACCTCTTCGCGGGATCGGGCGCGCTCGGGATCGAGGCGCTCTCGCGCGGCGCGAGCAGCGCGACCTTTGTCGACCGCGACCCTCGCGCGCTGGAGGTCGTCCGGACCAACCTCGAGGCGCTCGGACTCGAGGACGCGGCGGTCCATCGCCGCGACGCGCTGGCCTACCTGCGCGCCGCGAGCGCCACCCACGACCTCGTCTTCGTGGACCCGCCATATAGTTGCGCGCCTCGCCTGGGCGGGCCGCTCTCCGCGGCAATCCCGGCCGTGCTGTCCCCCGACGCCCTGATCGTGACCGAGTCCGACAAGCGAACCCCCCTCGAGCTCGAGCTCCCACTCGTTCGCGAGCGCGTCTACGGCGAGACCCGGATCGCCGTGCACCGTGGCCGCTGAGCGCGCGGGGATCGCCGTCTGCCCGGGCTCCTACGACCCGGTCACGCACGGCCACCTGGACATCATCGCCCGCGCGTCGGGCATATTCGAGCTCGTGATCGTGGCCGTCGTCGACCTCCCGATCCGCAAGCAGAACACCCTCTTCAGCGCCGAGGAGAGGTGCCGGATGATCTCCTCGGAGGTCGGAAAACTCGGGAATGTGCAGGTCAAATCCTTTGATAGGCTCATCGTCGACTTCGCCCGGGAGAACGGCGCCACGGTGATCTTGAAGGGCCTCCGCGCGATCTCCGACTTCGAGTACGAGTTCGAGATGAACCAGCTCAACCGCAAGATGGCGCCTGACATCGAAAACGTCTACATGATGTCCTCCCCCCAATACAGCTTCCTCAGCTCGAGCGGTGTCAAGGAGGTCGCTACCTTCGGCGGCGACCTCGGCGACCTCGTGCCGCGCGCCGTCGCCGTGCGGCTCGACGAAGAGCTCAAGCGCTAGCCCAGATGACCGATCCCACGACCACGCACGCCCGGATGACGCGCCGCAGCTTCGCTGGGCCGTTGTCCTCGGCCTCGCCGATGCCCCCAGCATCGGCTTCGGCCTGCGTCCGCGGCCAGCTTGCTCTGGCGCGCCCCCGGACGCACGTGGCCGTGGTATCGATCATCAGCCCCCGGCGATAGGTTTCCCGCATGGACGTCCTGGTTCTGATCGACAAGCTCGACGACTCGATCCACAACGGCAAGCCCGTCCCGCTCACCGACCAGGTCCGCGTCGAGCGCGAGGAGATCTACGACATCCTCGACCAGATGCGGGCGACGGTGCCCGAGGAGATCAAGCAGGCGCGCTGGATCGTCAAGGAGCGCCAGGAGATGCTGGCCGAGGCCAAGCGCGAGGCCGAGCGCATCATCCGCGAGGCCCGCGACCAGCAGGAGCGGCTGATCAACCAGCAGGAGGTCGTCCGCCTCGCCGAGCGACAGGCCGAGGACATCGTCGAGGAGGCGCGCTCGCGCGAGCGTGAGATCCGCCTCGGCGCCGAGGACTACGCCGACGACATCCTCAACACGCTCGAGGTCAACCTCCAGAAGTTCACCCAGGCCGTCCAGCGCGGCCGCGAGCGCCTCGCGGGGCGCGACCAGGCCGAGGTCGGGTAGTACGCCGGATCGCGGACGCTGCGCGACCGGCGTCGCGCGCGTAGGGGTAGACGCGTGGCGATGAGCTGGGGCAAGCGAGCCGACCTCATCGTCCACGGGGACGATCCGATCAACGCCGAGCCGCCCCGCGCGGCCCTGGCCGACGAGCCGGTCACCTCGCTCGATGCCTTCTACGTGCGCAACCACGGGCCGGTCCCCGAGCTCGATCCTTCGTCCTGGCGTCTGCGCGTCGACGGGCTCGTGGAGCGCGTCCTCGAGCTCTCGCTCGAGGAGCTTCGGTCGCGCTTCGCCCACCACGAGCTCGTGGCCACGCTGCAGTGCGCCGGCAATCGCCGTGCCGGCTTCCTGGCGGTCCGCGACATCCCGGGCGAGGCTCCCTGGGGGCCTGGCGCCATCGGGACCGCGGTCTGGACCGGCGCCCGGCTGGCCGACGTGCTCGCCGCGGCGGGAATCCAGGAGAACGCCGAGCACGTCGCCTTCGCCGGCGCCGACGTCTCCGAGGAGGCCGACCCACCGCAGGCCTTCGGCGCCTCGGTTCCCCGTCACAAGGCGACCGCCGGCGAGGTGGTGCTCGCCTGGAGCATGAACCGCGAGCCGCTGCCCACCGTGCACGGAGCCCCGGTTCGCCTCGTCGTCCCCGGCTACATCGGAGCGCGCAGCGTCAAGTGGCTCGAGCGGATCACCGCGCAGGCCGAGCCCTCTGACAGCTTCTTCCAGGCCGAGAGCTACCGTCTGCTGCCGGCCGAGGCCGACCCCGACGCGATCGCCCCGGGCGAGGGCGTGGCCCTCGGCGCGGTCGCGGTCAACGCCGACATCCTCTCACCGGGCGAGGGGACGACGGTCGCTCCGGGGCCGCTGGGGGTCTCGGGCTACGCGCTCGCCGGGGACGATCGCCGGATCGTGCGCGTCGACGTCTCGACCGACGAAGGGCGGACCTGGCGCCAGGCCGACCTGCGCGATCAGCAGAGTCCTTGGAGCTGGCGCTTGTGGGAGGCGGAGGTGGACGTCGCCGTCGGGACGACCGAGATCGTCGCCCGCGCCTGGGACAGCGCGGCCGCCGCCCAGCCCGAGAGCGCCGCCCACCTCTGGAACCCGAAGGGCTACGTCAACAACGCGTGGGCGCGGGTCAGCGTCAGTCCGGATCGCTCGGCGGCTCGTGGAGACCGAACGACGAGCCCTGGTCGTCGCGACACAGCTTGAAGCGACCGAACCGGGCGTGCGAGTCGGCGTCGCCCCCGACGTCCATCTCCTCGACCTGACCGCCGAGCTCGCGCACGCGGGTGAGCGCGGCCTCCAGGTCGTTGACCCGGAAGAAGACGTACGGACTCGCGCCCTTGTCGCCACCGTGCATCCCGCCCCGCACGTTCGGGGCTCCGATCACGAAGCCCTGCCCTGACGGCCCGGGCTCGAACCGCCAGCGGTCGAACAGCCCCTCGTAGAACGCCCGCCCGCGCTCGGTGTCCTCGACTCCGATCTCGAAGAACGCCAGCTCGCCTGCCATCTCGTATCCCTTCGTTCGCCAACCTGTTTCGAAGCCCCACCCTAAGCCCCGCCGACGGCTCGGTCTAGGAAGAATGTGATCGGCGAGCGAAGCGCGGAGAGGCGCTGGAGCATGGCTAACCTCGTACGGTGGCCGAGACCGCGCAGCAAGTCGATCTCGGGTGGCTCCTGCTCTCCCCGGGCGAAGGCCGGCGCCTCGACCTCGACGTGGAGATCGAGCCGCTCCTGCTCGCCGGCCAGCGCTACGCCCCCGCCGGGCCGGTCGCCGCGCGCCTCGACATCTCCCGTACCACGGGCGGCTACTCGCTGCGCCTGCGCTCCCGCGTCCCGCTCGAGGGCCCGTGCATGCGCTGTCTCGAGCCCGCCGAGCGGATGGTGGCCGTCGACGGGCGCGAGGTCGACCAGCCGGGCGGGGGAGAGGACCTCAGCTCCCCCTATCTCGACGGCGACGAGCTCGATCTCCACGCGTGGGCGCGCGACGCGCTCGCGCTCGCCCTGCCGGCACAGATCGTCTGCCGCGACGAGTGCCGAGGGCTGTGCCCGGAGTGCGGGGAGAACCTGAACGAAGCGGCGCCCGAGCACGGGCACGAAGCCGAGCCGGATCCGCGCTGGGCGGCGCTGCGCGAGCTCCGGCTCGAGTAGCGCTCGCCGCGCTTGGCGGAGTACCGCTCGACGCTAGACTGGCGCGGCCATGGCCGTCCCAAAGCAGAAGCAGTCGCACGCGCGCACGAACAAGCGGCGCTCGCAGCACCGCGTGCGCCCGCCCGCGACGCGCGCCTGCCCGCAGTGCGGCGAGCCGCGCCTGCCCCACCGCGTGTGCGGGGTGTGCGGCACCTACGCCGGGCGCGAGGTGATCGCGCCCGAGCCGCCCGAGGCGGCCGAGTAGCCCTCCGGGCCCTCGCCCGCCCTCGTGATCGCGGTCGACACCGGCGGCGCCGACCAGGGCGTCGCCACCGTGGTTGAGGGAGCCCGGCGGGCGGGGACGGCGGTCACGCTCTTCGGACCGGCGGCCGAGATGGCCCTCCCGCCCGGTGAGGTCGTCGACGCACCGCTGGTCATCGCCGGCGACGAGGAGCCGGTCCATGCCGTGCGGGCCAAGCCCGAGGCCTCGATAGTCCAGGCCGCGCGCGCCGTGGGCGACGGCCGCGCCGAGGCACTCGTCTCGGCCGGGGCCACCGGCGCCGCGCTCGCCGCCTCGCTCTTCCACGTGAAGCGGTTACGGGGCGTGCATCGCCCGGCGATCGCCGTGCTCCTGCCCGTGCCCGGGCACCCGACCCTGCTGCTCGACGCCGGGGCCAACGTCGAGGTGCGGCCGGAGCACCTCGTGCAGTTCGCCCTCATGGGGGCGGCCTTCATGCGGGCGGTGCACGGCACCGCGCGCCCGCGGATCGGACTGCTCTCGGTGGGCGAGGAAGCGAAGAAGGGCACCCCTTACGTGGTCGAGGCTCACGCGCGCCTCGCCGCGCTCGCCGGCGAGCTCGCCGGGCACGAGTTCATCGGCAACGTCGAGGGCCACGAGGTCACGGCCGGGACGGTCGACGTCGTGGCCACCGACGGCTTCACGGGGAACGTGGCTCTCAAGCTCATGGAGGGCACGGCGCGGACGGTGAGCGCCGCCGTCCGCGACGCCGTTCGCGCCTCGGCGCTCGCGTCACTCGGCGGACTGCTCGTGCGCGGGCGCCTCGCCGGCCTGCGCCGGGAGCTCGACCCGAACGCCACCGGGGGAGCGGTCCTGCTCGGTCTGCGGCGTCCGGTGGTGATCGCCCACGGCGGCTCGAGCGCTGAGGGGATCGCCAACGCGGTGCGCCTGGCCCGCCGCGCGGTCGACGAGCGGGTGGTCGAGCGGACCGCCGAGGCGCTCGCCTCCGCGGGCGTCCTGCGGTCCGCGGGCACTGCTAGCGTCGCGCCATGACCAGAGAGGAGATCCTCGAGCTCGTGCGCTCGCACCTCGCCTCGGAGCTCGAGATCGAGCCCCTGAGCGTCGAGGAGAGCACCCACTTCAAGGAGGATCTCGACGCCGACTCGTTCGACCTCGTAACGCTCGTGATGGAGCTCGAGGACACCTACGGCGTGCGGATTCCCGACGAGGAGGCCGCGCGGATCGTCTCGGTCGGCCAGGCGGTCGACTACATCCTCGCCTACGCCCCGCAGGCCGCGCGCTGACCACGAGCGCGCCCCGAGCCGTGGAGACGCTCGCCGGCCTGCTCGAGGAGATCCCCGACGACCTCGCTCGTCAGGCGGTCACCCACGCCTCGTGGGTCGAGCGGCGCAGCGAGTCGTGGGAACGGCTCGCCTTCCTCGGGGACGTCGTGCTCGGGCTGGCCGTCTCGAGTGACATCTACCCGCGCTTTCCCCGCTTCGGTGCGGGCCGGCTCACGAAGCTGCGCGCCCAGGCCGTCAGCCGCGGCGCCTGCGCCGCGGTCGCTCGCGAGCTCGGACTGGCCGACCGCGTGCTCGCGGCGGCGCCGCCGGGGCGCGACGCCACGGGGCTCGTGCGCAGCGATCGCATCCTCGCCTCGGTGTGCGAGGCGGTGATCGGCGCGGCCCACCTCAGCTTCGGGTTCGAACGAGTCGCGCCCGCCGTGGTCGAGGCCTTCTCCGGCCAGGTCGAGGAGGCGCTCTCGCACCCGGTCGACTTCAAGTCCGTGCTCCAGGAGCGCCTCGCCCGGCGCGGCGAGGTGGTGATCTACCGGATCGAGTCCGAGGAGGGACCGGCGCACGAGCGCTCCTTCGCGGCGGTGGCCGAGGTCGCCGGCGCGCCGCTCGGCCGGGGTGAGGGCAAGACCAAGAAGGCCGCCGAGCAGGAGGCTGCGCTCGAGGCGCTCAGCGGCGAGCAGAGCGTCCGGGGCGAGGACCGGCTTCTGGTCGACCCGGCGCACGAGGACGCTGGCTGATGCATCTGCGCTCGCTCACCCTGAAGGGCTTCAAGTCCTTCGCCGACCGCACTCGCCTCGAGTTCTCTCCCGGGGTCTCGGTGGTCGTCGGCCCGAACGGATCGGGCAAGTCGAACGTGGCCGAGGCCGTGCTCTGGGCGCTGGGGGAGCAGAGTCCGTCGGCCGTGCGCGGGCAGACCATGCAGGACGTGATCTTCGCGGGCGGCCAGGGGGTCGGCTCGCGCTCCGCGGCCGAGGTCGAGGTCGTGCTCGACAACTCCGACGCAACGGTTCGCGGGGGCGTCGCCGGCGGGGCCGGCGGGCTCTCGGAGATCTCGATGTCGCGCCGGCTCGAGCGCTCGGGCGAGGGCGGCTACCGGCTGAACGGCGCCCGCGCTCGCCTCGTCGACGTGGCCGAGGTCCTCTCCGACACGGGGCTCGGGCGAGAGATGCACTCCGTGGTCTCCCAGGGCCGGGTCGAGGCGATCATTCACTCGCGCCCGCACGAGCGGCGGCTCCTGATCGAGGAGGCGGCTGGCCTCGGCAAGCATCGGCGCCGACGCCGCAGAGCCGAGCTCAAGCTCGGGCACACCCGCGAGAACCTCGACCGAGCGCTCGACGTCGAGCGCGAGGCTCGCTCGGGCCTGCGGCCGCTGAAGCGCCAGGCCGAGGCGGCCGACCTTCATGCGCGCCTCGAGCGCGGGGTGCTCGAGGCCCGGCTCGAGCTCGTGCGCGAGGAGCGGCGGGCGGCGGAGGCGGAGCGCACGGCGAGCGAGGAGTCGGCCGCGGCCGCGCGCGGAGAGCGCGACGAGGCCGACCACCGGCTGGCCGAGGCCGCCGGGCGGCGCGAGGCCGTCGAGCTCGAGTTCGCGGCGCGCTCGCGGGCGCGCGAGGAGCTCTCGGCCCGCGTCCACGGCGCGCGCTCGGCCGAGGAGCGGATCGCCCTGCGCACCGAGCGGGCGCGGGACACGGCGCGGACCGCGACCGAGGGCGCCGCCCGCCGGCGCGCAGAGCTCGAGCGCATCGAGGCCGAGATGCGGCGGGACGAGGGGGAGGGGCACGCGAACGGCGGCGACGGAGGGCCGGCCAGCCGGATCGAGCGGCTCGCGACCGAGCTCGCGGCGCTCGAGGGTCTGGCGGAGGAGCGCCGAGCGGTGGAGCTGGCCGGGCTCGAGGAGGAGCTGCGCGTGGCCGAGCGTGCCCACGCGACCGCGGCCGAGGAGGAGAGCCGCCGGCGCGAGGAGCTGAACGAGCTCGACGGTGCGGCCCAAGCCGTCCGCGCGCGGCGCGGCGAGGCCGAGCGCGCGGCCGAGGTGGCGCGCTCGCGGGCGGCCGCGGCCGGCGCCGAGCTCGCGTCATCGAACGCCTTTCTCCGCGTGGCCGGGGGGGCGGGCCCTCCCGGAGGCCGAGCGCTCGTCGAGGACCTCGGAGTCGAGTCCGGCTACGAGCTGGCGCTCGCCGCCGCCCTCGGCCCGCGCCTGCGCGCGGCGGTGGTCGAAGACATGCCCGCAGCGGAGGCGGTGCTCGAGCGCGCCGGCGGCGACGGCGCGACGGCGCTGCTCGCGGGGGGCGTCGAGCCGGTGCGTCGCGACGCTCGCTACGAGCCGCCGGCCCCGGACGCCGAACCGCTGCGCGACCGCCTGCGCCCGTCGGCCGAGCGGGCCGAGCTGGCCGCCCGCCTGCTCGCGGACGTCTGGGTCGTTGCCGCCCTGACCGACGTCTCGCCGGACTTCAGGGGCGTCGCCGTGACCCGCTCGGGCCGGGTCCTAGACGCCGCGCTCGGAGAGCTGCGCCAGGCACCCGCCGGGGGAGAGGAGCGCCTGCTCGAGGAGCGCAACCGGCGCCAGGAGCTCGTGGCGGCCTCGGAGG
>Ga0208736_1000437_pt1 | contig 11932 bp, 9 predicted proteins | sample AntDryMetagUQ255_FD_188090 | JGI IMG/M metagenome (GOLD analysis project Ga0208736, IMG submission 188090) | Polar desert microbial communities from Antarctic Dry Valleys - UQ255 (SPAdes) | ecosystem: Environmental > Terrestrial > Soil > Desert | place: Antarctic Dry Valleys | collected 2008-12-31 | reverse complement strand
ACGAGAAACTTTGCCGTTCCGAACGTTGATTTGCAGGATTCGACCGACTTCGGCAGAATCACCAACACCGTCGGCGGTCCGCGTCTGGCGCAAATTCGGGCGAAGTTTAATTTCTAAACTTATTTCAATTTACACGATGAGAAAAGCGAGTCCGAAAAGTGACTCGCTTTTTTCATTTGCCGCCAAACAAATTTTCATATTTCTGAAATGTTTGCCAGAGTAACATTAAATTAACACTTCGTTAAGCCCGATTTCACAAATTAAAATTACTCTCGACATTACCAACTATTCGATTGTTAAATTAGCCGGCTAAAGCAGGTTAATTCCGACCGGCTTTTAAAAATTACAGGAGATTTCTCTTTATGAAAATTGCAAGTTTTTATCGAGTCGCAGCATTGCTTGTCATCACCGCTTTTGTCAGTGCTTTGCCGGCTGCCGCCCAAAGACGAAGCATCGAACTGCGAGTTCTCGGCACTTATTCCGCCGGCGTTTATAATCAAGGCGCGGCGGAAATTGTCGCGCACGACCCGTTTACGCAGCGGCTGTTTACGGTCAACGGCGCGACATCGAAGATTGACGTGCTGAGCATCGCCGTTCCGTCTCACCCGGTTCTGCTTTTTTCCATTGACCTCGCGTCCTACGGTCGGCAAGCCAACAGCGTGGCGGTCAAAAACGGAATCGTCGCCTTCGCCGTCGAAGCCAAAGTCAAAACCGACAACGGCAAAGCTGTTTTCTTCGACGCAAATGGAAATTACCTGAACGCCGTGACGGTCGGCGCACTGCCCGATATGATTACTTTTACGCCGAACGGCGATAGAGTTTTGGTGGCGAATGAGGGCGAGCCGAACGACGCTTATACGATTGACCCGGAAGGTTCGGTCAGCATTATCAACCTCCGTTTCGGCTTGCAGCACGCGACCGTCACCACCGCCGGACTCGCGGCGTTCAACGGTTTGATACTCAATTCGAGCATCAGAATTTTCGGACCGAACGCGACGGTCGCGCAAGATTTGGAGCCGGAATACATCGCCGTTTCCGACGATTCGAGAACGGCTTGGGTGACTTTGCAGGAAAACAACGCCGTCGGCGTTTTGAATTTGCGGACGGGCAGATTCACCAGACTAATCCCGCTCGGATTCAAAAATCACCACCTCAGCCGCAACGCGATAGATTCGAGCGACCGCATCAGCAGCTCAATTCCCGGCGTGATTGACATCTCTCCCAAACCGGTTTTCGGAATGTATCAGCCCGACGGCATCGCCACTTTCAATCACCGGGACGAAACTTATTTCATCACCGCCAACGAAGGCGACGCGCGTGAATATGCGGGTCTGACCGAAGAAGCCAGAATCAGTTCGCTGCTGCTCGACCCTGCTGTTTTCCCGAACGTCGCGTTTTTGAAAACTGACGCTCAAATCGGTCGTCTCAACGTGACGAGAACGCTCGGAAACTTTGACGGCGATGCTGAATACGAAGGGCTTTTCGCTTTCGGGGCGCGTTCGTTCTCAATTTGGACGGGACGCGGCGAGCAGGTTTACGACAGCGGCGACGACTTTGAACAGATTACCGCGAAAGTTTATCCGTCGTTTTTCAATGCGAGCAATACCAACAATACACGCGACGACCGCAGCGATAATAAAGGACCCGAACCGGAAGGAGTCACTGTTGGCGAAGCCTACGGGCGCAATTATGCGTTTATCGCTCTGGAGCGCATCGGCGGCATAATGGTTTATGAACTCAGCAATCCCGAATCTCCGAGATTTATTCAATACATCAATAACCGAAATTTTTCGGCGGCGACGAACACGGCGGCAGCAGGTGATTTAGGACCCGAAGGACTGCATTTTATTTCCCGCGCCGACAGTCCGACAAACACGCCTCTACTGGTCGTGGCTAACGAAATAAGCGGCACAACGACTGTTTACGAGGTGGCGAGAAATAGGTAGTAGAAAGTTTTCCAAAAAGAAAAAAGGCGAACAAGAAACAGAACTTGTTCGCCTTTTGACATTTTATCCTCTTGCAGTTCATTTCACCGCCGTCGTATTTGTTTTATCACGCGGGTCGAAAGGCTGCGCCTGATATTTCTTAACCGCTTCCTGAGCCTTGTCGTAATCGTCGCCCAGAGTTTCGGCGCGTTTATAGGCGGCGGTCGCCCGCGGACGGTCGCCTTTCGCGTCGTAACCGTTGCCCATTTTGATATTTGCCCAAACCGCCAGCCACGACGGACGCAGCGTTCCGCCGAGAACGGCTTTGAAATTGTCAATCGCCAAATCATAGTTGCGCTGTTCTAAAAAGAGCAGTCCGAGATGATAATAAATCCACGAATTCGAGCGATCTAATTTCAGAGCGGCTTCAAACTGCTGCTGCGCTTCGACGTAATTTCCTTCGCGGAATTGTTCGATACCGCGCCGCGCAATCGAAGAGACGCGTAAATCCGGCGAGATTCGCAAAAGTTTGTAATTCGGATCAATGACAATTTCGAGCGGTTTGCCGTTCGATTCAATACTGAAATCCGCGCTCGCGTCTTCGATGTCAATTTTGACGATTTTTGATTCGCCCTCGCCTTCGGCGCGAAGCTGAACTTCGACCGGCAAACGTAAATTGTCGTAATTCTGTTTGACCGTGCCGCGTGTCACGAATTTTCCGCCGCGGGTGCGGATGATTTGATAATCCGCTGTAAACTCGGGAACGCCCGTGCCTTCGACCCAACGCGCGAAAAAGTAGCGCATCGGAACTCCGGCAACCTGCGAAGCCATTTTTTCAAAATCGTCAATCGAAGCATTTTTGCCGCGATACTGTTGAAGGAAGTTTCGAAGCAACTGATTAAATTTCTGCTCGCCGAGCGTATCGCGCAGCAGGCGGAAAACCGACGCGCCTTTGCCATACATAATGTATTGGTAAGCCGTTGATTGGTCATCCAAAGTTCCCGGCGTGCGCGTCAAAGACGCAGTTTGCTCGAAAGTCAAAGATTTTTCCAGCAGCTCACGGCGCAGATTTTCAAGCTGCGCGCCGGATAACGTGGTTTCGCGCAAAGCAAACGCGCTGAATTCAGCCAAGCCCTGCGAAATCCAGGCATCATCGAACGATTTCAGCCCGACCGTCAAGCCCCACCATTGCAGCGCGGCTTCCCGCTGCAAACGCTCTTGTGTGATCTCACGCGATTGCTCAAACAAGCGGCTCGCCATAAAAATCATCCCTTGCGTTGAATAAAAATCCAGACTCTCATCATCAATCTGCGCGATGATCAGGCGTTTTCCGCCCAGCGGTTCGCCGTATTGTTTTGTGTAATATTCGAGCGCGCGACCCAATGTTTCGCCATAAGCCGCGACGAGCGCGTCGTTGCCGATTTTCGTATTAAACTGCAAATCGTATTCGCCGAAACGCAAGTTTTTGTTTGTGTATTTTCCGTAAGCGAAATTTCCGATGAGCGCGGGCTTCGACTGCACGAAACGATATTTGCCGCCGACATTAGTTGAAGGCGCATCACTGAAACCGATTACTTGAAAATTGGCGGGAAGCGAAATCGAGATGTCGGAAGTCGCCTGGTCAGCGGCGTAATCGTGAAACGGAAACCAACGCGCCGCATACATCAAATAACCGTCTTTCGCGCCGACATACGCCAGACGTTTCGTCAAAAGCGGACCGCCCGACGGCGTTGTCAACACACCGTTGTATTTGAAACGCAAAGTAATCGGCGTTCCTTTCACAACCGTGTCGCCCAAATCAATTTTCACGCTCGGACCCAAATCGGAAACGCCGACTTGATCCTGCACGAACGTCACCTGACCCGGCACGGCGGTCGGCGCGGCATTTTTGGTTTTCGTTTGCGAAGTCGGGGTTGAAAAAGCATTGACGCGCGTGATGTTTTCGATTTTCAAAGAACCGTTTAGCTCAAACGAAACCGTGCGAGTGTCTTCCGCAGGTATAAAATTAACGTCAACCGTCGCATTTAATTTGTTTTCCTCCGGCTGGAGCCGCACGTCCATTACGTAATTCGTGACATCAAACGGCGTGCGCTGAATCTGCTGCTGTGCGAACGCGGCGACCGAAAATAAAAAAACCGCCAAACTCACTCCGATTACTTGAGAAAAACTTTTTCTGTAATTATTCATTATCTTTTTGCCTGATCTTTTTGCCCGGAAAAACTTTAATTAACTTTAATTAACTTTAATTAAATAGATTTGCTGTTTTTGATGTCGGAGAAAGTTAAATCGTTGGCTTGCAAAATGAGTTTCAAGTTTCAGGTTTCAGGGTGCGTTTTTTTTCACCTGAAACCTGAAACTATCGAACATAAATCGGATTCGAAATTATCCAGGGCATTTTATCGAACGGCTCGCCAAGCGAATCGAGATAAACTTCCGCACGATAAGTTCCCCTTTCTTTGATTGGAAAATTTATCTGCGCCGCGCCCGTTTCTTCATGAATCTTTTCGCCGTTTTTGAAGATGACGAAACGAGCGGTTTGCGGCGCGGCGATTTTTAGATTCAAGTTCTCTGTCAGAGCGATTTCGTCGCCCATCGTTTTCGTTTCCGCGCCGTTTTCCGCCGTGAACGAAAACCCTTTGGTGTCGCTTAAAACATCAAGACCGACGAAGACGCGCCCGTTTTTTAAGGCTTGCAAAAGATTTTCCGTCGTCAGCGATTTGTCTTTATCAATTAAGACGTGGTTTTTCATCGCGCGGAAAATCGTTTCGTAACGGTCAATCTTGAGGTTGATAATTTTATTACCCGCGTCGTCGCCCAAAAGGTGAAAACCGATGTTGGAATGCGCGTCCGTTCCCGCAAACAAAGTTGATTTTTTCGTTTGAGTAACTTCGTCAAAGCGTTGCAGATTTGCGTCGGGACGGTAAAAATATTTTGCCAGAACGAGTTCGGGGTAAGAATAATAAGACCAAATCGCGTCGAATAAAACAAAAAACGGACTCATCTTTTTAGCGTTCGTGTGCAGGCTGAAAACCTCGATGCCGTCGTAATCCGCGTCCCAAGTTTTATGTTTTTCAGGATAAGTGATAAAAGCGAGCTTGTTTTGCGCGTGGATTGTTTGGAGAAAATCGGGCGTGGCGACGCGGTTCATTTTGCCCGCGTCCGCGCTCCCCGGAATGAGCAGAAATCTGTCGGTCGCCGTTTCGACTTCCTGCCCGTTGACAAACAAAACCCCGCCGACTTTGCCCTGCAACGTCAGCGCGGAAGTGTCGTAAAGCGCGGCGGTGTGTTCGGTCATCACGACAAAATCGAGATTATTTTTCGCCGCGCCGTCAATGAGTTCGTCAAAATTTCCGGTGCTGTGTCCGCCGATTGCCGTGTGAACGTGAATAATTCCTTTATACTCGTCAAAATTCGGATTGGCAATTTCCGTTTTCTGCCCTTCAAGTTGATTGATTTTGTCGTGAAGCCGCCCGAATTTCCAGCGATTGTAAATAAAAGGAATTTGCGCCAAAAGGATGACGGCGAGAAAAACTAAAAGTATTTTCTTCCAAAGTTTCATTCACTCAAAAAATCAACTGACACTACTTTTTCCGCAATCTCTCTGCCTATTTTCACGACTTCCTGATGAACAACGTGTTCTGTGTAAAAATCAAGTGCCGCGCGGTCAGGATATACAGCTACTAAGCCCAGATCAAACGACCGTTCAAGATGCAGAAAATCGAAGCCGAGATTAAAACTGATGATATTTGGAATCACTTTCGGCAGATTTTTCAGTTTCGCCAGATGCGTTTCTTTTTGCTCTTGCGTTGTTTCGGGTTTGTATTTCCAACAGACGATATGCGTCAACATTTATTTTCCTTCCTCGCACCATTTTCGCGTAACTTCGTGCCGATACGCAAACATCTTTTCAATTTTCGGCGTGATGACCAGCGGCGCGGCAATACGCCCGAAAATCCACAGCGGCGGCTCAAACTCGATTTCGTCGCGCAGAACCGCCCCGTTTGCGTGCGGCTCGACGATATGTTGATGTCGCCAACTCGCAAACGGACCGGAAATCTGCACGTCTTCAAACATTCGCGGCGAATCGTATTTCGTATGTTCGGCAACCCAGCGCGTCGGAATCAAGCCGAAGATTTTTTGTTCGAGAATAGCCTGCGAGCCGATTTGTTTGATGTCGGCTCTTTGGATAATTTTCACGCTTTCCCACGGCGGAACCAGCCGCTCGAAGGCATCGGACAGTTCGTGAAAGGCGAAGACTCGTTCGGGCGCGGCTTTGATGATTGATTCTTTAACGTATTTCATATTTTATAACGCCGCACTTTGCGCCGTTGCTTCCGCCTGCAGTTTTTCATTCAGTAAATTCCAAACTTTTTTGATGTGTCGTTCCTCGACCCGAATATTCCCAATTGAAAGCCGCAATGTGTATTTGTCGTTTAATTTCGTATGTGAAAGATAGGCTTCGCCGCTCGCGTTAATTTCATTCATTAATTTCTCGTTGAGCGCGTCGAAATTTTCGATGGTTTTCGAACTAGCGCGAAAACAAACGAGCGCGAAATTAACGGGCGCGACGAGTTCCCAGTCTTCCGACTTTTCAATCCACGAGGCGAGAAGTTGCGCTAACCGGCAATGTTCGCGGAGGCGTTCAATCAAACCGTCGCGTCCAAAATACCGAATCACAAACCAAAGTTTCAGAGCGCGAAACCGCCGTCCGAGTTGAATTCCGTAGTCCATCTGATTGGTAACGGCTTCGTCGGTTTTGAGATATTCGGGAACGAGCGAGAAGGCGCGTTTTAATAAATCGGTATGACGACAATACAAAATTGATAAATCAAACGGCGTGAACAGCCATTTGTGCGGATTCGTGACGAGCGAATCGGCGCGTTCGCAGCCTTTGAATAACTTTTGAAATTCGGGAACGATTGCCGCGCTTCCGGCATAAGCCGCGTCAACGTGCAGCCACATGGCGTTTTCTTCGCAGACCGGGACGATTTCGGCAATCGGATCAACGCTCGCCGTCGAAGTCGTGCCGATTGTTGCCACGACGCAGAACGGAACGCAGCCGTCGCGCTTGTCCGCTTCAATCGCCTCGCGCAACTTCCCCGCATCCATTTCAAAGCGTTCGTTCGTCGGAATTTTGACCAGGGATTTCTGTCCGAGTCCGAGCAGCAGCACGGCTTTTTCCACTGACGAATGCGATTGCTCGGAAGTGTAAACGCGCAGCAGCGGCAAATCATCGCGCCCGCTCATACCATTTTCACGAATCTTCAAACTTAATCCTTCACGAGCCGCCGCAATCGCGTGGAGAGTTGAAACCGAAGCCGTATCATAAATAATTCCTTTGAAGCCGTCGTCCAAATTCATCATTTGCCGCAGCCAATCGGTGACGACTTCTTCGAGTTCAGTCGAGGCGGGCGACGTGCGCCAGAGCATCGCCTTCATATCGAACGCCGCCGATAAAAGCTCGCCGAAAATTCCCGGCGCGCTGACGGAAGTCGAAAACAGCCCGTGAAAATTCGGATGATTCCAATGCGTCACGGCGGGCAGAATTAATTTATCAATATCGCGAAAAACCGCTGCAAAATCTTCGCCGTGGTCGGGCGCCGATTGCGGCAAATTACTTTTCAACCAATTCGGCTCGACTTGCGACAGCACGGGAAATGACTCAATGTTTTGCGAATAATCGGCTATCCAATCAATAATTTCGTGTCCGGCGCGGCGAAAATCTTCCGCGCTCATATCGCCGGTTTTGGGTGCGAACATATTCTTTAAATTTTCATTTTCTTCCGGTTGCATAAAATACACATTACATTACTCGGTTGTTAATTTGTTGCTCAAAACAAGTATAATGCCTTTCGTGCAATTATTTTCAAAATCAGATACAATCGTTTGAATTTCAAACTTTTCCTTATCAGCGACGTTTTTAGTCGGACGATTCAAGGCAAACAAAAATTTAAATTTAGAACAATAGTTTTCATCTGTGAGGTAGATATGAAAAATTTCTTTCTGGCTTTTAGCGTAATCTTTTCCATTGTTTTATCGAGCGCGTGTGTGGACAAAAGCGCGAACAGCGGCAACGCTTCGACCGGCGGCGACACCGGCGATATTAAGGTCGGCGTTTACGGTGACACGACCGGCGCGACTTCGAGCTTCGGACAATCAACGAAAAACGGCATTCAACTCGCCTTTGACGAAATCAACGCGGCGGGCGGCGTGAACGGCAGAAAACTTCAAATGATTTTTGAAGACGATCAGGGAACGCCGGAAAAAGCCAAGACGGTTATTTCCAAATTGGTAAATCAAGACAAAGTTGTCGCCGTTCTCGGCGAAGTCGCTTCGTCGAATTCGCTTGCTGCCGCGCCCGTCGCGCAGGAAGCGAAAATCCCGATGATTACGCCGTCTTCGACCAACCCGAAAGTAACGGAAGTCGGCGATTATATTTCGCGCGTTTGTTTTATTGACCCGTTTCAAGGCTCGGTGATGGCGAAGTTTGCGGCGAATACTTTGAAGGCGAAAACTGCTGCGATTCTCGGCGACAACAGTTCAGATTACAGCAAAGGCTTGACGCAGTTTTTCGAGCAGGAGTTTGTAAAACTCGGCGGAACAATTATCAACAAACAAACCTACGCGCAGAAAGACCAGGATTTCAAAGCGCAGTTGACGCAGATGCGCGACCAGAAACCGGACGTGATTTATATTCCGGGCTATTATGGCGAAGTCGGCATTATCGCCAAGCAAGCCCGCGAGCTCGGAATGAATCAACCGCTGCTCGGCGGCGACGGCTGGGATTCGCCGGAACTGTGGAAACTCGGCGGCGCGGCTTTGAAACCCGCATACATTTCCAATCACTATTCGGCGGACAATCCCGCGCCGGAAATTCAAAATTTCGTCAAGGCTTATCAGGCGAAATTTAACGTCGCGCCCGATTCGCTGGCGGCTCTGGCATATGATTCGGCAAAAGTTCTGGCTGACGCAATCAAACGCGCGAACGGAACCGACAGCGCGAAATTAAAAGATGCCATTAACGCGACGAAAAATTTCGCGGGCGTAACCGGTACAATTTCGCTCGACGCGAGCCGCAACGCCGTCAAATCGGCGGTCGTTCTGGAACTCAATCCGGCGGCGAGCAAGTTTGACTTTAAGGAAACTATTTACCCTGAAGGAATGACTCCGCCGACTGCTTCGACATCGAACACCAATACAACGATGAACACCAACGCGATGTCGAATACGATGAATTCAAACTCAATGAACTCGAACACGATGAATTCAAACTCGACGATGAATTCGACAATGAACGCCAACAAATAAGTTCAAAGTTCAAGGTTCAAAGTTTAAGGTCTGATTTCCATACCTTAAACTTTGAACCTTAAACCTTGAACCTTGAACTTGTAATTTATGGATACTTTCGTTCAGCAGCTTATCAACGGCTTGACCATCGGCTCGATTTACGCGCTCATCGCGCTCGGCTACACGATGGTTTACGGGATTTTGCGCCTCATCAATTTCGCGCACGGCGACATTTATATGGTCGGCGCGTATGCCGGATTTATGCTTGCCGTAGTCCTCGGCTTTGATGCCAACCCGTCGGTTTTCGGTTTTGCCGTCACCTTGCTCGGCGCGATGGCGATTGCCGCCGCGCTCGGAATGGCAATCGAGCGGTTCGCTTATCGCCCCGTGAGAAAATTCTCGAAAATGACGACGCTCATCACGGCAATCGGAATGTCGCTCCTTATCGAGTATCTTTTCATATTCTTCTTTGAGCCGAAGCCGCGCTCGTTTCCGCCGCTGATTTCAAATGAAAATCACACGCTTTTCGGCAACGCGACGATTTCCACTTCGCAAATTTTGATTTTCGTCGTTTCGATTTTCCTGATGATTGCCCTGCAATACATTATTTTCTACACGAAAATCGGGAAAGCAATGCGCGCTGTTTCGTTTAATCTGAACTCGGCGAAATTGATGGGCATCAACACGGATTTTGTGATTGCTTTTACGTTCGCTTTGGGGTCGGCTCTGGCGGCGGCGGGCGGCGTTTTGACGGCGCAGTATAATCCGAAAATTGACCCGCTGATGGGCGTGATGTATGGCTTAAAAGCGTTCGTCGCGGCTGTCTTAGGCGGCATCGGCAACATTCCGGGTGCGGTTCTCGGCGGTCTGGTCATCGGCGCGGCGGAAACGCTGGTCGTCGGTTACGGCGGCTACATCGGCATTCCTTCGACCTACCGTGATGCCGTCGCTTTCGCCATTTTAATTATAGTTCTCTTAGTTCGCCCGGCTGGATTGCTCGGCTCAAACGTCCAGGAAAAAGTTTGATTATATGAATTGGTTAAAAACATTAATCGGCGGCGTTGTGATTATCGCGTTTCTTTACGTATTAAACGCGATGATGAGCAGCGGCGGATTTTTCGGAACGGGCATTGACGATTATCAAGCGCGGCTGCTCGTCTTCATCTGCATCAACATTATTCTGGCAACGTCGCTTAATCTTATCAACGGCTTTACCGGACAGTTTTCCATCGGACACGCCGGATTTATGGCGGTCGGCGCGTATGCTTCCGCCTACTTTACCGTCACTCACGGCAAAGCGTTGGAAGGCTCGTTCGGGTTTCTCGGCGACACTGGCGCGTCAAGCGTCGTGCTTCTTATTGCGGTTGTTATCGGCGCAATCGTCGCCGGAATTATGGGCTTGATTGTCGGCATTCCCAGTTTGCGTTTGAAAGGCGATTATCTCGCAATCGTTACTTTGGGATTCGCCGAAATTATTCGCATTGTGATTTTGAACATTGATATAGTCGGCGGCGCGACCGGCTATCCGGTTCCCGGTTACGCGAATTTTCTCTGGATTGGAATTTTCACGGTCATTACCATCGTCGTCATTCACAACATCATAAAATCCGATACCGGACGCGCTCTGGTTTCCATCCGCGAAGACGAATTGGCAGCGGAAGCGATGGGCGTGAACACGACGCGCTACAAAGTCACTTCGTTCGTCATCGGCTCAGCTTTCGCCGGCATCGCGGGCGTTCTCTTCGCGCACTACAACAAATTTCTGCACACCAACGATTTTCAATTTATCCGCTCGTTCGAGATTATTATTATGATTGTCATCGGCGGAATGGGTTCGATGACCGGCGCGATTTTAGGCGCGATTATCGTGACACTGCTTCCCGAATTGCTGCGCCAACTTCCCGAAATTCAAGTCGGCGCAACGACGTTTCAATTCGCCGATTTGCGACTCGTGATTTTCGCTTTGATTTTGGTTTTGACGATGATTTTGCGTCCGCAAGGAATTTTGGGAACAAGAGAATTCGGTTTGAACTGGCTCAAACGTCCGCGTAAAAGTTCGGAAGGAAACGAAACAATCGGCGCGGACGCTGGCGTTCCCGAAGCGCAACAAGAAGAAGCCAAGCGTCTTCAAAGCGAGGAGGACAAAGATAAATGAACTCACAGACAAACGGAAATGACATTCTGCAAACTGATAAAGCCACGATTCGTTTCGGCGGTCTGATTGCCGTCAACGAACTCACGATGAATGTTCAGAAAGGCGAGATTTACGGTTTAATCGGACCAAACGGCGCAGGCAAGACGACAGTTTTTAATCTTCTAACGGGCGTTTATGAACCGACTTCGGGCGACATCAACATTTTGGGAACTCGCGTCAACGGCTTGCGCCCGTTTCAAATCTCCAGACTCGGCGTGTCCCGAACATTTCAAAACATCCGGCTCTTCCCTTCGATGACGGTTTTGGAAAACGTCATCACAGGTTGTCATCGCCATGCCAAGCAATCCTTGCTTGACGGCGTTTTCCGTCTGCCGCGTTATTTCAAAGACGAATCGGAACACCGCGAATTCGCGCTCGAACTTCTTAAAATTTTTGATCTGGAAAAATATAGAGACGAAGGCGGAACGAGTCTGCCGTATGGAAATCAGCGAAGATTGGAAATTGTCCGCGCGCTCGCCACGCGTCCGAGTCTTTTACTGCTCGACGAACCGGCAGCGGGAATGAA
>Ga0208736_1000436_pt1 | contig 11940 bp, 11 predicted proteins | sample AntDryMetagUQ255_FD_188090 | JGI IMG/M metagenome (GOLD analysis project Ga0208736, IMG submission 188090) | Polar desert microbial communities from Antarctic Dry Valleys - UQ255 (SPAdes) | ecosystem: Environmental > Terrestrial > Soil > Desert | place: Antarctic Dry Valleys | collected 2008-12-31 | reverse complement strand
CTAGCGTTCAGCGAGGTGACCGAGGCGGGGCCCGACAGCGGCGGCGGCGAGCAGCTCGAGCTCACGCTCGGCCCGCTGTATCTCGTCGTCGTCGACGACTGCGTCAGCGCTCAGCTCACAGGCCGTGCCGCGCACTTCTACCGCTCGCCGGCACAGACGCTCGAGTCGGCGCGCTGCCTCGCCGCGCTGCTGCTCGACCGCGGTGACGAGCTCGACGGTGACGGCCCGTGGCGCCGCCCGCTGCCCGGCGGTCAACGCCACGTGTCGATCGTGCGCGCGCCGGCCGGTCCGATCGCCTGAGCTCGCGGCTTAGGGTGGTTGGACTCCGAGATGTGCCGACGGGTTCGGCTCATCGGGCCTTCATCTTGCGGGCACCGTAGACGATGTCTGCGGGGATCCGGCCGGCGGTGAGTCGGCCGTGGTGAACGCGGTCGTAGTTGTAGAACGCGAGGTAGGTGGCGAGTTCGCGGCGCAGGCCGGTGGAGCGCGGGTAGATGTAGCGCGCGAACGCGGGGCGCCAGCACTCGTCGAGGATCGTCTTGTGGAGCGCTTCGACGTTGCCGTTGGTCTGTGGTCGGCCGGCATGGATGTGGCTGTGGCGAATCTCGAGGCGCTCGAGGGATTCTTTGAATGCGTGGCCGCGAAATTCATTGCCGTTGTCTGAGAGGACGCGTTCCAGGCGCCAGCCCGCGGCCCTGAGGTCGTGTGCGACGCGTCGGGCGAGCTTGCTGGTCTGCATAGCGGTCGGGTTGCCCTGCTTGCAGATCACGAGCTCGGCCCACGCGAACGAGGACGCGATGTCGATCGCGGTGAGCTGCCAGATCGCGCCGTCGGTGCCCTTCAAGCGTCCGACGTAGAAGCAGTCGATACCGACCAGCTCTCCGGGGCGGTCGACGTCAATGTGCTGCTCAGGGCCCGGATCTCGGGGCGGCTCATAGGGCGCGGCGTAGCCGGCGATCAACCCGAGGCGCTTGGCTCTGGTGTTCAGGCCGTGACGACAGAGCACCTTCCACACGCCGTTGGGCGAGACGACGATGCCACCCCACTTCTCCCTGGCGAGCTCGGACGCGACGCGCTTGGGTCCGAGGCCGGGATGCGCGATCGAGAAGCTCACGATGCGCTCCTCGATCATCTTCGGCAGCTGGTTAGGCATCTGCGGCCGGCGGCGCTCACGCGGGCGGAGCATCTCCAGGCCATGACGGTCGACCTGGCGCTTCCAGTGGTAGTACGTCGAGCGATGCACCCCGAACGTGCGGCACGCCGCCGACACGTTCGTCCTGGCGGCCTCAGCGAACAGCTGCTGGCGATAGCCGAACAGCACGTCATCCTTCGTCATCAGCTCAGCTCCCTCACTTGGCGGTGAAGGAGGCACCCTGAGCCGAGGCACGGACGGCCCCGCCCATGGGCGGGGCCGTCCGACCTCAAAGACCTATCGAGCTCCCAACTGTCGGGAGCACCCGGAGACCGGCCAGTCTAAGAGCTCGGGCCCGCTGAACCGCTTGCGGCCACGGGTGGGGTGATATACAGGGTGGAAGCGATGTGCGCTTCAGTGCGCTGGAGCGGGCGTTGGAAATACCACCTCGCGATCGCATGCCCGGACGGGCTCCGGACTGGCGGCGGGCGCAGGAGGGAGCGATCATGGTTTCGCGGTCGGCCGGACCGACCGAAGTTCAGGCGCCCGCCGCTCAGCGGAGCGCGCGGTCCGCGAACCCGAGGCACGCCGATCGCCCCGGGAGCGATCAGGCATCGTCGCTCGCACGCTCTGCGCTCACGTTCGCGGCGCGCTGTCACGCCGGTCAGCGGCGCGAGAGCGATGGCGCCCCGTTCATCGAGCATCCGTCCGAGGTAGCACGGCTGCTCCGCGATGCCGGCTGCTCGGACATCGTCGTCGCCGCAGGCCTGCTGCACGACGTAGTAAAGGACACCTATGTCAGCCGGGCCGAGCTGGAGGCGCGCTTCGGCGCGGCCGTTGCGGACCTCGTGCAGGCGGTCACCGACGATTGCGTCGGGAGCTACCGGCAGCGCGAGCATGTCATGCGCGACCAGGTATGGCAGGCGGGCGGCGACGCGGCGCTGCTGTTCGCCGCCGACGCGATCGCCGAGGTACGCGACCTGGGCGATGAGGTCAGGCGCGAGCGGGCACGCTCGGCTGCGACCGGGCGCGCGCAGCATGCGCGCACCCGCCTTGAGCGCTACCAGCAGATGCGCCTCGAGCAGTACCACGAGAGCCTGCGGATGCTCCAACGCGTCGCTCCCCTCCATGAGCTCGTCGAACAGCTGGCAACCGAGCTCGACCACTGCCCGATCGCCGCCCGCCGCGGCGCGATCGGCGGTTGAGCCTGCGACAAGCCGCTAGTCCCTCCGGCTCGGGCACATCCGGCGCAGCGTGCACTCGCCGCACGCGGGATGCTGCGCGTGGCACGTGCGGCGGCCGTGGCGCAGCAGGTTGACGTGAAACTCGAGCTCGGCACCAGCGGGGGTGAGCGCGACCATCGCGTCGTGCAGCTCATCGGACGGGGCCTTCGTGCGCAGCAGATGCAGGCGCGTGCCGACGCGCGCGACGTGTGTGTCGACGGGCACGTCGCGCAGGCCGTAGGTGAACAGCAGCACGCAGGCCGCCGTCTTGCGACCGACGCCCGGCAGCGCGCAGAGGTAGACGCGCGACTGCTGCACGGGAGCGTCGCGCATCCACGACAGGTCGAGCGGGTCGCCGATCGCCTCGAGGATCGCCTGGATGCGCGCCGACTTGACCTTCGAGATGCCGCCCGGGCGGATCGCCTCCTCGATCTCCTCGACGGGCGCGTGGCGGACGGCCTCCCAGCTCGTGAAGCGCTCGCGCAGGCGCCCGAAGGCGACATCGCGGTTGCGGTCGTTCGTGGACTGCGAGAGCACCGTCAGGACGAGCTCGGCGAGCGGGTCGTCATGCGGCGCCATCACCGGCACGCCGTAGACCTCCGCCAGGCGCTCGCGCAGGCGCTGCACGCGCGCGCGAGCGGGAGGCTTCCAGACGGCCCTCGCGGCGCTCACTCCAGCGCGCCCCAGCGCTCGCAGGCGCGGGCGGCCTGCTCGGCCGCCTCGGGCAGCGCCGCGGCGAGCGCCGGGGGATAGAAGTCGGTCATCCCCAGGCGCGCGAGCAGGACGCCGAGGAAGACGTCGCCGGCGCCGATCGTGCTGACGACGCGCGCGGGCCTGGCGGCGACGTCGTGACGCATGCCCTTTGCGCGCAGGATCGTCCCGGCGGCGCCGTCGGTCACGATCACGTGCTGCGCGCCGGCGGCCAGCAGCGAGGCGGCGGCGGCCTCGGGCTCGTTCTCGCCGGTCAGCAGCCGCGCCTCGAGGCGGTTGCATTTCACGAGGAACGCACCGGGCACGCATTGGCCGGCGGCGGCCCCCGCCCGGCCCGCGCTGTCGTCCCAGCGCGCCAGGCGCAGGTTGGGATCGACGACGATCGGCCGGCCCAGCTCCAGGGCGCGCTCACGGGCATCGAGCGTGAGCTGCGCCGCGTGCGCTCCGGCCAGCGTGTTCGATGTGAGCAGCAGCGCGTCGCACGCGTCGACGGCGTCGAGCAGGCGGTCGTCGAGCGCGCTGAGCGCCGCGGCGATGCCGTCGCCGTAGAGCTGGTAGTGCGGCTCGCCACGCTCGTCGAGCGTCACGAACGCCAGCGCCGTGCTGTGCCCCTCGGCCAGCCCGAACCAGCGCAGGTCGACGTGCTCGGCGGCCAGCCGGTCGCGCAGCCACGCGCCCCACGGGTCGTCGCCGACGCCGCCCGCCAGTGACATGGAGGCGCCCGCGCGAGCGGCGATCACGGCCGCGTTGGCGACGACGCCGCCGCTGTGCGCGACGAACGCGTCGGCCTCCGCGAGCGAGCGGACCGGGCGGCGGCAGATGAGGTCGACGATGGCCTCGCCGAAGCAGAGGGTTCGCACGGCGCGGAGGCTATCTTGGGCGCGGTGCCGGCCGTGTCCCTCCAGACAGTGCAGCTCGACGGTCAGCCGGTGCACCTGCGTCGTGGCGGCGACGACGAGGTGCCGATCCTCTACCTGCACGGCATTCCGACGAGCTCGTATGACTGGTTGGCGCCGCTCGCACTCGGCGGCGGGATCGCGGTCGACCTGCCCGGCTTCGGGCGCAGCGGCAAGCGCGGCGACCTCGACTACTCGCTGCATGGCCACGCCACGTTCGTCGGTCGCCTGCTGGACTCACTCGAGATCGAGCGCGTGCGCCTGTGCGTGCACGACTGGGGCGCGGCGGCCGGCCTCGTGTGGGCGATGTCGGCGCCCGAGCGCGTGCAGCGCCTGGTCGTCGTCAACGGCATCCCGCTGCTGCCGGGCTTTCGCTGGCATCGCCCGGCCCGCTTGGCACGACTGCCGATCGCCGGCGAGGTCGTCGTCGGCCTGGCGACCCGCAGCATGCTGCGCTTCGCGTCGCGTCGGGCGTCGGCCGGCCGCGGGCCGATGCCCAAGCCGTTCGTCGCCAGCGCGGCCGAGGGCTTCGACCAGGGCACGCAGCGAGCGGTGCTGAGGATCCTGCGCAGCGCCACGCCGGAGAGCCTGGCGGCCGCGGGCGCGGGCCTGTCGCGCATCACGGCGCCGGCGCTCGTGCTGTGGGGCGCCGACGACCCGTACATCCCGGCGCGCTTCGGCGCCGGCTACGCCGCGACGCTCGGCGATGCGACGCTCGAGACGGTGCCCGATGCCGGCCATTGGCCGTGGATCGACCGGCCGGAGCTCAGCGAGCGGATCGTGGCGTACCTGAGCGGTTGACGCGGACACGCGTGCGCGTGCGCAGCGCGGGCACGATCTAGGCACGACTCGGCGGGCCGGCCTGCCGGCGGTGACAACCTGGATACGCCCCGGCGCCGCCGCGTATCTAGCGTCGCCGCGATGGCCGCTGCCCGGACCTCCCCCTGGCTGCTCGCGGCCGTACTGGCGCTGGCCTGGCTGGCCTTCGGGCCGGATACGCCCGACCTCGCCGCCCAGGTCTATCGCGCCGGGCTGTTCGAGCGCGAGGGCTTCACGCTCGTCAACCTCAACTGGTACGGCGGCCACCACACGCCCACCTACTCGACCCTCTTTCCGCCGCTGGCAGCACTGCTCGGGGTCCGCGCCGTGGGCGTGCTGGCGGCGGTCGCGTCAGCGCTGCTGTTCGAACGCATCGCTCGCCGCCATTTCGGCGCGCGCGCCGCGCGCCTGGGGGCGCTGTGGTTCGCCGTCGGCACCGTTGGCGACCTGCTGATCGGTCGTCTGACGTTCGCGCTCGGCCTCGCGGTCGCGCTCGGCGCTGTCTACGCCCTGCAGTGCGGTCGCCGGCGCCTGGGGCTCGCGCTCGGCGTCGCGTGCACGCTCGCCAGCCCGGTCGCGGGGCTGTTTCTCGCGCTGGCGGGAATGGCGTACTGGGGGTCGACGCGCGAGCGGGTCGGCCTGTGGCTGGGAGCCGCCGCGATGGCGCCGGCGCTCGCACTGTCGCTGCTGTTTCCGGAGGGCGGCAGCCAGCCGTTTGCTGCCGGAGCGCTGCTGGCGATCATGCTGTGCTGCGTCGTGTTGCTGTGGCTGCTGCCGGCGCGCGAGCGCGCGCTGCGCGCCGGCGCGCTCGTCTATCTCGTCTCGGCCCTGCTGGCATTCGCCGTCGCATCGCCGATGGGCGGCAACGCGAGCCGGCTCGGGGTCGCGTTCGCCGGCCCGCTGCTCGTCTGCGCGGTGCTGGCCGCGGGCGACGGGCTGCGGCGGCGGCGCGTCCTGCTCGCGGCGATCGTCTCGCTGCTGGTGTGGCAGTGGTGGGCGCCGGTTCGCGAGACGGTCAAGGGCGCCGTCGATCCCTCGTCGCAGGCGGCCTACTACCGGCCGCTGCTGAGCTTCCTGGAGTCGCGCGCCGACGCGGCGGTCCGCGTCGAGGTCCCGTTCACGCGCCTGCACTGGGAATCGGTGCACGTCGCCAGGACGGTTCCGCTCGCGCGCGGCTGGGTGACCCAACTCGACGTGAAGTACAACCCGCTCTTTCGTAACGACGAGGCCCGGCGCCTGACGCCGGCGCGCTACCTGGCGTGGCTGCGCCGGGAGGGAGTGCGCTACGTGGCGCTGCCCGACGTCGCGCTCGATCCGGCTGGCCGGGCCGAGGCGCGCCTGATCCGCCGTGGGATGCCGTTCCTGCGCCCCGTCTTCGGCGACCGCCACTGGAGGATCTTCGAGGTTCGCGGCACGCCCGGCCTCGCCGACGGCGTCGGCCGGCTGACGCGGATCGCACCGCAATCGTTCACCCTGCGCTCCCGGCGGCCCGGTTTCACGCTCGTGCGCGTCCGCTACACGCCGTACTGGCGCGTGGCGCGCGGCCGAGCCTGCATCACGCCCGGCGCGAACGGCTGGACGCTCGTGTACGCGCTCAGCACCGGCGCGCTGACGATCGACGCCGAGTTGCGGCCCAGCGCCATCGTCGAGCGCGGCGGCCACTGCGACCGCCCGCCGCCCAGCGCGGAGCGCGCGCTGCGAACTTCCGTAACACCCAAGGTAGGATGGCCGTCCGCTCATGCCCGCCGCTCGCGCCAGCACGCTCCAGGAGCGGTTCCTGCCTCACGGTCCACTCGACCTCGTGCGCCAGGTGCTGCTGTTCATGGTCGCCCTCCAGCTCTACTCGCTCACGCGCGGGATCGTCAACGAGCCCAGTGACGCGGTCGCCGCGTTCAACAACGCGCGTGACCTCATCGGCCTCGAGCAGACGCTCAACATCTTCGTCGAGCCCTCCGTGCAGGCGTTCACGGCCGGCCAGGAGTGGCTGCTGGACGGCGCCTCGTGGATGTACATCAACACGCAGACGACGATCACCGTCGCAGCGCTCACGTGGATCTACGTGTTTCGCAACGCGAGCTTCTACTTCGTGCGCAACATGTTCCTGTTCGCGTTCTGCCTCGCGCGGCAAAGACCTTCTGGTTCGCCTACCCGCTGCTCGTGCTGTTCGTGATCGTGTCCACGGCCAACCACTTCATGCTCGACGCCGTGCTCGGCGCGATGACTGCCGGGATCGGCATGCTGGCGGCCCGGGCGATGGCGCGGATGCGACCGGACGCGTGGTCCTTCCGCCCGCCGGGGCGCGGCGACGCGCCGCCGGGCCTGGATGCCCCCGCGGTGGACGCCACGCCCGCGACGTCTTGATGGCGGCCGGAACGCAGCAGCCGCCGCCGTCCACCGAACCCGGGCCCGGTTCCGCTCCCCGTCCACGTCCTCGCAGCAACGCGCCGGGGGCGGCCTGGCTGGAGGCCGCGCGCGTGTGGCTGATCCGCTCGCGGCTGACCCCGAACATGATCTCGCTGGCGGGCTTCACGCTGAACGTGCTCGCGGCGGTGCTGATCTGGCAGACGGAGTTCTTCTGGGGTGGCATCGTGTTCATCGTCGGCTCGATCATGGACACGCTCGACGGCGGCTACTCGCGCATGTCCGGCAAGGGAACGCCCTTCGGCGCGTTCCTGGACTCGACGCTCGACAGGATCGTCGAGGGCATCGTGCTGACGGCCGTCGCGGCGACGTTCGCCGACCGTCAGGACGAGCTCGCGGTCGCCGCCGTCGTGGTCGCCGTGCTGTCGTCGCTGACGGTCTCTTACACGCGCGCCCGCGCCGAGGCGCTGGGCGTCGAGTGCAAGGTCGGGATCGCCGACCGGCTGGTGCGCGTCGTGATCCTGTCCGCCGGTCTCGTCCTCGCCGACATCGGCGCGCTCGAGCCCGCCGTCTACGTGCTCGCCGGCCTGAGTAGCATCACCGTGGCACAGCGCATTCTCCACGTTCGGCGCGAGCTGACACGTCCCGCGGCGGGTGTAACGCCATAGCGCGCGCGGGGTGGTTAGCCCCGAACGCCTTGACGAAGGGAACGAATCTCAGATGACCCCCACGACCAGCAACGGCAGCGGCGCCGCCGCCTCCAACGGCGCTGCGCGGTATCAGCAGGACAAGGTCCGCGTCGCGATCGTGGGCGTCGGCAACTGCGCTTCGGCCTTCGTCCAGGGCGTCCAGCACTACCGTGATGCCGACGCCGGCCAGGACGTGCCAGGACTCATGCACGTCGACCTCGGCGGCTACCACGTCTCGGACATCGAGTTCACCGCCGCCTTCGACATCGACTCCACGAAGGTCGGCAAGGACCTCGGTCAGGCGATCTGGGCAGGTCAGAACAACACGATCAAGTTCGCCAAGGTCCCCAAGAAGCTCGGCGTGCAGGTCTACCGCGGCATGACCCACGACGGCCTGGGCAAGTACCTCAAGGAGAAGATCACCAAGGCGCCCGGCGAGACGGCCGACATCGTGCAGATCCTCAAGGACACGCACACCGACGTTGTCGTCTCCTACCTGCCGGTCGGCTCCGAGGACGCGACGAAGTGGTACGTCGAGCAGGTGCTCGAGGCCGGCTGCGGCTTCGTCAACTGCATCCCCGTCTTCATCGCGCGCGAGGATTACTGGAACAAGCGCTTCAAGAAGGCCGGCCTGCCGGTCGTCGGCGACGACATCAAGTCCCAGGTCGGGGCGACGATCGTGCACCGCGCGCTCGCGCGCCTGTTCCACGACCGTGGTGTGAAGCTGATGCGCACCTCGCAGCTCAACGTCGGCGGCAACATGGACTTCTACAACATGCTCGAGCGCGAGCGCCTGGAGTCAAAGAAGATCTCCAAGACCAACGCCGTGACGTCGATCATGGGCCACGAGCTGCCCGCCGGGGACGTCCACGTCGGACCGTCTGACTACGTGCCGTGGCTGACGGACCGCAAGTGGGCGCACATCCGCCTCGAGGGCCAGGCGTTCGGCGACGTCCCGCTGATGGCCGAGCTCAAGCTCGAGGTCTGGGACTCGCCCAACAGCGCCGGGATCGTCATCGACGCCGTGCGCTGCTGCAAGCTCGCGCTCAACCACGGCATCAGCGGCCAGCTCGACGGCCCGTCGAGCTACCTCATGAAGTCGCCGATGAACCAGCGCCCCGACGACCAGGCCCATCAGGACACCGAGAGCTTCGTCGCGAAATACGCGCGCAAGCCGGGGACTGCGCCGAAGGGACGCAAGGTGCCGGCCAAGAAGCCGGCGGCCAAGGCGTAGCCCGCCGTCGGCCCGCTGCGCCTGCGGGTGTGATATTCCGTCCGAACCGTGGCTGCCGCCGATGACACCCTCGTAGCGCTCGTGCTCGACGCTGCGGCGACGCAGCGCGGCACCGCGCTGCGCTACCCCGAAGGTGCCAAGTGGCGCGAGCTCTCCTACCCCGAGCTCGGCAGCGCCGTGCAGGAGATCGCCAAGGGCCTGATCGCGCTGGACATCCAAGCCGGCGACCGCGTCGCGATCCTGTCCGACACGCGCGCGGAATGGACGCTGGCCGATTTCGGCGCGCTGTGCGCGGGCGCGGTCGTCGTGCCCGTCTACCAGACCAACTCGCCCGAGGAGTGCCAGTACGTGCTCGAGCACTCCGGCTCGACGGCGGTGTTCTGCGAGGACGAGGAGCAGGTCGCCAAGCTGCGCGAGGTTCGCGACGACCTGCCCGCGCTGCGCCACATCGTCTGCCTGGAACCGGGCCCGTCCGAGGGGACGATGTCGCTGGGCGCGCTGCGCACGCGTGGCGCTGATGTCGGCGACGACGCACTCGCCGAGCGCGTGGGCGCCGTGAAGGCAAGCGATATCGCCACGATCGTCTACACGTCGGGGACGACGGGCCCGCCCAAGGGCTGCATGCTCACGCACGCCAACATCCGCTCGCTGACGGACATGGTGTTGCAGCGAATCGACATCGTGGCCGATCGCGATTGCTTGTACCTGTTCCTGCCGCTCGCGCACACGCTGACGCGAGCCGTGCAGATCACCGGCATCAAGGTCGGCGCCCAGCTCGCCTACTGGCATCGCGATCCCAAGCGCATCGTGCAGGACGTCAGCGAGATCCAGCCGACCCAGCTGCCCTCGGTCCCGCGCATCTTCGAGAAGATCTATACCGCCGCCACGAGCAAGGCCGAGGCCGCCGGCGGGGTCAAGGCCAAGCTGTTCTGGTGGGCCGTCGGGGTCGGACGCCAGGTCCATGACCGCCAGCAGCGCGGCGGTCATCCCGGCCTGATCCTCAAGGCCCAGCACGCACTCGCCGATCGGCTCGTGCTGCACAAGATCCGCGACCTCTTCGGCGGGCGCATCAAGCTTGCGATCACCGGCGCCGCGCCGATCGAGGAGGACATCCTGTCGTTCTTCTTCGCCGCTGGTGTTCCGGTGCTGGAGGGCTACGGCATGACCGAGACCGCTGCCGCGATCACGCTCAACACGGTCGCCGAGCATCGGCTCGGCACGGTCGGCAGGCCGCTGCCCGGCTGCGAGGTGCGGATCGCCGACGACGGCGAGGTGCTGTTGCGTGGCCCGAACATCTTCATGGGCTACCACAACGACGACGAGGCGACGCGCGAGACGCTGCGTGACGGGTGGCTGTACTCCGGCGATCTCGGCGAGCTCGACGACGACGGCTACCTGCGCATCACGGGCCGCAAGAAGGACCTCATCATCACCTCGAGCGGCAAGAACATCACGCCGTCGAACATCGAGAGTGCGCTCAAGCAGAGCCGCTGGATCTCGCACGCGGTGATCTTCGGCGATCGGCGCCCGTACCTCACGGCGCTGCTGACGCTCGACCCCGACGAGGCGGGCGCGCTCGCCGAGAAGCTCGGCGTGGCCTCCAAGGAGCTGGCCGACCTCGCGCAGGACAAGGCGGTGCGCGACGAGCTGCAGACGATGCTCGACGAGGTCAATCGCAAGTTCGCCCGCGTCGCGCAGGTCAAGAAGTTCGCCCTGCTCGACCGCGATCTCTCGCAGGAGGACGAGGAGCTCACCCCGACGCTGAAGGTCAAGCGCAACGTCGTCTACGAGCGCCACAAGGACGTCTTCGAACGGCTCTACGACGAGGGTTGAGTCGGCGGTGCCCGACGACCGCCTCGCGATCGCCCATGTGACGCCCTATCCCTGGGGCAGCGGCCGCGACGAGATCACGACCTACGTGCAGCGCGCGACGGCCGAGCTGGCGCGCCGCGGCCATCAGGTGCTGATCGTCGCTCCATCGCGCTCGACCGACGCCGTCCGTGAAACGCGCCAGGCGCTGCACGCCGCGCGCGACGATCCCGCCGACCTGCTGCCGCAGCCTGGCGCGCCGCCGCGCGTGCTCGCCGTGGGCGACGCGCTGCCCGACATGCCCGGCGGCCGGGGACGCGTGCCGGCCCTGCCGGTCGACGTCTCGCGCACGATCGAGAACCTGCTGACGATCCTGCCGCTGGACATCTGTCACGTGCACGAGCCCTTCGCGCCGTCGACCGCGAGCGCCGCGCTGCGCCACTCGCGTGCGTTGAACGTGGGGACGTTCCACGCGCCGACCGAGCGGCTGCTGTCGACGCAGGTGGCGCGCAGAGTCGTGCAGCTTGTGCTCGGGCGCCTCGATGCGCGCACGGCGAGCTTCGCCGCCACGCGCGAGCTGATGGCGCGCTACTTTCCCGCCGACTATCGCGTGCTGGCGCCCGGTGCCGACGCGCCGTTGCCGCGCGCTCCCGCCGGCGCGCGCGTGCGGATCGGCTTCGTCGACGACGAGGAGCGCCCCGCCCTGCGCCTGTTCGTGCGCGCGCTGCGGCGCCTGGATCCGCAGGCGCCGTGGGAGGCGACCATCGTCTCCGCACGCGGCCCCTCGAGCAGCATCCCGCTGCGCGCCGAGCTCGAGGCCCGCGTGCGCTACGCGACGCCCGAGGAGCTTGGCGAGGCCGAGCTGCTCGCCCAGACCGACGTGCTCGTCGCCGCCTCCGACGGCGCCGCGCCCGTGCCCGGACTGCTGCTGCGCGCGCTCAACGCGGGAGTTGTGCCGGTCGTCTCGCGGCTGCCCGTCTACGAGGAGGCGCTCGGGGAGGGCGAGTTCGGCCTGCTGTTCGAGCCGCGCGACATCGAGACGCTCGCAGCCCAGCTGCAGCGGCTC
>Ga0208736_1000434_pt1 | contig 12009 bp, 12 predicted proteins | sample AntDryMetagUQ255_FD_188090 | JGI IMG/M metagenome (GOLD analysis project Ga0208736, IMG submission 188090) | Polar desert microbial communities from Antarctic Dry Valleys - UQ255 (SPAdes) | ecosystem: Environmental > Terrestrial > Soil > Desert | place: Antarctic Dry Valleys | collected 2008-12-31 | reverse complement strand
GACGACGATGACGCTCGCGTGGAGCTGACTCCGGTACCGGTGACTCCGCCACCGCCGCCACCGCCACCGCCGCCACCGCCACCGCCGCCACCGCCGCCACCGCCGCCGCCGGCCCAGGGCATCCAGCCCGTGGCTTCGGTGCCTCGCGGCACCGCGACGATCAGCGGGCGGACGGGCTGCGTGCCCGTGCGGTTCAACGTGGTCGTCAGCGGTCGCCAGATCCAGCGCGTGATCTTCTCGCTGGATGGGAAGGTCGTGCGGACGCTCACCAGGCCGAACTCGGGCAACCGGTTCATCCTGCCGGTCAACCCGAGAACGTTGCGCAACGGAACCCATCGGGTGCTCGCGCGGACGATCTTCCGCTCCGCGAGCGGGACCCGGACCCGGACCCTGCGCGTGCTGTTCAGCAAGTGCGCACGCAGGGCCGTGCAGCCGAAGTTCACCGGCTGAGCGACATCGAGACGGCGTAGCTGCTCGCGCGGGCCTCGGCCCGCGCGAGCAGCCGCGTCAGTCGACGTGCAGGACGGCCTTGCCCGCGACGCGCCGTCCCAGCAACGCATCCAGCGCGGGGCCTGGATCGCGCCAGGACCGCTCGAGACCGATCTGACAGTCCAGGGCGCCTGCGCCGACGAGCACGGCAAGCCTCGCGAGGTCGTCCGAGCCGCCGCCCACCCGCTCGATCTCCTCGAAGACGAAGAGGCCGCGCAGCACCGCGCCGGGAGCCCGGCCGAACAGCGTCCGAGCGCCGAACGAGACGGGCGACGCGTCGCTGGACGCGTAGGAGACGATCGTGCCGCGACCGGCGACGAGGCCGACCGCTGCCGACAGGCTGGCTCCGCCGACGCCTTCGAGGATCGCGTCGAAGGGCTCGAGGCCCGCGAGGTCGAAGACGATCTCGCGCGCGCCGAGTTCGGCGAGGCCGCGGGCGCGCTCGGCGTTGCGCGAGAGCGCTGTCACGTGCGCGCCGGAGCGCGCGGCGAGCTGGACCGCGAAGCGTCCGACGCCACCGCTCGCGCCGGTCACCAGCACGCGCTTTGCGAGCACGAAGCCCGCGATCTCCAGAGCGCGCAGGGCCGTGACGCCGGCCACCGGCAGCGTCGCGGCCTGCGCGAAGCTCACGCCCCGGGGAAGCTCGGCGAGATGGTCCGATCGCAGCGCGATCCGCTGCGCCCACGCGCCGCCCGATGCGATGCCGACGACGCGAGCGCCCAGCGGCGGCCCGCTGCCGTCGGCAGCCGCGCGCTGCACCACGCCCGCGACGTCCCAGCCGGGGATCGTGCCCGGCGCCAGCTCGGGCAGCCGGCGCGTCTCGCCGCGATTGAGCGAGAACGCGCGTACGGCCACGAGCGCCTGGGTCGGCAGCGGTCGCGGCTAGGGGACCTCCGCGAGGGCGACGTGCGGCGGCGATGCGGTGGCGGTCAGGGCGAGCACACGCGGAGCGTACGCAACCCCTGCGAGAATCGGCGAATGGACGCCGCAACCGCACCGGGCATCGTCGCGCAGCGATTCGCCGCCCGTCGCCGAGCATGGGAGGAGGAGCATCTCTCGGCGCTGGCGGCCCGCTCCTACCCGGCACGCCGGGCAGTGCAGGAGCCCGACTGCGCGCTGCGCACCCCATTGCAGCGCGACCGCGACCGGATCGTGCACTGCAAGGCGTTTCGCCGCCTGAAGCACAAGACGCAGGTGTTCGTCGCGCCCGAGGGCGACCACTACCGCACGCGCATGACGCACACGCTGGAGGTCACGCAGATCGCCCGCACCGTGGCGCGCGCGCTGGGCCTCAACGAGGACCTCGTGGAGGCGATCGGCCTCGGGCACGACCTCGGCCACCCGCCCTTCGGCCACATCGGCGAGGCGGTCATCGACGCATGCCTGCGCGAGCGATTTCAGGCCGGCTTTCGTCACTACGAGCATTCGCTGCGCACCGTCGACACGCTGGAGCGTGGCGGGGCGGGGCTGAACCTCTGCGACAGCGTCCGCGACGGCATCGTCTGCCACTCCGGCCGCGCGCCGCTGCCGGCCACGCTCGAAGGCCGGATCGTGCGGATCGTCGATCGCATCGCGTACATCAACCACGACATCGACGACGCGCTGCGGGCGGGCGTGCTCGACGCCGCGTCGCTGCCGGCGGATGCGATCGCCGTGCTGGGATCGACCGGCTCGGCGCGCATCGACGCGCTCGTCCACGATCTCGTCGAGGTCTCCGACGAGGCCGACGACATCCGCCAGGGGGAGCAGGCCGGCACGGCGATGGACGCGCTGCGCACGTTCATGTTCGAGCGCGTGTACCTCGGCGACGCCGCCCGCCAGGAGCACTCGCGGATCGAGCGCGTGCTGCGCACCCTGTTCGAGCACTACGCCTCCGATCCGGCGCTCCTGCCCGACGGCGGCGGGGCGCCCGGCGCCGATCACGCGCAGCGCATCACCGACTACCTGGCCGGCATGACCGACCGCTACGCGGTGCGAGCGTTCAGCGCCCTGAGCGTGCCGGCATCCTTCGCCCTCTAGCAGTGGCTCTCTACACCAACGACTCCAAGGAGCGCGTCCGCGACGCCGTCGACATGGTGGACCTCGTGTCCTCGCGCACGGAGCTGCGGCGTGCCGGCGCCAACCGCCTCACCGGCCTGTGCCCGTTTCACGAGGAGCGCACCCCGTCGTTCGGGATCAACCCGGCCGAGAAGGTCTACCACTGCTTCGGCTGTCAGGCCTCCGGCGACGCGTTCACGTTCGTCATGGAGACCGAGGGCGTGGACTTCAAGGGTGCGATCGAGCTGCTCGCCGACCGCTACAAGGTCGCGCTCGAGCTCGAGCAGGAGGATCCGCAAGCGGCCGAGGCGCGCAAGCGCCGCGAGCGCCTGCTCGAGCTGCTGGAGCGGACCTCGGCGTTCTACGTGCGCCAGCTGTGGGAGTCGCAGGAGGCCGCGCGGGCGCGGGCCTACCTCGACGAGCGCGGCCTGCAGGAGGGGACGCTGCGCGAGTTTCGCGTCGGCTACGCGCCGAGCGCCTGGGACACGGTGCTCAACGGCTCGCGCCGTGCGGGCTACGCCAATCGCGAGCTGTGGGATTCCGGCCTCGCGCAGAAGTCCCAGAAGAGCGGCAAGATCTACGACCGCTTCCGTTCGCAGATCATCTTCCCGCTCGCCGACTCGCGCGGGCGCGTTCGCGGCTTCGCCGGCCGCACGCTGGGCGACGACATGCGCCCGAAGTACGTCAACAGCCCGGAGGGCGAGGTCTTCCACAAGCGCGAGCAGCTGTTCGCCGCGGATCTCGCGCGCGCGCCGGCCGCGAAGGCCGGCAGCGTCGTCGTCGCCGAGGGCTACACGGACGTCATCGCGATGCACCAGGCCGGCGTACGCAACGCCGTCGCGATCATGGGCACCGCGATGACCGAGGAGCAGCTGGCTGGCCTGGCGCGGCTGGCGCCCGTCCTGCGCCTCGCGCTGGACGCCGACAGCGCCGGCCAGGAGGCGATGGTGCGCACGGCGCGGCTGGCGAAGGACCGCAAGCTGCAGATCGAGGTGGTGCCGCTCGTCGCGGGGGAGGACCCGGCCGACCTGCTGCGCCGGGCCGGGGGGGAGGAGCTCGTGCGGCGCATCGCCGAGGCCGTTCCGTACATCCGCTTCAGCGTGCACCGCGCGATCGAGACCGGCGATCTCGGCGATGCCCGCGGCAAGGATGGGGTGCTCGATCGGATCGGGGTGATCTGGAGGCTCGTCGCGCCCGGCGTCGAGCAGGACGAGCTCGTGCGCACGATCTCAAACCGCCTGGACCTCTCGCCCGACCTCGTGGCCCAGGAGCTGAAGCGCCGCTCGCAATCGGCGCCGCCCGTGTCAGCACCATCCTCCGCGCCCGCCGCCGCCATGGAGTCCGCAGCGCGCACCACGACCGCGCTCAACCGGCGCGAGCCGACCGAGCGCGCGTTTCTCGGCTACTGCATCGCCATGCCCGAGCTCGGCGGGCCGGCGCTCGAGCAGCTCGAGCTCGAAGCCGACCTCTCGAGCCCGCTGATGCGCCGGGCCGCGGTCCATCTGCGCAGTCACCTGCGCAATCCCGCCGAGGCCCTGCCCGAGCACGACCCCGAGCTCAGCGCGATGATGGCCGAGCTCGCGGTTCGCGCCACCGGCTTGAGCGCCACGCCCTCGGCCTTCGCGATCGAGCGCCTGCAGCTGGCGCTCGCGCGATCCGATCGCGAGATCGCGGCGGCTCGCGTCGCAGCAAGCGGTGACATCTCCGAGCTTGCGCGCCGCAGGTCGGCCGTCCGGGAGGAGCTCGCACGGATGCTCGGGCAGGCGATGGACGAGGGCTCATCTCCACGGTGAGCGTCCAGCGGTGACCCGAAGGCATGACCTTCGCGTATTCGCCCCTATGGTCGCTAGCATCACGCCACAGCGATGTGTAATGGACTGCCAGAGATCGAGAGAGCAATGTTGACTCGTGCACGGATGACGCTTGCGACCCTGGGGATGCTCGTGCTCCTCGCGGCCGCGGTTCCCGCGATGGCCGCCGCGCAGTCCAGCGCCCCTGGCGCAGTGCCCGGACCGACCGTCCGCGACCCGATGGACCTCCTGGTGAAGCCCGGCGACGCGATCACGCTGTCCGACGAGAAGAAGGTCACGCGCTGGGCGAACGCCAATGACGCGACTGTGGTTCGCACCGCCGCCAGCACGAGCGCGCCGAAGGTCACCGTGCTGCGCTACCTCACCGAGGACGGACTGCCCGAGGTCTACCTCGTGCTCGAGGGCAAGCTCGATGCCAAGGGCGATCCCTGGCTGCACATCCGCGTCCCGATGCGCCCCAACGGCCGCACGGGATGGGTGCCCGCCGACGTGCTGAGCGAGCTGCACATCGTGCGCACGCAGCTCGTCATCGACCGCACGTCCAAGCGCGCCACGCTGTACAAGGCCGGCCGCAGGATCTGGCAGGCGCCGGTCGGAATCGGCAAGGCGGGGACGCCGACGCCGCAGGGCAAGTTCTGGATCCGTGAGCTGCTGAAGGGCGACGGAGGGACGTACGGGACTTGGGCGTTCGGCACGAGCGCGTACTCCAACATCTCCGACTGGCCCAACGGCGGCGTCGTGGGGATCCACGGCACGAACCAGCCGGGCCTCATCCCGGGCCGGCCGTCGCATGGCTGCGTGCGCTTGCGCAACGACAAGATCAACCGGCTCAGACGGCTGATGCCGATCGGCACGCCGGTCGACATCGTGCGCTGACCTCAGAGCCGCCTCGCCTGCTGACGGCGCGCCGCCGGGCGCCGGTCGGCTCTACACTGACCGGGTGGGTCGCCGCCAGGATGGTGCCCGCCAAGGCGCGATCCCCGGTGATGTAACGGCAGCATACTTGACTGTTAATCAAGGCGTGGTGGTTCGAATCCACCCCGGGGAGTGACTCCAGGCGCCCGTCGCGAACCTCGCGCCCGGGCCCGGCCGTCAGCGCGACCGGCGCCCGCCGAAGCACTCCACGAGGTCGGCGGCGCGAGCCGCACCGTCGTTGGCTGCGGCCCATTCCTGCAGCTCGCGGGCGCGGGCGCGCAGCGCCGGCAGTGCCAGCGCGCGCCCCGCCGCGAGCCGCAGTGAGCGGGGGCCGGCCATCCTGCGCGGCAGGCGCACGCCGACCCCTGCCCAGTCCACCCGCGCGGCGTTCTCGTTCATGTCGCCGGCGGCCGGCACCGCGAGGATCGCGCAGCCGCTGGCGAGTGCACGCGCGACCGTGCCGTGCCCGCCGTGGCAGATCACGAGCTCGCAGGCCGGCATCGTGCGCGCGTAGGACACCCACTCGACGAGCCGTGCATTGTTCGGGACCTCGGGTGGCGGTTGCGGTCGTCGCCGGTTCTGAGTCGCCAGCACGCGCACCGGCATCTGCGCCAGGCCGGCGAGCGCGGCGCGCAGCAGCTCGTGCTCGGCGTCCTGCGAGGTCGACGGGGCTACGAGCACGAGCGGCTCGCTGCCCTCGGGGGGCAGGACGCCGCCCGCGGGTGGCTCCCACAGCAGCGGCCCGACGACATGGGTGCCGGGCGGCCGCGCGCGTGGGTATTCGAGCTGCGGAAACGTCCCGACGAGGCACAGCGCTTCGCTGATGGCGCCGTGGACGCGCTCCAGCGCCGCCAGCCCCAGGCGCCGGCGCGTCTCGTTCAGCTCGCGGCGACCGAGCTCGAGGCCGCGGCGCAGCAACGGGTCGGCGCCGCGCCACAGCGCTCGCCCCGCGGCGGTCCGCGGCAGGCGGGCGCCGCACGAGTACGGCGCGCCCCCGGGCAGCGGACGCGGGTCGACGTGCGGGATGAGCGTCGCGACCGGCACGCCCTCGAGCTCGCCTGCGAGCGCCGGCGCGAGCGTCAGGATGTCAGCGACGACCGCATCCGGGGCGACGTCGCGCACGAGGCCCGCCGAGTCGCGCGTGGCGCGCTCGACCGCCAGGTAGGGCGTCAGCGGGCGCTCGCGGGTCGGAAAGACGTGGTACTCGGGCGCCGCCGCGAACGTCATGCCCTGCGCCTCGACGTCGTCGCGCCAGCGCGTCCACGTCTGCAGCGTGACCTCGTGGCCGCGCCCGGCGAGCTCGCGGCCGAGGGCGATCATCGGAAACGCATGTCCCGGATCGCCGAACGCGCCGAGCAGCAGCGAGAGGCTCAGGAGGCCGCGAGCTCCGCGATCAGGCGCAGCTGCGTCAACCGCTCGTCCTTCGTGAACGCCAGCGGACTGACGCCGAGCGTCCCGACGCCGCTGTCGCGGTACACGGCAAGGCGCTCGCGCACGTGCTCGGGTGGCCCGCACAGCGAGACGGTGTCGATCAGCTCGTCGGACAGGCGCGCCGCCGCCGCGTCGCGCTTGCCGTCGAGATAGAGGTCCTGCACGGCGAGCGCCTCCTGCTCGAAGCCGTAGCGCTGGACGAGCGCGTTGTAGAAGTTCTGCTTGCGCGAGCCCATGCCGCCGATGTACAGCGCGAGCAGCGGGCGCACGAGGTCGCGTCCCGCGGCGATGTCGTCGGTGACGCAGACGTTCACCGTCGGAGCGACGTCGAATCCGTCGAGCGAGCGGCCGCTGCGTGCGGCACCCTCCTGCAGCAGCGGCGAGAACTCGGCGACATGCTCGGGGGAGAAGAGCGTCGGGATCCAGCCGTCGGCGATCTCGCCGGCCAGCCGCGTGTTGTTCGGCCCGATCGCCGCAAGGTAGATCGGCAGCCGCTCCTGCACGGGTGAGATCGTGAGCTTGAGCGCCTTGCCGGGGCCGTCGGGCAGCGGCAGCGTCAGCGTCTCGCCCTCGAACTCCAGGCGCTCGCGCGCCAGGACCTTGCGCACGACCGCGACGTACTCGCGAGTGCGCTGCATCTGGCGACCGAAGCGCTGTCCGTGCCATCCCTCGGCCACCTGCGGGCCCGAGGATCCGATGCCGAGCAGCATCCGCCCGCCGGACAGCTGGTCGATCGTGGCCGCCGTCATCGCGGTCATCGCGGGGCTGCGGGCGGGCATCTGGAAGATCGCCGAGCCGAGCTTGATCGTCGTCGTCAACCCCGCGAGCCAGCCCAGCACGGTCGCCGCGTCCGAGCCGTAGGCCTCGGCAGCCCAGACCGAGTCGTAGCCCAGGCGCTCGGCCTCCTGCACGATCTCGCGCTGATCGTCCGACGTCAGCCCGAGACCCCAGTAGCCGATGTGCACGCCGAGCTTCATCTTGCAAGAAACCTTTCAGTACCAGGGAATCAGTTGCCGCGGACGACGGGCTCCCATAGGTTGGCCGCTGCCCCTCGCGATCGGAGACCGCACCCTATGACAACGCCCACGCCACGTGAACAAGCCCTTGCCGATCTTCGCCAGTCGATCGACACGCTGCCCGAGCGCACGCGTCTGGCGATGCTGGCGGGTCTGGGCTCGAACACCGTGATCGCGGGAGCGTTCACCGACGGCAGCGGCGTCTGCCCGATGCTCGCCGCACACCGCGAGGGCGTGCGCACCCGCTGCATGGGCTTCCCGGAGGCATGGGACCGCTTCACCGGCGTGCACGGGCGCAACATCACGCGGCCGGCGACGGGCGACGAGGTGCTGCACCTGCGCATGCAGATCGAGGAGAGCCTGAACGCGCCGCGCGACACCAACGGCTTCGCCGAGGCGATCGCCGAGCACGAGGCGACGGTCGAGGCGCGCCGCCGGCGCAGCCGTCAGCAGAGCGGCAACTTCATCGTCGATCTCGAGCGCGCCGTCGAGGAGCACCGCACGACGGCTCGCGACCGTCGCGGGCGCGAGGCGACCGAGATCGGGCTGGACTGGCTGTTTCAGGAGACCCTCGTGCTGCCCGAGGACTTTGGCGTCGAGCAGGCTCCGGAGCCCGAGGTCGAGGCCGAGGCGTTCGACTTCTCGCGTGGGCCCGTGATCCTGCCCGCCGGCCATCGCCGGCGCTCGATCCTGAAGTAGGGGTCAGATCATCGCGTCCAGCTGCCCGCCACCGGGCAGCTGGAAGACGATCTCTGCGACCACGCAACCCGGGCTCAGCGCGAGCAGCATGCGGACCGCCGCGACGATGTCCGACGTCTGGATCATCGCTTCGGGCGAGATCCGCTGGCGCACGAACTCGGTCATCGCGGTGTCGACGAACGACGGGCACAGCGCGGTCGACTTGATGCCCAGCGAGCTCAGCTCGCGATTCATCGACTGCGTGAAGCCGACGACGCCGAACTTCGTCGCGGAGTAGACGCTGAGCCATGCCTCGCCCTGCTTGCCGGCGAGCGAGGCGGTATTGACGACGAGCGCGTTGCCGTGTTCGGCTCCGGCAGCGGTGAGCATCGTCAGCGCCTCGCGGTAGAAGAGCGGGATGCAGCGCAGGTTCGTGGCGAGCTGCAGGTCCATGCGCTTCGTGCTCAGCTCGCCGATCGGCGCGCCGACTCCGACACCGGCGTTGTTGACGAGCACGTCGAGGCGCCCGTAGGCGTCGCGGTGCGCGGCCACGACGCGGCGGATGTCCTCCTCGTCGCCGACGTCAGCCGCGATCTGCTGAACCTCGAGACCGTCGGCGCGCAGCTCGTCGTAGGCGGCGCGGAGCTTCTGCGGCCGGCGCGCGGCGAGCGTCACGGCGTGCCCCTCCTCGGCCAGCATGCGCGCGACGGCGAGGCCGATGCCGCTCGAGGCGCCCGTCACGATCGCGGCGCGATCAGCCATCTCCCCAACGCTCCTCGTGTCGCCCATGTGCGGCGCAATCCAATCATGCGACCGCCTACAGTCCAGCCCGATGGCCCGAACCTGCGCGATCCTGCTCGTCGCGGTGGTGCTCTCCTCGTGCGGCGGAGGCGACGACGGCGGCACGGCCCCGCCGCCGCCGGAGCCGGCTGCCGCGCAGCCCGCCGGCTTCCCGCCCGCGAAGGGCCGGACGCTCGCGCAGCTCACGGCCGGCCTCAAGGAGGGCGCGGTCCTGCTGCCGAGCAGCGTCCACACGCAGAAGCCCGGTGCCGACAACCGGCTCGGCTTCGTGATCGTCGACCGCGCCAACAAGCAGATCGACGTGTCCGCGGTCGCCATCTACACGGCGCGCCCCGACGGGACCGGGCTGCGCGGGCCGTTTGTCGCGCGCAAGGAGTCACTGGACGTCGCAACGCCCTATCGCAGCGCGCAGACGGCGTCGGACCTCGCCGCCGGCAAGGCTTTCTACGTGGCACGCCCGGCGTTCGCCTCGCGAGGCCCTCACGTCACGCTCGGGGTCGTGCGGCTCGACGGGCGGCTGATCGTCGCCGACTCGCCGATGGCGCTGCCGGTCGGCCCGAAGAGCGGGCCGCCGGACGTCGGCGATCGCGCGATCCGCGTACACACGCTGACGGGCGCGGACACCGGCGGAGATCTGACGAGGCTCTCGACGCGCGTCCCACCCCCGCCGCAGATGCTCACCACGGACTTCGCCGACGTGCTGCGCAAGAAGCCGGTCGTGCTGCTGTTCGCGACGCCGGCGCTGTGCCAGTCGCGCACGTGCGGCCCGGTCGTCGACATCGCCGAGCAGGTCCGCGCGCAGAGTGGCAAGGGCGTCGCGTTCATCCAGCAGGAGATCTTCGAGGACGACAAGCCCCCCAAGACCCGCTCGCAGGTGGATGCGTGGCGGTTGCCGTCCGAGCCCTGGGCCTTCGTCATCGACCGCCGCGGGAGGATCAGCGCCCGATTCGAGGGGGTCTTCTCGGTCGGAGAGCTCGCACGCGCCGTCGCCCGCGTCAAGTAGCGGTACGTTCTGCGGCGGGGCCGGTAGCTCAGCGGTCAGAGCAGCGGACTCATAATCCGTCAGACGAAGGTTCGAGTCCTTCCCGGCCCACTACCTCGGCCGTCTACGCGGTTGTGCTGTCGTGATCCGCGACATCGCCCATGACGATCATGTCGACGTCGTCGAACACGGCTCTGACTTCGAGGTGTCCGCCGAGTGCGGCGACGTACTTGGACAGCGTCGAGAGATGCAGGTCGTCTTCGCGTTCGATGCGCGAGATGTTCGGCTGGGAGACGTCCATGCGCTCGGCAAGCGTGCGCTGGCTGACACCTGCGGTCTCGCGCATCCGGGCGAGCTTGCCTTCGAGCGTCATCAGGCGCTTGTAGTGCTCGACCTGCGCCTCCTCCGCGGGTGTGCGCGGGCCGCGGAGCTCCCTCCAGTTCCGGGTCTTAGTCATCGGGCAGCACTCCTCGGATCGCAGGGCGGCTAGGTAGTCGTCGTAGAGATCGTCGGCACGCGGGATCGTGCGCTCGTACCACCCGGTCCAGTCGTCGGTCTTGTCGCCACCGATGAGGACGATCGCGTTGCGCACGGGGTCGAAGCAGAACAGCGCTCGGAGGTGTCCGCCGACGGATCGCAGCTCCTTCATGTTGTGGTGGCGCGAGCCCTTGATGCTGTCGACGTGCGGTCTCCCGAGTGTGGGGCCTCGTTCTTCCAGCGAGTCGATCGCGGCGCCGATCTTCAACTGGTCTCGGCGGTTCAGGCCGACGTACCAGTCGGCGGCCTCGTCCGTGAGCTCGATGTTCCAGGCCATGTCCGATGATAATGTATGCGTTGTCGGACGACAAGGGCACGGGGTTGCCCCGGAAGGCAGCGGAGGCAGCTTTGCGGCGGCGTCCGCGTTACCGGAGGCAGGAGGGAGGCAGGCCCGGTGAGAATCGCTGCGGCCTCATGGCTGGTCCGGTACTTCGTAACCCATCCGGCCCATGACACGGCGCCTGCCAGACGGCGCGTTCTGCCGTCCGCGTCCGGCCCTACGGTGACTGACGAATGCCGAAGAAGTACAAAGAGGTCCGAGCGGCGCTCATCGACGCTGGCTGGACCGTTGTGCGCCAGCGTGGTTCCCACGAGGTCTGGGCGCACCCGGATCACGATGCCCGGATCGCCGTCGCGGGCAAGGGCAGCGATACCGTTCCCGTCGGAACCCTGGGTAGCATTCGACGAGCTAGCGGCTTGGAGCAACTCGATGAACGAGTACACCGTGATCTTCGAGCAGGCGGAGGATGGTGGCTGGGGCGCCTACATCCCGGATCTGCCTGGGGTGGTTGCGCTTGGTGCGACCCGCGCGGAGGTCGCGGAGCTCATTCAGGAGGCGCTGTCGGCGTATGCCGACGATCTGCGAGTGCGCGGGGGTTCGCTCCCGGTTCCACACCACGCCGCGGGCACCGCGGCGGCCTGATCGCGGACGAGCGGAGGCACGCTCGTGGCGGTCGCGAGGCGATCCGCGGCAGAGCGGAGGCAGAGCGGACGGGATCGTCCGCGGCTACTGGCCGGGCGGGCGCTTCGTAACCCATCCGGCCCATCCAGCCGACTTCGCGACACGAGGCGAAATGTCCCGTCGTCGCTGGACGATCGCCCAGACCGATCAGGAATCGAGAAGCGCGGTCACCCAGCCGCAACTAGCCTGACCGCCGACGACCTCGCATACGGCGGGACGCGCTGGATCACGGCCGGCCCCGCCGACCAGCCGTGAGACCCACGACTTCAGGAGTGACCATGACCGGCCCTTGCGCTCAGGCAATCAAGACCGTGCTGCATCCGGTGTCCGACCTGGCGAGGGCCAAGGCGG
>Ga0208736_1000433_pt1 | contig 12016 bp, 9 predicted proteins | sample AntDryMetagUQ255_FD_188090 | JGI IMG/M metagenome (GOLD analysis project Ga0208736, IMG submission 188090) | Polar desert microbial communities from Antarctic Dry Valleys - UQ255 (SPAdes) | ecosystem: Environmental > Terrestrial > Soil > Desert | place: Antarctic Dry Valleys | collected 2008-12-31 | reverse complement strand
TCAGCCGCACGCTGCGGCGCTTGCCGAGCATGACGGGCAGGCGCAGCGTGTGCGTGCCGCGGCCGAACGCGAACGCGCGCGTACCGCCGAGGAAGCGCGAGCACACGCCGCCGCTGCAGCCGACCGGGCAGCGCAGGCGCACTGGTCGCAAAGCCCCACCCGGACCTGACATCAGGACGAGCCGCGCGGCGTCAGCCCGTGCTCCAGCGCGTCCTTGACCGAGGCGTCGAGCGCGTTGAGGCGATACAGCGCCAGCGCCTCGGCGGAGCCGAAGCGCCGGGTGGGTGGGCCCGGGTTCCCGTCGGCGCCGTGGTGGCACAGGACGCAATGCGCGAGCGCGATGAAGCGCCCCGCGTCGAGCGCCGGCAGCCCTGCCGCACGATCGCGCAGCAGTGCGAGGCCGAGCTCGACGTGCCCGAGAAGGCGCCCGGCGTCCGTCACGCCGACCTCCGCACCGTAGGTGAACTCGCGGGTCTTGCCGAGATCGTGGACGAGTGCCGCGGCGACGAGCAGATCGGAGTCCAGCCGCGGGTGCAGCGCGCAGGTCTCCAGCGCGAGCGTCGCGACCGCGACGGTGTGCTCCAGCAGGCCGCCGAGGTAGGCGTGGTGGCCGTTTCGCGTGCAGGGCGCCAGGCGCCACTGCGCGCGCAGGGCGCCGTCGTCGAGCAGCGATGCGAGCAGCGCGCGCAGGCCGGTGTCGTGAACCTCGCGCGCGAGGTGCTCGAGGAAGCCGTCGAGCTCGTCGAGGTCGCGGTAGGCGACGGGCAGGAATGCGGCCGGATCGGCCTCGCCCTCGGGGGCGCGATCGATCGTGCGCAGGTCGACCTGCAGCTCGTCGCGAAAGCGCTCGACGCGACCGGCGACGCGCACGAGGTCGCCGCGCTCGAAGCGCCCGGACAGCACGTCGGCGTCGCGAAACGCGCGCCCCTGAACCGCCCCCGTGCGGTCGCGCAGCTCGACCGCGAGGTACGGCGTGCCGGCACGCGACAGCAGGCGGTCCTTGCGCGTGCACGCGAAGACACCCTCGACCTCCTGCCCGGCGCGCAGCGTGGCGACGGTCATGGCTGCGACGTGTCAGAGCAGGTGGCCGACGGCATTCGTCCATGATGTACCTTGAATCGGATGCAGCCGTTGATCTGGGAGAGTCGCCCCGACGGGCTCCGCGCCCCCGCGATCATCTGCGCCTTCAGCGGCTGGAACGACGCCGGCGACGCCGCGTCGGCCGCCCTGACCTTCATCGGGGAGTCGCTGGGAGCCGAGCGCTTCGCGCGCATCGATCCCGAGGACTTCTACGACTTCCAGTCCACGCGCCCGCAGATCGCCTTCACCGACGACCGCAAGCGCGAGATCACGTGGCCGGGCATCGAGATCTACGCCGCGCGCGTGCCGCGTGCGCCGCGCGACCTGATCCTCGTACAGGGTCCTGAGCCGTCGATGCGCTGGCGCTCGTTCTGCCAGCACATCATCGATCTGGCCGAGGCGCTCGGGACGCAGCTGGTCGTCACGATGGGCGCGCTGCTCGCCGATGTCCCGCACTCGCGTCCGGTCTCGATCACGGGCCTGGCATCCGACGAGGCGCTCGTCGAGAAGCTCGCCCTCGCAGAGACGACGTACGAGGGCCCGACGGGGATCGTCGGCGTCCTGCACACCGCCTGCACCGAGGCCGGGCTGCCGTCCGCGAGCCTGTGGGCGAGCGTCCCGCACTACGTCGCCGCCGCGCCGAATCCGAAGGCCGCGCTTGCCCTCGTGCGCAAGATCGAGAGCCTCGTCGCGGTGTCCGTCGACGCGACTGACCTCGAGAACGCGACGGGCGACTACGAGCGCCAGGTCTCGCGTGCCGTGCAGTCCGACCCCGAGGTCCAGGCGTTCGTCGAGCGCCTCGAGGAGGCCGCCGGCCAGGACACCCGCCCCCTGGGCCCCGGCGACCTGCCCTCAGGCGACGCGATCGCCAGCGAGTTCCAGCGCTTTCTGCGCCAGCAGGGGCCTGAGCGGTAGCACGACTGCGGTCAGGGTGCGCTGCTGCGCGCGTGCGGATGCCTGACCAGCAGCTCGACGTTGCGGTCGCCGCGCTCTCCGCGCCGGTCGCTATGGCCGTCCTCGCCGTTGTCGGCATCCGGGTCGTTGAAGGCGAGCTCGCGCGAGATCGACGCGAGCAGGAGCAGCCTGCGCGATGGCGGCGCGAGACACGGGCACAGGGTCCGACTAGAATCCACGACCGATCAGCAGGGTCGCGCCTTCGAAGCACAGCCGGGGGAGCCCATGACAGCCTCACATCGTCTTCTTGAGGTGCTTCACGGCGTGAAGGTGCTCGCGCGCGAGTACTACGAGCTCACCGGCCGCCCCTTGGAGTGACTGCGGAGATCGCCGAGTACGAAGCCGCGCGGCTTCTCGGGCTCACGCTCTCACCAGCGCGGCAGGCGGGATACGACGCAACCCGCTCGACGAAAGACGGAGAGCAGTTGCTGCAGATCAAGGGACGTTGCATCCTCCCAGGCTCGAAACCCGGCCAGCGCGTCGGCGCGATTGACCCCACGAAGCAGTGGGATGCCGTGCTACTCGTGCTACTCGATCGCGAGTACGCCCCGACCGCGATCTACGAAGCTGACCGCTCAGCGCTCACGACGCCTGGTTCGCGAGCCCGAAATCAACGAGGGCAGCTCAGCATCAGCAAGTTCCGAGCGATTGGCAGGAGAGTTTGGCCAGGCCCGTGATTCTGCTGAACGCGCGGCTCAACCCGCTTTGCGCGGCATGGCGCGGCGAATGCTCATGCGGCGAGCTTGACGCGACGCGAGCTCGAGCGCCGCGCTGACGCTCGAGCCGCCGTCGCGAGAGACCTACACCGGCGTGCAGCCGATCGTGCCCGAGTCGTAGACGGTCCCGTAGCGGTCGACCTGCTTGAAGTCGGCCGCGCCGCGGCGCAGCACGAGTCGCGTCGCCGTGGCGACGCCGGTCTTCGTCTTGGCCACCGTGTGGTGCTGGCTTCCGAGCGAGCGCAGGCCGTGCCCGCCGGCACCGGACACGAACACGTTCACGCCGCTGATCGGCGCCAGCCGGCCGTAGATGTGGTTGTGGCCTACGAGGTTGATCGCCGTCTTGTCGACGATCTTCGACCAGACGGGCTCCTGGTTGGAGTTGTCGTTGTGCGAGCTGTCAGGCACGACGTGGCGACCCTTGTGCGCCATGACGATCCGGCACGTGCCCCCGCGCTTGGCGACCTCGCCCGCGACCCAGTTGCCCTCCGCGGCCATGTCGGTCTCCGAGGAGTAGGCGATGATCTGCCAGCCGGACGCGGCGTCGACATAGGAGCGGTGCTTGGCCTGCGTCTCGGTCCAGCCGCGCTTGCTCTTCCAGTAGGCGTAGTAGCCGGTCGAGCGGTTGGCGTACTCGTGGTTGCCGATCACCGGATCGGTCTTCGAGGCCATCGAGCCGTACATCGGCTCGTACTTCGAGGAGAACTCCGACGCCGTGCCGGTCTCGTAGACGTCGCCGAGGTAGAAGAAGCGGTTCGGGTTCTGCGCCTTGACGTAGTTCGCAAGCGCGACGGAGGCCGAGCCGTTGTCCGCGCCGTCACCGAGCGCGAAGACGACGGTCTGGCCCGTCTGGGCCCCGGCCGGGCCTCCGGCCACCAGCACGACCGTCGCGATCGTGAGGCTCGCGCCGATCGCGACTCCCACCGCCAGCCGCTGCCTCCACCACTTCGCCTGATTGCCCCGCATGCAGATCCTCTCCGAGCGCCGTGAACCGTGAGGGTGCGACGCTAGGTCCAACCGGCGCCCGTGATGTGACCAAGACGAGACCAGCCGGGCATCGAGCCGCCGCTCAGCGCTCGCCCGCCGGGCACGCGATCCGGAAGTCGCACATCGAGCAGGCCGCGTGCGAGGGCGTCGGCTCGAAGTCCTGCGACAGGATCGCGCCGGCGACCTCCTCGACGGTGTCGGCGATCCAGGCGGCGTCGATCTCGTCGTTCGGAACGCGGACCTTCTGGTCGTCGAGCACGTACAGGTAGGCCTGCTGGCTGGCGTCGAGCTGCCACGCCTCGCGCGCGGCGACGGCGTACAGCGACAGCTGGACGTCCTCCTTCAGCGCGGCGGCCGAGCGCGGGCGGCCGGTCTTGTAGTCGATCAGCTCGTAGCCGCCGTCGGCCAGCCGGTCGACGCGGTCGACGCGGCCGCGCAGCGTGTGGTGGCCCATTGCAAACGTGAACGCGCGCTCGAACCAGACGGGCTGCACCGGCTCGTCGGCGAGACGCTGCTGATAGCGCCGTAGCGCCGTCCCCGCCTTGCCCCGCAGTTGGCGCTCCTCGTCGGAGTCGCCGAAGCCGTGCTGGCGCCAGGCGCCGTCGAGCAGGCCCAGGATGTCCGCCTGCGAGTCGCCCTGCGCCTGGTGGTAGCGCTCGAGGATCTGGTGCACGAGGATCCCGAAGCGCTGGTTCAGCGTCGGCTCCTGCGGCACGCGCAGCACGCGCGCGAACTTGTAGCGCAGCGGGCACGCGCGATAGGTCTCGATGTCCGAGGCCGACAGCGCCAGCCCCTGGCCGCGGCGCGGCAGGAACGCGATCAGCGACGGCTCGCTGCGCGCCGCGCGGGCGGCGGCGCGAGCGCGGTCGTCGCGCTCGGCGTCCAGCAGCAGGTCGTCGAGCGTCGAGGTCGCGAGCACCTCGCGCTGCATCGGCGACAGCGACGCCTGCAGGCGCTCGTTGACCGGCACGAGCGCGTCGGCCACCGACTGCCCCTCCGGCCGCTCGATCAGCGCCGCGAGCTTCACGAGCTCGAGGTAGCGCGCGACCGCGTGCGTCACGTCGAGGTCGGTGTCCAGGCGCAGGTCGCCGAGCCCCTTGCCGACGCGTGCGACGTCCGCCAGCAGCTCGTCGCGCAGCGCGCCGAACGTCGCGTGCAGTGCCTCGGCGGGGCCGAAGAGCTCCTCCTCGAGCTCCGTCCACTCCCCGCCGACCGCGGCCCGCGCCTCCTCGGCGAACGGCGACGGGGGCTGCGCGGCGCCGCTCGCCGAGCGCGCCGGATAGGCGAGCACGAGGCCGCCCCTGGAGCGCGTCATCGCGACGTGCAGCAGCCGGCGCATCGACGCCACATGGGCGCCGCGGTCGTCTGGTCCGAGCGCCTCGCGCAGCAGCGCGTCGGGAATCGGCTCGCTCGCCCGCAGTCGTGCCCCGGGCATGCGCGCCGAGGCCAGCCCGAGGACGAAGACCCAGTCCAGCTCGCGCCCCGCGGCGCCGTCCAGCGCCATGACCTGGACCGCGCCCTCGCGCGGCGGCGCGCCGTCCTCGTCGCGCAGCTCGGTCTCCGCGACGGCCGCGGCGTAGCGCGCGAAGTCGCGCGGCGTGGCATGCCGCGCGCGGCGCGCGTAGGAGCTCGCGAGCTCCCCCAGCCGCGCGAGGTGCACGAGCCGCTCGACGATGTCGGCCTGCGCGCTGAAGACCCGCTGGCGACGCAGCCCGAGGCGCTCGATCAGGCGGTGCACGAAGAGGTCCGGGCGGTCGGAGTCCAGCGTGCGCGCCGACTCGCGGTAGAGCTTGAGGAAGGCGTGGATGCGCTCGCGCGCCTCGGGCGGAAGCTGCGGAGACTCGGTCGCCGCGACGAGCGCTGACACCATGTCGAGTTTGCGGCGCCGAGCGATCTGCACGCAGCGCGCGAGATCGACGGAGCGCAGCGCGACCGGCGGCCGGGCGAGCGCCCGCACGACCGCGCCCGAATCCGTCGGGTCTGCCAGCAGGCGCAGCCAGGCGAGCACGTCGCGGACCTCCGTCTGGGCGAAGAAGTCTGCCTCGCCGACCGTGCGATAGCCGATCGCCCGCTCCTCGAAGGCGACCGCGACGTCGCGGCCCTCGTCGCGCAGCGAGCGCACGAGCACGCCGATGCGCTCGGCGGCGACCCCGTCGCGCACGAGCCGCTCGACCTCTGCCGCGACTGCCTGCGCCTGCGCGCGCTCGTCGGCCGCGCGCCAGAAGCGCACCGTGCCGCCGGCTGCACCCGAGACGGGCGTGCCGAGGCGCTCGGCGATCGGCTCGACGATCGCGCGCGCCGCGTCCAGCACGCGCTGCGGGCAGCGCAGCGAGCGCTCCAGGCGCACGATCTCGGCGTGCGGATGGGCGCGCTCGAAGTCGCGCACGTTCTTGCAAGCGGCCGCGCGGATCCGCCGCGCGGCCTGGTCGTCGTCGGCCGTCGCGGTCAGGCTCTCGTGCTCGGCGGCGAGCAGCTCGACGAGCAGCGCCGGCGCAAACCCGAGGTCGGCGAGCTCGTCGACGAGCACGTGGCGGTAGCGCTCGGCGACGCGCGCGCGGACCTCCGGGCGCTCGCGCAGCATCGCGATCGCGCGCAGCACGAGCTCGCCGGCGTCGAGCGCGCCCTCCTGCGCCAGCAGCCGGTCGTGGTCGAGGTACAGCCGCGCGAACTCGGCCTCGCGTGCTGCGCGGGCGCGTTGCGCGTCGTCTGCGGCGGGCAGCGCATCGGCCCACGCCGCGTAGTCCGCGGCGCTCACGAGCTCGTCCTTCAGGCGGTCGATGCGATCGATCACGCCGGCCAGCAGCACCGCGGGCCGGCCGCCGATGTCGTGGCGGCGCAGGTGCAGGTCGTCGATGCGGTCCAGCAGCACCGCGAGGCGATCGGCACGGGTCGCCGGCGCGAAGAACGGATCGACGCCCGACTCGGCGATCTCGTCGCGCAGCAGGCGCGTGCAGAGCTCGCGGACGCTGTGCACGGCGAGCTCCTCGTACGGGCGGTGCAACGCGTCCTCGACACGCCCGCGAAGCGCTGCCGCGGCGGCGCTCGACGGGCTCAGCACGAGGATCGACTCGGGCGCGGCGCCCTGTGCGACGAGCCATGCGAAGCGCGCGACGAGGACAGCGGTCTTGCCCGTCCCCGCGGCTCCCAGCACCAGCAGGGGCCCGCCGAGGTGCGTGACGGCGCGCGTCTGGGCCGCGGTGAGGTCCGCCGGCGCGGCGGGGACCCCCGCGGTGCTCCCGTGACCGGGCGTCCGGAACGCCGGGATGCCGGCGCCGCCAGGCAAGGACGCAGGATCGAAGGAAGGCGTCGGCCTTTCGAGATCCGAGGACGCCGGGTCCTCATCGAAGGTGGCCTGGCGGTGATCGGCGCCCGGCGTTGCGGACGCACCGTGTGCGGGAGGGCCGCCAGGCGTGGACACTCGCCTAGTATGCCCTCGATGGCGCCCATCCCGACCGCGCTGCAGGCCGATTGGCTGACGGCCTGCCGTACGGCTTCGCAAGGACTGCGCAGCGTCCTGATCGAGCATCCGACCAGCCGCGAGCGCGTCATCGAGACCGGCGATCGCGGCGAGGGCGGCGACCAGACGCTCGTCATCGACCAGCAGGCCGAGGACGCCGTCTTCCATCAGCTCGACGCGCTGCACGCGGCCGGGGCGCGCTTTCGGGCCGTCAGCGAGGAGCGCGGCATCGTCGACTACGGCAGCGAGGACGTGTTCGTCGTCATCGATCCGCTCGACGGCTCGATGAACGCCAAGCGCGGGATGCGCAGCTATTCGCTGTCGATCGCCGTCGCCGATGGGCCCACGATGGCCGATGTCGTCTTCGGCTACGTCTACGACTTCGGCGTCGGCGAGGAATGGACCGCGCGCCGCGGCGAGGGCGCGTACCTCGACGGCCACGAGATCCTCGACCCGCCTCCCGAGCGGCGCATGGCCGACGGGCGCCTGGAGCTCGTGGCGCTCGAGTCCGCCGCTCCCGAATGGATGGCCCCGGCGATGGCGGGCCTCGAGGAGCACGTGCATCGCGTGCGCGCGATCGGCTCGATCGCGATCTCGATGTGCCAGCTCGCGCCGGCTCGCGTCGACGGCATGGTGACGCTGTGGCGCACGCGCTCGGTCGACATCGCCGCGGCGCAGCTGATCGCGCGCGAGGCGGGCGCCCTCGTCGCCTTTCCGGCGTTTGCCGATCCGCTCAGCGCTCCGCTGGACCTCGAGCCGCACTCGCCGGTCGTGGGCGCGCGCACGCCCGAGGGCCTCGAGCAGCTGATCTCGCTCGTGTCCTGACGGCGGCCCGGCGGGCCGGGATCCCGCGTCCGCCATGATGGACGGCGTGATCGACCGTGCCCTGACCCAGCGCATCGCCAACGCCGTATCGCGCTCGGGCGCGGCCGGACGCCCCGAGACCGCCGCCGCGGTGAACCTGCCCGTCAACCTCGACGCCATCTGCACCGATGCGCAGCTGCGCGTCGTCACGTACACCGGCCTGAGGCCCGCGGTCGCTCTGCCGGCCCCCGAGGCCATCCAGCGGCCGGAGTGGATCGGCGCGAACGTCACCTCGATGGGAGCCCTGCTCGACCCGATCGGCGAGCGTCTCGCCGGCGGCGGCCTGCTGCGCGGACCCGCCCGCGTCGCGGCCGGCGCGCTGCTGTCGGCCGAGGCGGGAGCCCTCACCGGCTATCTCTCCCAGCGCGTGCTGGGCCAGTTCGAGTACCTGATCACCGATCCGAACTCGCCGACGCGCCTGCTGTTCGTGGCGCCGAATATCGCCCAGGCCGCGCTGCGCCTGGATGCCGACGCGGAGGAGCTGCTGAAGTGGATCGCCTTCCACGAGGTCACGCATGCGGTCCAGTTCACCGCCGTGCCGTGGCTGCGACCGCACCTGGCGGGCCTCGTGCGCGAGCTGCTCGGCTCGCTGGAGATGAAGATGGACGCGCGCTCGCTGCTCAAGAAGCTGCCGTCGCTCGAGGACCTGCGGGAGACCGTCGATGCCGTGAAGGAGAGCGGCCTGGTCGCTGCGATCGGCGGCGGCGCGCAGCGTGAGCTGCTCGATCGCATCCAGAGCGTGATGGGGGTCGTCGAAGGCCACGCCGAGCACGTCATGGATGTCGTCGGCGCCCAGGCGCTGCCGTCGCTGGCGGCGCTGCGCTCCGCGCTCGATCGCCGGCGCCGCGAGCGCCCGCCGCTGCTCGCCCTGCTCGAGCGCCTGATCGGCCTCGACGCCAAGCTGCGCCAGTACGAGGAGGGCAAGCGCTTCTGCGACACCATCGCGTCGTCCGCCGGTTCGGCCGCGCTGCACAGCGTCTTCGATGGCCCTGAGCAGCTGCCGACGGTCGCCGAGCTGCGCGATCCGCAGGCCTGGATGGCGCGCACGGGCGTGCACGCGCTGGCGTAGCCGCCGCCGGCCGCGCCGGGAACGCGCGTTCGCCCTCGCTTTACAAACATGCGTTCGGGTGTTACCTTCGCTTTTTTGGACTTACAACTAATGTCCTTAGCCCTCTCGAAGGAGCCTCAGATGGCTGATACAGCCGCCCCGAAGACCGCCACCCGCAAGACCGCTGCGCCAAGCGCGACAAGCCGCTCCGCGACCGCCGCCACGAAGGCGGCCGCGACACGCAAGGCGAACGCCACGAAGCGCTCGACGACCGCCAAGAAGGCCGCGCAGACGCGTGCCGCCAAACGCGGTTCGGCCACGGGATCGCGCAACGCCGTCAAGAGCCCCGTCGCGCGCGTCGGCGGCCTTGCCGAGAAGGCCGTGCTCGTACCGGTGGGGGTGACGCTGGTCACCCGCGAGCGCCTGCTGGCCGCGATCGACGAGACGCGCGCGACGTACTCGACCCGCAAGAAGGCCGAGAACGAGATCGGCCGCTACGAGCGTCGCGCCGCGAGCGCGCTGAGGTCGATCGAGCGCGATATGAGCAGGACGCGCGATCGCGTCGGAAGCGAGCTGCGCAGCGGCCGCACGCGCGTCGAGAAGGAGGTCCGCGCGCTGATCGAGGACATCGAGACGCGCACGTCACCGGTCGTCAACAACGTCAACGTCGTCGGCGCGCGCGTCGAGAACGTCGTGCAGAGCGGCCGGTCGGCGGCCACCAGGGCATCGGCGACCGTGCAGGAGCGCCTCGGCGTCCGCGCCTGAGGCGAACGGCGTCCAGGGTCGCGTGGGCGACCCCGGACGCGGTCGGCGGCCTTCTAGACTTCAGCGCACATGACGACCAAGGACGAGATCATGGCCGCGCTTCAGCGGGTCATCGATCCTGAGCTGCACAAGTCGATCGTCGAGCTGGGCATGGTCCGGTCGATCACGATCTCCGACGGCGGCGAGGTCGGCGTGACCGTCTCGCTGACGACCGCCGGCTGCCCGATCCGCAGTCACTTCGTCGAGGCGGTGAGCCGCGAGGCCGGCGCCGTCGCCGGCGTGACGAAGGTCGACGTCACCTTCGACGTCCTGTCGGACGCCGAGAAGGGCAAGCTGCAGAAGGCGCTGGGCCGCGGCTCGCTGCCGGCGGGCGCGCTGGCCCAGGTCTCCAACGTGCTGTGCATCGGCTCGGGCAAGGGCGGCGTCGGCAAGTCGACGCTGACGAGCAACCTCGCCGCCGCGCTGACGGCCGAGGGCAAGCGCGTCGGCATCCTCGACGCCGACGTCTGGGGCTACTCGATTCCGCGCATGTTCGGCCTCGGCGGCGAACGCCCGCCGATCTCGCCGGAGCGCAAGATCCTCCCGCTGGAGGCCCACGGCGTGAAGGTCATGTCGATCGGGTTCTTCGTCGAGGAGGACGCGGCCGTCGTCTGGCGCGGGCCGATGCTGCATAAGGCGCTGACGCAGTTCTTGGAAGATGTCGCGTGGGGCGAGCTGGACTACCTGCTCGTCGACCTGCCGCCGGGTACCGGCGACGTCTCGATGACGCTCGCGCAACTGCTGCCGCAGGCGAAGTTCGTGATCGTCACGACGCCGCAGCCGACGGCGCAGAAGGTCGCCCGCCGCGCCGCGCAGATGGCGGGCAAGGTCTCGCTCGAGATCGCCGGCGTCATCGAGAACATGGCCGGCTTCACGACGCCGTCAGGCGAGCGCTACGCGATCTTCGGCGAGGGCGGCGGCGAGGCGCTCGCCGACGAGCTCGACGTGCCCCTGCTGGGCAGGGTGCCGCTGACGATGCCGTTGCGCGCGCAGGCCGACGACGGCACGCCGCTGGTCTTCAGCGATCCCGACGACCCGGCCGCACAGGCGATCCGCCACGCGGCTCGCGGGATTGTCGCGCTGTCACCGGTGCAGCTGCCGGTCCTGCAGGCGCCGGCCCCGACGGGCCTCAGCCTGCCGATGGCAGGCTGAGCCCGGAGCCGGAGTCGCTGCTGCTAGGCGGAGCCGGCCGTCTCGGTGGCGCGGCCGGCCTTGGTCGCCGCGGGGACCTCGACGAGGCGCCCCGTCTCGACGTGGTAGACGTAGCCGTAGACGGGGATGGTGCCCGGCACGAGGGGGTGGTTGCGGATCCGCTCGACGTCGTCGACGACCGCCTGCTGCTGATCGGAGATCGTCAGCCAGTCGATCTTCTTGCCCTCGGGTGAGCCGGGCCCGTCGCCGACGTCGTAGAAGCCCTCGTCGCCGAGCGCGGCGGTCTCGAGGCTCGAATCGAGCAGGTCGCCCATGACCTCGCTGGTGAAGAACTCCATGCCGCAGTTGGTGTGGTGGATGACGAACCACTCGGCCGTGCCGAGCAGCTTGTAGGAGATCACGAGCGAGCGGATCGCGTCGTCGCTCGCGCGGCCGCCGGCGTTGCGGATCACGTGGGCGTCACCCTCGCTGAGGCCCGCATACTTCGCCGGGTCCAGGCGCGCGTCCATGCAGGTCAGGATCGCGAAGCCACGCGCGGGGGGCAGCGCGAGGCTGCCCTTGTCGCCGAAGTCCGATGCGTATGCATCGTTTGCGGCGAGTACGTCATCCAGAACGGCCATGCGTGTCTCCGATCATCAGGGGAAGGCGAACGGTCTCCCCCATAATAACATCTAATGCTGATCGGGAAACCCTAGATTGCTCGGAGCCGCCCTGGCAAGGACTCAGGTGCCCTTCGTGAAGTACTCCGTGTTGATCTTGGCGTAGTGCGACCACTCCTCGGGCAGCTGATCCTCCGCGAAGCAGGCGTCGACGGGACAGGCCTCGACGCAGGCGTCGCAGTCGATGCACTCCTCCGGGTCGATGTAGAGCATCTCGACCTTGTCGTAGTCGGGCTCGTCGGTGGTCGGGTGGATGCAGTCGACGGGGCACACCTCGACACACGAGTTGTCCTTC
>Ga0208736_1000432_pt1 | contig 12040 bp, 10 predicted proteins | sample AntDryMetagUQ255_FD_188090 | JGI IMG/M metagenome (GOLD analysis project Ga0208736, IMG submission 188090) | Polar desert microbial communities from Antarctic Dry Valleys - UQ255 (SPAdes) | ecosystem: Environmental > Terrestrial > Soil > Desert | place: Antarctic Dry Valleys | collected 2008-12-31 | reverse complement strand
AGAAGGACGAGGGCAAGAAGGACGAGGGCAAGAAGAACGACGACACGACGGACGACGACGACAAGGACGACAAGTAGTGGCCACGAGCTTCCGCGTCGAGGTGCTGACCCCCGAGGGGTCGACGTTCGACGACGAGGTCGAGATGGTTTCGACGCGCACGCAGGTCGGCTCGATCGGCATCAAGGCCCGCCATCAGCCGCTGCTGGGTCTGCTCGAGCCGACCGAGCTGCGCCTCTACCGCTCCGACAGCGACATCGTCACCTACGCGCAGGGCGAGGGCTATATCCAGGTCTCGCCGGATGGCGTGCTCGTGCTCGTCGAGGAGGCGCACAAGCCCGACGAGCTTGACGCCGCCGACCTGCGCGAGAAGCTGAGCAAGGCCGAGGAGGCGCACTCTGCGGCCGAGGCGGGCACCGAGGAGCAGCGCCGCGCGATGCGCGACCGGCGCCGCTGGGAGGCGTTCCTGCGGATCGCCGAGGGCGGCTAGGAGTGCGTTTAGCCGCGATCGCGGCCGTCATCGCGCTCACGCTCGTGATCGCGGCGTGCGGCGGGGACGATGATGAGGCGAGCAGCGATACGCGGGCGCTCGTGACGTTCGCAAAGAGCGGCGGCGTCGCCGGCAATGTCTACAGCCTGACGGTCGATCGCGGCGGCGGAGCGCAGCTCACGACGTACCCGTCGAAGATCAAGAAGTTCAACATCGGAGCCGACAAGCGCGACGAGCTCACCGGACTGCTCGCCGGCGGCAAGGACTTCGACTCAAATTACGAGTCCAAGACGCCGGTCGCCGATGCCTCCCGCTACAGCATCACGTATGAGTCAAAGACGATATCCGCCTCCGACAGCGCCGAGCTGCCGGACACGCTGAGGTCGCTGATCAACCTGCTCGACGGCATCGTCGAGGACGAGACCTAAGAACCGCAGCGCATGCTCGACCGGCTGCGCGCGAGCTTCATCTACGTGGTTGCGCTGGTGCTGCCGCTGGCGGGCGTGGTTATCGCGGTGGTCCGCTATTCGGAGGGTGATCGCGAGGAAGCCATCCGCCTCGCGGCCCTGGCGCTGCTGGGCCTCTGCGTGCTGCTCGTCGTGCTCACCTGATCTCAGCCGGCTGGGCCGGTGCGCTCTCGCCGAGGCCGAGGCGTTCATGCAGACGGCGCAGCGGGCGCGGCGCCCACCAGTTGCGCTCGCCGAGCAGCTTCATCAGCGCGGGCACGAGCAGCGCCCGCACGATCGTCGCATCGACGGCGACCGCCACCGCGGTGCCGACGCCGAGCTGCTTGATGAACACGAGTTGCGACGTCGCGAACGCGCCGATCGCGACGACGAGCAGCAGCGCGGCCGCGGTTACGATCCGCCCCGTGTGCTGAAGCCCGATCGCGACGGCCTCGTCGTTGGCCGCTCCCGCGTCGCGTGCCTCCTTGATGCGCGTCAGCAGGAACACGCCGTAGTCGGTGCTCAGACCGAAAGCGATCGCCAGCAGCACAAGCGGCTGCGTGATCTCCAGCGCTCCCTGGCTTGAGTAGCCGAGCAGTCCCTCCAGACGGCCGTCCTGGAAGATGAAGACGAGCACGCCGAACGCCGCGCTGAGCCCGAGCAGGTTCATCACGAGCGCCTTCAGCGGCAGCACCACCGAACCGGTCATCGCGAACAGGATCACGAGCGTCGTGATCGCAAGAAACGCGATCGCCAGCGGCAGGCGGTCGGCAAGCCCGGCACGCTGGTCGACGAAGCGCGCCGACTCTCCGGAGACGCTGACAGGGCCCGGCGCCGGGGTGGCGCGCACGGACTTCACAAGCTCCAGCGAGCGCTTCTCGAGCGCCAGCGCGGCTGGAACCACCTCGACCTGCCACGTGCGCTGTCCGATGAAGCCCGGCGGATCGACCGCGGCGACATCGCTGCGCGTGCGCAGCTTCGCGGCGTAGTCGCGCAGCGGCTCGGCCGCTGACTGCGGAGCGCTGATCGCGACGTGCAGCGTCGAGGTGCGGCCTGGGGGGAACTCCGTGCGCAGCGCGGTGTCGACCTGCTTGGGCTCGGCCGAGTTGGGCAGCACGCTGGCATCGACGCCGGTGAACTCGATCCGCGTGAACGGCGTGCCGGCGGCGATCAGCACCGCGGCGGTCGTGACCGCGACGATCACCGGACGGCGCATGACGAAGTGCGACAGGCGGTACCAGAAGCCGCTCTCGGTCGCGACCTCGCGGTGGCGCAGGCGCTTCGGCGCCAGCGCATTGACGCGCTCGCCGAGCACCATCAGCAGGGCGGGCAGCGCCGTCAGCGCGATGACGCCGGCGGCGAGCGCGGTCAGTGCGCCGCTGATCCCCATCGAGTACAGGAAGCGCTGCGGGAAGATGAGCAGCGCGAGCATCGCCGCGGCGACCGTCAGCGAGCTGAAGACGACGGTCCGTCCCGCCGTACGCAGCGTCTGCGCGAGCGCCTCGCGCCCCGGCCCGAGGCGCTCCACCTCCTCGCGATAGCGCGACAGGACGAACAGCGAGTAGTCGATCGCGAGCCCCAGCCCGAGCCCGATCGCGAGGTTGAGCGCGAAGATCGACAGCGGCGTCAGCTCGTTGATGATCCGCAGGCCGAGGAAGGTCGCCATGATCGTCAGCAGGCCGACGAACAGCGGCAGCAGCGCGGCGATCGCGCCGCGGAAGATCACGAGCGACAGCAGGAAGAGCAGGGGGAAGGCGAGGAGCTCAGCCTTGGCGAGGTCGGCCGAGACGAGGTCTCCGACCTCGGGCCCCGCGATCTCCAATCCGCCGGTCGTGACGTTCGGGAAGGCGTCCATCGCCTTGTCGATGCGCTCCGCGTCCTCGTCGCCCGTACCGTCCTTGAGGAAGACGCCGATGAAGCTCGAGCGTCCGTCACGCGAGATGAACGGGCGGCCAGAAGGTCCGCTGCCAAGCGCGCTCGAGAGCTGCGCGACGGCGCGGTCGGCCCGCAGCACGTCAACGACCCGTTTGAGCTGCGCCTGTCCGGCCGCGCTGCGTACCGGCCCGTTGCCGCGCACGAGCACGACGATGCCCGGGCTCAGCGTCCGGCCCCGGATGTCGACGAGCCGCTCGGTCGTGACCGAGTTCTCCGATGCCTCCTCGACGAAGTCCTCATCGGGCTGTACGGAGAGCAAACCGGCTACCGGCGCGCCGACGCCGACGGCGACGGCAAGGAAGACGGCCGTCGCGATCAGGACGCGGCGCGGCTGCTCAGTGACCAGGCGGGCGATCGCTGCGAGCATCTCGCGGCGAGACTAAGTGATCACTCACTCACGAGTCAAGAAGAATTTCAGATGCTTGGCACGATCCCGGCCTCGGCCACGCCGGCCTGCAGTGCGTCGAGGCCGATGCCGTCGACCGGCCCCAGCGCCCCGCTTCCGTGCAGGCCACCGGCGGCGGCGATCATCGCGCTCCAGGCGAGCATCTCGGCGGTGAAGTCGTAGGGGCTGGCCCCTTCGAGCTCGATGCTCGACAGCGGGCTTCCCGCGCCATCCGAAGCGACGGCAACGATGATCGAGCGGCCTTTCGCGCGCTGCGTCGCGTCGGGCCCGCCGGTCGATCCCTTGACGAGCCTGGAGGTTGCCCCACCGATCGCGCCGCGTGCGCCGGGCAGCTTCGTGACGAGCGCGGTGGCGCTCGACATCAGCGACAGCCCGCGTGCCGCCGGTCCGACACCGAGCCAGACGCCGATGTCAGCCAGACCGGGATGGAGGCGCGGCAGCGTGAACTGCTCGGTCGCGCCGATCGAGATGGCCTGGCGCGTGCGCCCGGAGATCTCGAAGTCGCGCACGTGGCGGGCGGCGCGCTCGGGACGCAGATGCCCGTCACGGAAGGCGTAGACGGGGTCGGTGATGATGCCGGCCGCCGAGGCGCGCGTGCCGCCGCTGACCTGGCCGCCGGCGCCGCCGCTCGTGAAGTACCCGACGTCCACGCGCACGGCCTGCTCGCCGGCCTCGCGCAGCGCCAGGGCGGCGGCCAGGTTGCCGGGCACGTAGTCGTAGCCCATTGCCGTCAGAAGGCCGCTGCCGGAGTGCTCTGCCTGCGGGCCGAAGCGCTCGAAGATGTCGCGGATGAAGCTCGGCTCGCCGGTCGAGTCGATGTAGTGCGCGCCCGCTGCGATCGCCGCGAGGACCGCCGGCTCGCCCCAGCGCGCGAACGGGCCGACCGTCGAGATCAGCACGTCGCCAGGCTCGACAAGCTCGCTCAGCGTGCGCGGTTGCGAGACGTCGGCGAAGGCGCTCTCGAGGCCGCCGAGATCGTCGGCCAGTGCCTCGACGCGCTCGCGCGAACGCGCCGCCAGCAGCGGCCGCGCGCCACGCTTGACGAGCGCTCGCGCGGTCAGCTCGCCGGTGAAGCCCGTGGCCCCGAACAGCACGACGCGCCCAGCCATCGGCTCACAGTACCCTCCTGCGGATGGACGAGCGGGTTCTGGCCGAAAGGCTGATCACCTACGACACGTCCACCAGCGATGGCCTGCGCGCCGCCGTGGGCTTCATCAAGGGTTGGCTTGAAGCCCGCGACATTCCCGTCTCGGGACGCGAGTTCGACGGCATGCCGGTGGTCCTCGCCGACGTCGGCCCCGCCGACGGACCGCGCGTGATCTTCCATGGGCACGTCGATGTCGTCCCCGCGCACGCCGGCCAGTTCGAGCCGCGGATCGAGGGCGACCGCCTGATCGGCCGCGGCGCCTACGACATGAAGGGCGGGCTCGCGGCGATGATGTGCGCCGTCAACGACGTCGCCGCCAACGAGCACGTCCGCCTGCGCTTCATCTGCGTCCCCGACGAGGAGTCCGAGGACGTCGAGAACCGCTGCACCGACGCGCTTGTTCAGGAGGGTATGCGCGCCGACTTCGTGATCACCGGCGAGCCGACCGATCTGCACATCGGCGTCCAGGCGAAGGGGGTTCTGGCCGTCCGCGTCGAAGTCAGCGGTGTCGCAGCTCACGGTTCCACGCCGTGGGAAGGCGACAACGCGATCCTCAAGGCCTACGACGTTTTCCGTCGCATCGAGACCCTACGCTTCAGCCGCGAATCCTCGGACCTCTTCGACCGCCCCTCGATCAACGTCGCGCGGATCGTCGGCGGCGACGCCTTCAACAAGGTCCCGGACCGCTGCACGATGGACGTCGACATCCGCTATCTGCCCAACCAGGACGCGGGGGAGATCCTCGCCGACATCCGCGCGCTCGAGGACGTGCGCATCGTCAAGACCTTCCAGCGCGCTCCGGCGCGCGTCTCGCGATCCAACCCCTACGTGCGCGCGCTGCGCGAGGCAGTCTCGAGCTCGCTTGACGGCGAGGCGCTGTCGGTCGGCCGCGACGGCGCGTCGGATGCGATCTCGTTTCTGCAGGCCGGCGTGCCGGCGGTCGAGTTCGGGCCGGTCGGCGGCGGTCATCACGGGCCGCAGGAGTGGGTCTCGATCGATTCGCTCGCGCGCTACCGCAAGGCGCTGGGCGACTTCATCGGCGAGCTGCCGCAGAGCCTCGCGCGCTCGGCTGAGCCGGCGCCGCTGCGCGCCGTCGATGGAGGGCGTGCATGACATCGAGTCATTGCTCGACGATGGCCTGCGCGAACTCGGATAGGTGGCCCTCGCGATGACATCGAGTCATAGCTCGACCGTTGCCGTGACCGACCCGGCAGGGAGTTCCTCGCGATGAGCGTCTACGAGCCCGAGGGGCCGCCGCGCCTGGGCTGGGAGATGATCAAGCGCTTCGCGCTCGGAGGCATCCTGATCGTGATGCTGTCGGCGACCGCCGTTGCAACCGGGATCCTGCTCGAGGTTCACGACTCGATCAACATCATCGAGCGCGAGTCGACGCCGATTCCGGGCGTTTCCAACGTGCTCGACGACGTCACCGCGGGCGAGGCGAAGACGATCCTCGTGCTCGGCTCCGACCGTCGCTACGGCGAGGGCAAGGAGGCGACGCCGCGCTCGGACACGATCATCGTCGTGCGCCTCGATCCCGAGAAGGGCGCCACCGCGGTGATGTCGATCCCGCGCGACCTGAAGGTCGAGATCCCCGGCTACGGAACGGACAAGATCAACGCCGCCTACGCCAACGGCGGCCCGAAGCTGACCGTCGAAACCGTGCGCGACCTGCTCGGCATCGACATCAACCACGTCATCAACGTGAACTTCAACGGCTTCCAGCGCGCCGTCAACCGCCTCGGCTGCGTGTACGCCGATGTCGACCGGCGTTACTACAACGCAAACGGCGGTCCGGACGGCTACGCCACGATCGACCTCAAGGCCGGCTATCAGCGGCTGTGCGGCAAGGACGCGCTGGACTTCGTGCGCTACCGCCACACCGACAACGACTTCGTGCGCGGCGCGCGCCAGCAGGAGTTCCTGCGTCAGGCCAAGGACCAGATCGGCCTCGGCAAGGTGTTCAGCGACCGCAAGGGGTTGCTGCGGATCTTCGGGCGCTACACGCAGACCGACATCTCCGAGCGCAACGATGCCGCGATCCTGCGGCTGATCAAGCTCGCCTACGACTCATCGAAGAACCCGCTCACCGAGGTGCCGTTCCTCGCGGACAACGCCGGTGAATACGTCGAGATCTCGATCGGCAACCTGCAGAAGACGGTCGATCGCTTCATCGATGTGCGCGGCGCCACGAAGTCCGAGAGCGACGACAAGCCCAAACCGAAGGTCATCAAGCGCCGCAAGGGCGGCCTCGCCCGCGGCCTGGTGACGCGCAAGAAGCAGGGCGAGGACCATGTGCTCAGCGTGGCCACGAGGCTGCCCAGCCTGCCGGTCTACTTCCCGGCGGCGATCCTCGCCCGCGGCGGTTATCACTCGGACTCAAGCCCGCGCGTGTACACGATCCGCAATCGCAACAAGAGCTCCTTCAAGGCCTACCGGATCGTGTTCTCACAGGGCGACGACGGCCAGTACTACGGCGTGCAGGGGACGACGTGGAAGACGGCGCCGATCCTCGACAACCCGACCGACACGATCCGCATGCGCAAGCGCACCTACATGCGCTTCTTCGATGGGCGCAAGATCAGGATGATCGCTTGGCGTACGCCGAAGGCCGCCTACTGGGTCTCCAACACGCTGACGCGTAACCTGAACAACCGCCAGATGATGGACATCGCCCGCTCACTTCAGAGGATCGGCCAGTAGCTCCTGCCTGGGCGCCGCGCAGCCGAGGACCCCGACGCTCCGCCGCGCTTGGCGCGTGGCATGATCAAGCGATTCGCGCTGGGCAGCGTGATCATCATGGCTCTCACCGCGGTGTCGGTCGCGACGGCGGCGCTGCTCGAACTGGATGCCGACCTGGACCCGTTCCGACGAGGCGCGCTGGAAGTCTCCGAGGACATCCTGCCCGACGTCGAGCCCGGCAAGCCGCGGACGATCCTGGTGCTCGGTTCCGATCGTCGCTTCGGAGACAAGAAGGCTGGGATCCCTCCACGCTCGGACTCCATGTTGGTCGTTCGCCTTGACCCGGCGAAGCGGGCCACGGCGGTGATGTCGATCCCGCGCGACCTGAAGGTCACGGTCCCCGGCCACGGCCGCAAGCGCATCAACACCGCCTACGGCACCGGCGGGCCACAGCTCGCGGCAAAGGCGGTCAAGGGGATGGGCATCGAGGTCAACCACATCGTCAACGTCAACTTCGGGGGCTTCCAGCGCGCGATCAACCGCCTCGGCTGCGTGTACGCCGATGTCGACCGTCGCTACTTCAACGACAACCGTCCGCCGGTCGCCTCCAAGGAGAACTACGCGACGATCAACCTCAAGCCCGGCTACCAGCGGCTGTGCGGCGGCGACTCGCTGGACTATGTGCGCTTCCGCCATCTGGACGACGACTTCGTACGCGCCGCACGCCAGCAGGACTTCCTGCGCCAGCTCAAGGCCCAGGTCGGGATCGGCCAGCTGTGGGGTGACCGCCGCGAGCTACTGAACATCTTCGGTAAGTACACCCAGACCGACATCGCGCGCGGCAGCAACGCCAAGATCCTCGGATTCATCAAGCTCGTCATCGAAGCGTCGAAGAACCCGATCGCCGAGGTGCGCTTCCCGGCCGGCGAGGAGTCCTCCGATGGAGGTCTCGAGGTCTCCTCGACCGAGCTTGCCCGCACGATCCGCAGGTTTGAGGCCGTTCGTGGCAAGCGTACCCCCTCGACTCGCAAGCGCCCAAAGCGGATCAAGACTCCCAAGAAGGGAGCACTGGCCTCGGGGCTCACGCTGGCCAAGCGCGAGGGCGAGGACCACGTCCTCGGCATCGCCACGAAGATGCGCGGCCTCGACGTGTACTTCCCCAAGGCGCGTGTCTCGCGCGGTGGCTACGCCCGTGACAGTCCCGTCTCCTACACGATCAAGGATCGCGGTGGCAGCAAGCACCGGGCCTACCGGATCGTGCTCTCGCACGGCGACAACGGCCAGTACTACGGCGTGCAGGGCGTCGCCTGGTCGGACCCCCCGATTCTCAAGAACCCGACCGACCGCGTCCGCATGCGCACGCGCACCTACCAGCGCTACTTCGACGGCAAGCGCATCCGGCTGATCGCGTGGAAGGGACCCAAAGCGTGGTACTGGGTCTCAAACACGCTGTCACAGAAGCTCTCGAACGCGCAGATGATGGACATCGCGCGGTCACTGCAGCGCATCGGTGAGTAGTCTGCGGCGCCCAATGGCCGACGACCGCCAACCGATCGGAGTCATCGGCACCGGCTACGTGGGCCTCGTCTCGGCGGCCGGTTTCGCCGAGCTCGGCAGCGACGTGTACTGCATCGACATCGATGCCGACAAGATCGCGAGCCTGGAGCGGGGCGAGATCCCGATCTACGAGCCGGGGCTCGCGGAGATGGTCAGCGCCAACCGCGATCGGTTGCACTTCTCGACGCGAATCGAGGACGCGCTCGAGCACGCGCGGCTGCTGTTCGTGGCGGTCGGGACGCCGCCGACGTACTCCGGCGACGCCGACCTGAGCGCCGTCTATTCGGTCGTCGAGGCGATCCCGGCATCGGATCGCCACGCGCTCGTGATGAAGTCGACGGTGCCGGCCGGGACCGGCGCCTCGATCAAGCGCGTGCTCGCCGAGAAGGACCGGGGCGGGCTGTCCTACGTGTCGTGCCCGGAGTTCCTCAAGGAGGGCTCCGCCATCAAGGACTTCCTGCACCCCGACCGCGTCGTCGTCGGCGATGACGGCGATTGGGCCGGCGACGCCGTCGTCGAGCTTTACTCGCCGCTGCACGCCCCGCTCGTGCGTACAGACATCGCGTCAGCCGAGATGGTCAAGCTCGCCTCCAACGCGTTTCTCGCCACGAAGATCTCCTTCATCAACGAGATCGCCAACGTCTGCGAGGAAACCGGCGCGGACGTCATCGAGGTCGCCAAGGGGATGGGCCTCGACGACCGGATCGGCGAGAAGTTCCTTCAGGCGGGCATTGGCTTCGGTGGAAGTTGCTTTCCCAAGGACGTCAACGCCCTCAAGCAGCTCGCCGGCAACTCCGGCTACCACTTCCAGCTGCTCAACGCCGTCATCGAGGTCAACGAGCTGCAGAAGCGGCGCGTGGTCAGCAAGCTGCAGAAGCACCTGGGCTCGCTTGTCGGCAAGACGATCTGTCTGCTCGGCCTGGCGTTTAAGCCCAACACCGACGACATGCGCGAGGCGTCGTCGCTCGTGCTATCGGCGCGGCTGCAGGCCGACGGCGCGACGGTGCGGGCGTTTGATCCCGTCGCCGAGCACGAGGCACGCAATCTGATTCGCGGCATGGTCTTCGCAACCGATGCGCTTGACGCGGTCACGGGCGCCGACGCCGTGGTCCTGGTCACCGAATGGGCGGAGTTCCTCGATCTGGACTGGGCCGACGTCGCGGAGCGCATGCGTGGCACGCTCGTGCTCGACGGGCGCAACGCGCTCGACGCGCAGGCCGTCACCGCCGCCGGCCTCAGCTTCGAGGGCATCGGACGCGGGACGCTCACATCCCGGCATCGATGACCCCCGCACAGCGGAGGCGTTCGTGCAGGCCGTGATCCTCGTCGGCGGTGAGGGCACCCGCCTGCGGCCGCTGACCTCGACGATGCCAAAGCCCGTCGTGCCGCTCGTCGACCGCCCGCTGATGGTCTACATGCTCGAATGGCTGCGCGGCCACGGCATCGACGACGTGATCATGTCCTGCGGCTTTCTCGCCACCGGCATGCGCGACGTGCTCGGCGACGGCTCGCAGCTCGGGATCAGCCTGCGGTTCGTCGAGGAGCCCGAGCCGCGCGGCACCGCCGGGGCGCTGAAGTACGCCGAGGAGTACCTCGACGAGCGCTTTCTGATGCTCAACGGCGACGTGCTGACGGACCTCGATCTCTCCGCGCAGCTGGCACAGCACGACGCGACCGGAGCGACGGGCACGCTCGCGCTCGTGCCCGTCGATGACCCATCGAGCTACGGGCTCGTGCGGCTGCGCGAGGACCGCGCGGTGGAGGAGTTCCTCGAGAAGCCGTCGGCCGACACCGTGCTCGACACGAACCTGATCTCCGCCGGCGCCTACGTGCTCGAGCACTCGGTGCTCGACCTGATCCCGGCCGATCGCAAGGTGTCGATCGAGCGCGAGGTCTGGCCGGCGCTCGTCGGCAAAGGCCTTTATGGCTTCGACGATCAGGACGCCTACTGGGTCGACATCGGCACCCCCGAGCGTTACCTGCAGGCCACGTTCGACATCCTGGAAGGCAAGATGCGCAGCGCGGTCGCCGACAAGCTGGGCGACAGCTTTCTCGCCGTCGATCCGTCGGTGCACAACGACGGGCGCGTGATTCCGCCCGCCGTGATCGGCGCCGGCACGCGGATCGAGGCCGGTGCCGCGGTCGGCAGCCTCGTCGCGATCGGCGAGGACGTCGTGGTCGGAGAGGGGGCGATCGTCGAGCGCTGCGTGGTGCTCGACGGCGCGCAGATCGGGGCCGGTTGCGTACTGCGCGAGTGCATCGTCGGGCCGCGCGTGTCGGTAGGTGAGCGCACGCAGGTCGTCGAGGGTGCAATGCTCGGGGAGGGCGTTACGCTCGGCGCCGACAACGTCCTCGCGCGCGGTGCGCGCGTGTTTCCTGGAGTGGAGGTTCCGGATGGCGCCATCGCGTTCTGAGACAGGTCTGAGCCTCGATCCTGGGACGATCGCGGCCGTCGATACCGACGACCTGCTCGCCGACGTCGTCGGCCTGCCCGAGCAGCTGCGTGACGCGCTGTGGAAGGTCCAGTCCGCGCAGCTCGATCCATGGGACTCGCCTGGCGGCATGATCGTCGCCGGCATGGGCGGCTCGGCGATCGGCGGCTCGCTCGCCCGCGCGATGCTCGGCGACCACGCCTCGCGGCCGATCCTCGCCGCGCGCGCCTACGGCCTGCCGCCCTGGACGACCTCCGACACGACCGTGATGTGCGCCTCCTACTCGGGCAACACCGAGGAGACGCTCGCCTGCTACGAGGCCGCGGGCGTGATCGGAGCGCGACGCGTGGCGGTCACGAGCGGCGGCGAACTCGCCAAACTCGCGCGCGCCGACGGCGTGCCGGTGATCCCCGTCGCCGGGGGCTTTCAGCCGCGCGCCGCCGTCGCGTACATGACCATCGCCGCGCTCGAGGTCGCCGGGCTCTGCGGCGCCGGGCCGCGCCTGGGCTCGGAGATTGACGTCGCCGCCGACCATCTCGAGGAGCTGGTCGTCGAATGGGGCGCCGCCGGCCCTGACGACGCGCAGTCAAAGACGCTTGCACGCGCGCTGCACGACAGCGTTCCGGTCGTGGCAGGCTCCGCGTTGACCGGGCCGATCGCCTATCGCTGGAAGACGCAATTCAACGAGAACGCGAAGATCCCGGCCTTCTCACACGAGCTGCCCGAGCTTGACCACAACGAGCTCGTCGGCTGGCAGAACGCCTCCTCGCTCGGGCGCTTCGCCGCGATCTTCCTCGACGACAGCGACACCCATCCGCGCGTCAAGCAGCGCATCGAGCTCACGCGCGAGCTGATCGGCGACCAGGCGACCGACACGTTCATCGTCGAGTCACGCGGCCAGACGGCCGTCGAGCGCGTCTTCTCGCTCGTGCTGCTCGGCGATCTCGT
>Ga0208736_1000431_pt1 | contig 12057 bp, 11 predicted proteins | sample AntDryMetagUQ255_FD_188090 | JGI IMG/M metagenome (GOLD analysis project Ga0208736, IMG submission 188090) | Polar desert microbial communities from Antarctic Dry Valleys - UQ255 (SPAdes) | ecosystem: Environmental > Terrestrial > Soil > Desert | place: Antarctic Dry Valleys | collected 2008-12-31 | reverse complement strand
CCCGGCTACGCGTCCCCCGCCGAGGCGCGCAGCCAGCCGCGCGAGCAGGTCGCCTATGTCGCCTGCCTATACGAGGGCACCGGCATCAACGAGCCCGACTTCCTGGCCGTGGTCGACACGGATCCCGAGTCCGACACCTACTCGGAGATCGTCCACCGCCTGGCGATGCCGAACGTCGGCGACGAGCTCCACCACTTCGGCTGGAACGCATGCTCGTCGGCGTGCCACTCCGGCCTGTCGCGCGACCGGCTGATCGTCCCGGGCTTCCGCTCCTCGCGGATCCACATCGTCGACGTCTCCGATCCGCGGCGCCCGGAGATCGACCGCGTGATCGAGCCTGAAGAGCTTACGGGCAAGACGGGCCTCACCGGTCCGCACACGATCCACTGCATGCCGGGCGACATCGTCACGGTCTCGATGCTCGGCGACTCCGAGGGCAACACGCCCGCCGGCTTCGCCGTGCTCGACGCCAAGGACTTCTCGGTCCTCGGGCGCTGGGAGAACGACGGCGACGGCGTGGAGCTCATGTACGACTTCTGGTACCAGCCGCGAGCGAACACGCTGGTCTCCTCGGAGTGGGCGGCGCCGAACACGTTCAAGGACGGCTTCGACCCGGCCGACGTGGCCGCCGGCAAGTACGGCCGGCGCCTGCACTTCTGGGACCTCGAGCGCAAGGCCAAGACCCAGACGGTCGACCTCGGCGACGATGGACACATCCCGCTCGAGATCCGTTGGCAGCACGACCCGGACTCCGAGCAGGGCTTCGTGGGCGCGACTCTGTCGAGCAACATCATCCGCTTCTCCCGTCCGAACGGTCACTGGGAGACCGAGAAGGTCATCGACGTCGAGAACCAGGAGCTCGGGGGCTGGCCGCTCGAAGGGGGCGTGCCGGGCCTGATCACCGACCTCGTGCTGTCTATGGACGACCGCGACCTGTTCTTCTCGAACTGGCTCCACGGCGATCTGCGCCACTACGACGTCTCCGACCCGGAGCATCCGCAGCTGCGCTCGCAGACCTGGCTCGGCGGCCTGCTCGGCCGCGACGGCGGCCACCCCACGGCCGAGGGACCGCTGAACGGCGGTCCGCAGATGCTCCAGCTCTCCCTCGACGGGGAGCGCCTGTACGTAACCAACTCGCTCTATTCGAGCTGGGACAACCAGTTCTATCCCGGCCTGAACGGCTGGATGACCAAGCTTGACCGCCAGGCCGACGGCTCCTTTGCCATCGACCCGAGCTTCTTCGTCGACTTCACGAAGCTCGACACCGGAGCGGCCCGCCCGCACGAGATCCACCTGCCCGGGGGGGACTGCACGACCGAGATATTCCAGTAGGGAGCCGGCCGGGGCCCGCCCGTCCGTCAGTTCTGCGTCGGCCCCTCGGCGCGCAGGCGCTGGGCGATCTCCGAGGGGCGATCGGAGATGGCCGAGAAGCGCACCACGGTGACCTCGTCCTCGAGGGCGACGGGCCGCCCGTAGATCTGCTCCAGGAAGTGCTGGGTCTCCTCGACCCGGCGGAACTCCGGGTTGTCGTGCTCGATGTCGCGCGGGGAGAGGTCACGAACCTCCTTGACCTCGACCGAGTCGATCACCGCCTCGAAGATCTTCTCGCGCGGGGCGTGCTGGAAGCCCACGGTCACGATCACGACCTGGCCGCGCTTGTACTTGTGCGACTTGTCGCCGAGCCGGATGGTCGCGCTCTTGCGACCACGGTGGAGCTGGTCGGCGAAGACCGGCGAGTAGAAGTTGAGCACGTACACGGCGGCCGGGAGCCTATCCGGACCCGCCGACACGGCGAAGCGCGGCCGCGGCGACCTCGCGCTCGCCCGAATAGGCGAGCCGCCGCGGAGCGTCGGCAAGCGGGACCCACTCGGCGGCGTCGACCTCGTGGTCGTGGTCGCGCACGCTCCCGGAGCGGTAGCGGAAGAGGTAGAAGGAGACGATCTTGAACACGCGTCCCTCCCTGCGGCGGTACCAGTAGCGCACGTCGTCGAGCTTCTCGACGAGCTCGGCGTGGAGGCCGGTCTCCTCGCGGACCTCACGCGCGGCGGCCTCGGCGGCAGACTCCCCTGGATCGACGTGGCCCTTGGGCAGGGCCAGCACCTCGCCCCCCTTGACACGGATGCAGGCGACCCACGGCCGGCCACGGAAGCGGCGCACCACGAGCCCGCCGGCGGAGAACTCCCGCAGCACCGGCGGCTTGGGAGGCGTGGCGTCGCTCAACCGACGCTGATCAGAAGATGTAGCGGCGCAGAGCCGCCGGGTCGTGCACGACGACGCGGCCGCGCCCCGTGGTCACGATCCCCGCCCGCTCGAGGTCGGCGAGGAAGCGGCTCGCGCTCTCGCGCGAGGAGCCGGCGAGCTGGGCGATGTCGGACTGCGTGGCCTCGACCACGATCTCCACCGGCTGGAGGCCGTCCTCGCCCTCGTCGGCGTCGACGGCCGCGGCGGCTTGGGCGCGCCGCGCCTCGACCTGGGCCAGCAGCGTCGAGGCCACGCGGCCGGCGACCGGCTGGAAGGACTGGCGGGCGAGCTTCTCGTTGGCCGCGCGCAGGCGGTTCGCGAGCCGGGCGAGCATCTTCACCGCGATCTCCGGGTGAGCCCGCAGCACCCGCTTGACGTCGCGCTCGAGCAGGGCGAGCGTCGTCGTGTCCTCGAGCGCGTCGACCGTGGCCGAGCGTCCCTCGCCGTCGAACATCGAGAGCTCGCCGAACATCTCGCCGGCGGCCAGCTCCGCGAGGGTCAGACGGCGGCCGCCGGAGTGGGTGCGGGTGATCCGCACGCGGCCGGTGCGGACGATGAAGCAGGTGTCGGAGCGGTCGCCCTCGCGGAAGATCACCTCCCCGTCGTCGTAGCGGCGCGGCACGGCGAGCTCGGCCATCTGGCGGAGCTCGTCCTCCGACAGGCTCTCGAATATGGGAAAGCGCGCCAGCTCGGCGGCCTTGTCCTCCCCCGGGGACAGCACGCTTCCATGATCGCAGGCAGAGGGTGTGCCCGGGAGTCCCGGCTGGGGAACCGTGGCAGGTGGCCGGCGGTCACCGCCCGGTAACACCGGCCCCGCCCGCCGAGCCTAGGGTCGGCCCCATGCGCCGACTCCTCCCTCCCCTCATCTCCTCCCTGATCGCCGCGGCCTTCACCGTCGGCTTGGCGATCGCCGACGACGACGACCGCGGAGATCGCGGCGGTGGGGGCGGCTCCGGCCGCACGTATGCGGTCGGCTTCTGGGGCGACGTCCCCTACTCCGAGGAGCAGAGCGCCTCGGGCGTGCCCAACCTGATCGCGGACATGAACAAGCAGAGGCTGGCCTTCTCCGTCCACGACGGGGACATCAAGAGCGGATCGAGCCGCTGCGATAACGAGGTCTACGCCCGCGCCGAGGGCTACTTCAACTCACTCGAGGCCCCGGCGATGTACACCCCGGGCGACAACGAGTGGACCGACTGCGACCGGCCCGCCGCCGGCGCCTACTCCTCGCGCGAGCGGCTCGACTTCATCCGCCGCAACCTCTTCGACACCCGCTTCTCGTTCGGACAGCGCCGGATCCGGCTCGAGCAGCAGGCCGCGCCCTACGTCGAGAACCGCCGTTGGCGCGAGGGCGGCGTAAGCTACGCGACGCTCCACGTCGTGGGCTCGGACAACAACCGCGCCGGCGAGACACCCGACCCGGCCGAATGGGAGGCCCGCGACCGCGCCACCAACCGGTGGATGCGCGAGACCTTCGCGCAGGCCAGGCGCCGCGGCGACCGAGCCGTGCTGCTCACGGCCCAGGCCAACCCCGGCTTCGACCGCAGCGATCCGACCCGGGCGCCGGTGCGAGACCCGCAGACCCTCGCGCCCGAGGACGGCTTCACGAACTTCCTGCGCGCACTCCGGGAGGAGACGATCGCCTTCCGCCGGCCCGTGGTCCTCCTCCAGGGCGACTCGCACTACATGCGCGTCGACAAGCCGCTGCTCGACGCCAAGGGCCGGCGAGTCGAGAACTTCACCCGCGCGGAGACCCCCGGGGACAGCCCTCAGAACGGCAACAACGACGTGCAGTGGTTGAAGGTGCTCGTCGAGCCGCGCAGCCGCGAGGTCTTCTCGTTCCAGCCGCAGATCGTCCCGCGCAACCGGGTGGCCGTCCCGGCACCGTAGCTCGAGCGGAGCGGGTGGGTGGTGGACACGACGCTCCGCTGCGTATCGCGCCGTGTCGACACGCCCGGCATGCCGCCGTCCCGCGCACCGCACGGGTATGTTGCTCGGCGATGTCGCACCACCGCCACGTCGTCGAGGCCGCCGGCGCCCCCGCGCCGGCCGGCCCCTACTCGCACGGGGTCGTCGCTGGCGGGCTGCTCTTCTGCTCGGGTCAGATCGCCCTCGATCCCGCGGGGGAGCTCGTCGAGGGAGGGGCGGCCGAGGAGGCCACGACCTGCCTGCGCAACCTGTCCGAGGTCTGCCGCGGCGCCGGGGTCCGGCTCGAGGACGCCGTGCGCCTGACCGTCTACCTCGCCGACCTCGCCGCTGACGCGCCCGCGGTCAACGACGTCTACGCCTCGTTCTTCTCCGAGGTCGCCGACGCCCTGCCGGCGCGAGCGGCCGTCGGGGTCACGGCGCTGCCGCGGGGGGCGCGGGTGATGATCGACGCCGTGGTCGCGCTGCCCGACTGAGGCGGGTTCGGCTCGGGGCCGCGCGCTTGCACACCTGACCTCGTCGTAGTCCTTCGGGACCTCGAGCGAGCCGTCGCGTGGCGGTCGCCGCGATTCAGGCCGGTTCGGCGGTCGTCAGTCCCGCTCGCTCGAAGAGCCACGGGTCGTTGGTGATTATTGCGTCGACCCCGAGCGCGACGAGCTGCTCGACGCGGAGCCGGTCGTCGACCGTCCACACCCACAGCTCGCCTCCTGCGGCGTGGACGGCGCGCAGGAGCGCGGGACTGACGATCATCCAGTGCGAGATCACCGCCTCGCAGCGCCCGGCGGCGAGCATCGCGGCGGCCTGGGCCGGCAGGCGCGCCCGCAGGACGCGCGCGCCGAAGAAGGCGGGGATCGCCCAGCGGCGAAGCGTGTAGTCGCGGCGCACGCGCGGGACCGACCAGCCGCGGCGCAGGTCCGGCGCGAGCTCGCCGATCAGATCGACGGTCTGCGGGAACATCGAGGAGACGAGCGAGCGCTCGACCAGCCCCCGGGCGCGCAACCCCTGCACGACCTCGCGCTCGTAGCCCGGCACCTTGAGGTCGACGTCGAGGTCAAGGCCCGCGTAGGCCTCGCCCGCGAGGTGGTCGAGCCCCTCGTCGAGGCTCAGCGGGTCGCGCCGGGCGGCATCGTCGAGGTCGTGGGCGAGCACGATCCGGCCGTCGCGCAGGCGCAGGACGTCGAACTCGAGGATGTCGACACCGGCGCGCAGCGCGGCCTCGAAGCTCGCCGGCGTGTTGCCCGGGGCGAGCGCGTCGGCGCCCTTGTGACCGATCCGCTTGAGCGCCGGGCGTGAGGAGCTCAGCTCTGGCACGAGGGGCACCAGTAGGTCGTGCGGTTGTCGTCGCCCTGCCCGCGGGCGCGGATCTCGGTCGAGCAGGCCCGGCACGGAAGGCCGCCGCGGCCGTACACCCAGGTGCGACGCTCGCGCCCGGGCGAGCGGCTCTGGCCCGCGGGCCGGTAGGTCTCGACCCGACCGCCGCGGTCCACCGACGCGCGCATCAGCGGGCGCACTCCCCGCACCACGGCGAGCACCTCGTCGTCCGAGACCCGCGAGAGCGTCCGCCACGGGTCGATCTTGGCGAGGTAACAACCCTCCGACTTCCAGATGTTCCCGACTCCGGCCAGGTTGCGCTGGTCGAGCAGCGCGTCACCGACGGCGCGCGTGGGGTCGTCCTCACGCAGGCGGCGCAGGTAGTCGGCCTCGTCGAGCTCGGGCGCAAGCACGTCGGGCCCGAGAGCGGCCAGGCGCAGGTCGGAGCGGGTACGTCCGTCGGTCATGAGCTCGAGCACGGGCCCGTCGAACTGCACGACCTCGTGCTCGGGCGTGCGGATGATCAGCCACGCGCGCCGCGGCGAGCGCCGCCAGCGCTCACCGTGGCGGTAGACGCGCCAGGAGCCGCCCATGCGCAGGTGCGAGTGGACGGTGAGATCGCCCTCGAAGCGCACGAGCAGGTGCTTGCCGTGCGCGTCGACCGAGCGCACCGCGCGCCCGGCCAGGCGCTGCGGCCAGCGGTCGAGGCGGTGGCGGGCCTGCGGGGTCTCGATGGCGACGATCTCCCGTCCCACGAGCGCCGCTCCGACCCGGCGCGCGGCGCTGTGGATCGTGTCGCCCTCGGGCATCGAGGAGAGGTTAGGGAGCGGCAGGTCGGCTCGAGCGCGAGCCGTGGGGGCTACTCGCGATCCGATGCGCCGTGGCCCCGGCCGGCCGCGTCGGGTCGCCTGCTCCAGGGCTAGGCTGTCTCGTCGATGTCGCTCGGCCGCCGGCACCGTGAGCGCGCGGCAGACCACGCGCCCGCGGCGGGCGCGCCGCCGGGCGAGGAGCCGCGCAAGGGCGAGACCGCGATCTGGCGCCGGGGCGCTGTGCGAGCGCGACGGCGCCGCTACACCGCGGCGCTCTCGATCGCCGCCCTCCTGGCCATCGCGGTCGCCTTCGAGATCGTGTACGGCCAGGCGCCCCTCTACACGGGCGACCAGCACACCGATCTCCTGCACGGCCTCGCGCACGCCGGGGTGGGCCTACTCGAGCTCGACTGGCAGGCGCAGACGATTGATCCGGCCCCGATCTCGAGTCTGCTGGTCAGCGCGGCGGCGGCGCTCGAGGCCGAGTGGCTCATGCTCCTCTTCCACGCTTTGCTCATCGGTGCCTACGGGCTCGCCCTCTTCGGGATCGGGGCCACGCTCTTCCGCGTCGAGCGCACGACCCACCGGCTTGTGCTGCTCGCGACGCTCCTGTTCGTCCACTCCTGGCTCGCCTTCGAGGTCCAGGGCGGCCTGCCCGACGACATCCGCTCGCTGGTCACCGAGGGGCTCGCGGGGCAGTACGCGCCGGGTCTGACCTTCCAGCCGAGCCTCTTCGGGGTCCTGCTCATCGTCTCCCTGTTCCTCTACGTGCGCAACCTTCCCGTTGCGGCGGTGGCGACGGCCGGAGCGGCGGCGATCTTCGACCCCGCCTACCTGCTCGGCGCCGGCGTCCTCTGCGGCGCCTACCTGGCCGACACCTTCTTCCGCACCGGCGCCCGCGCCATCGTCGCGCGCAGCGGCGCGGTGGCGGCGGTCACGCTGCTACCGGTCGCGCTGTTTGCATTGATCGCCTTCACGCCCTCCTCGCCGGCGATCCACGAAGCCGCCCAGAACGTGCTCGTGGACTTCCGCCTCCCCCACCACGCCAAGCCCGAGGTGTGGTTCGCCCCGGACGACGCCTTCCGTCTCGGCCTCGTCGCGGTCGGGCTCGCGCTCTCGTGGCGCAGCTTCCTCTTTCCGGTCCTCGCCCTCGCCGTGGCCGCGAGTGCCCTGCTAACCGCGCTTCAGCTCGTGACCGGCAGCGAGACGCTCGCGCTCCTGTTCCCGTGGCGGCTCTCGGTGTTCCTCGTCCCCGTGAGCGCGGCCATCTTGCTCGCCGTGGCCACGAAGCTCCTGTTCGCGGGAGCGGGCGCCCTCGAGCGGGCGGCCTCGAGGCTCAGCGTCGCGCGGGCGGCCCGCCTGGCCACGGGCGCTCGTACCGGCGCGCGCGCGCTTGCGGGCCTCGTCATCGCCGTCTCGGTCTTGGTCGGGGGCGAGCGGATCGGCCGGCTCGACCCCGAGCCCAAGGCGAGCCCGATCGGCCGAATGGTCGCCGCGCAGCGCCTTCCCGGGGAGCTGTATCTGATCCCCCCGCGGGCCTACGAGCTTCGCATCGACGCGGCCATCCCCGTCTACGTCGACTACAAGACCCACCCCTACGAGGACGGTCAGGTGCTCGAATGGCGCCGGCGCCTGGGCGAGGCGACCCGCGTCTACGCCGGCGGCTCGCTGCGCTGCGACCGGCTCGAGCCGCTGGCGCGGAGCGCGGGCATCACCCACGTGGTCGTCAAGGCGCCCACGCGAGGGAGGTGCGGCTTCCTGCGCAAGAGCTACGCCGTCGATGGCTACTCGGTCTTCGCCGTCGAGCCCCCGCGCGGCAAGAGGGCCTGAACCGCGCGGCGCGCGCTAGTTGCGCGCGCAGACCTCATCGACGGCCAGACGCGGGTCGCGCGAGAAGCGCAGCGACCGCTCGCGCAGGGCGAAGCCCATGTTGGAGAAGAAGAGCTCCGCGTCGAGCTCCGCGGTCGTCGCCCGGACGAGCTGCTTCAGCGGCGGGCACCGCAGAGCCCTCCGGGCCGCGGCGACACCCGGGTCGCGCTCGAGCCTGACCGCGTCCGCCGCCGCGATGGGCGCCGCGTAGCGGGCCAGCACCCAATCGCGCGGCAGGTGCTTCTCGGGCCCCGTCCGGGCGGGGCGGCGCGCCGGGAGCCGGGTGCGCGCGCCGATCGGGTCCGCCAGCCCGTTGGCGTCGACGAGCCGCACGTTCGGGCCGGCGGCGTAGCCCACCCGTCCGATGCTCCCGTGCCAGGCGACGACCTCGCTCGGCACGTTTGGGCCTACGGTCGCGCGCGCCAGCGGTCGGGGGATACGCAACCGCTCACCGGCGCCGTTGCGCGGACCGGTGAAGCTCAGGACGATCGCGCGCCGGCGCTCGGCCAGACGGGCGAGCTCGAGGCCCTGTCGGCGCTGAATCGCAGGGCGACTCTCGGGCACGGCGAGCAGGCTGTCGAGGGTGACCGGGTGGCGGTAGCCCCAGACCTCGGCGTACTGGCGGCGCTGATCGTTGACCTGGAGCTTCTGAGGATCCTCCGGCGGCTTGGCCGGGGCTCGCAGCGAGGTCGAGCAGACGATCGCCCACGGCACGAGGAGAGCGGTGAGCACGGCGGCCGAACGCCGCGCCGGCGCCACCACGGCCACCGGCAGGAGCAGCGCGAAGACGCTCGGCAGCAGCAAGCGGGCGTGCATCTGGTCGCCGCCGAGGCGGACGACGTAGAGCGCGTGCACCACAGCCGTGGCGATCGGAACCGCCACGAGCAGGGCGCGCCGGCGCTCGCCCCCACGCCAGAGCGCTCGGCCCGTCAGGGCGGCCCATCCGAACAGCACGGCGAGCGGCAGCCAGAGCGCGTACGGCACCGCGAGGTCGACCAGGTACTCCCACCCCGGCCCCCAGAAGCTCGTACCCGCCTCCTCGGCCAGCGCGGTGTTGGGCACGAGGCTCGCGAAGTAGCCCATGCGGAAGACCTGGTAGCCGAGCGGGATCGCCGCCGCCAGGCCCACGAGCGCGGTCGCGTGCCACGCCGAGCGCGGGCGCTCGAGGATCACCAGCAGGATCAGGAAGGCCAGCGCGAACAGCGCGAGGTCGGGCCGCACGAGCGGCCCGAGGCCGATGGTCACGGCCAGCGACAGAGGTGAGCGGAGGCCGTCGACGAGAGTGCCGCGGTCGGCGCCCCGACCGGTGCCGAGGACGACGAGGCCCAGGAAGTTGCCTCCCAGCCAGAGGAAGGCCAGGCCGGTCTCGAGGCCGGACGTGGCGAAGTCCCAAAACGGCGGTAGCGCGGCGATCACCAGCGCCCCGAGCGGCAGGGCGATCGCGCGCGGCCGCGGCTGGTCCCCCGGCCGGGGCGACCACAGCAGATAGGCGGCCGACGTCGCCGCGGCGAGCCCTGCCACCGACACGACGAGCCCGAGCGCGACCCCGACCCACTCGAGGTGAACACCAGCCGGGGCGAGCGCCCGCGCGAGCGCGAGCAGGCCCAGCCACAGGGGTCCCGCGTAGGCCTCGACGCGCTCGCCGACGTTGAACACCGGCCCGTCTCCCGCCAGCAGGTTCTCGACGATCCGGTAGTAGATGAACCCGGCCTCGCTCGTCCACCGCCGCGACCACGCGAGGATCGCCAGCAGAACGATGGGCGCGATCAGGAGCACACGCGTGCTCACGTGCCCCGTCCAGAGCCGCCCGGGCCGCGGGTGGCGGTCGGCCCACGAGCCGTTCGGGCCCGCGTGCGCCCGGCGGGCATCGCCCGCAGTCGAGGGCGCTTTCGTGGTGGACCTGGCGGGCCGCGAAGCGGGGCTAGTCTAGCCCGCCTTGCCTTCGACCTGGCTCATCCTGCCGACCTACGACGAGGCCGACAACGTCGAGCCCTTCGTGCGCCGGGCGCTCCCGCGGCTGGCGGCCGCGGCCGGCGAGGAACACCGCCTCCTGATCGTCGACGACTCGTCTCCCGACGGGACGGGGGAGATCGCCGACCGGCTGGCGGCCGAGCTCGGCGCCGTCGAGGTACTCCACCGCCGGGCCAAGGACGGGCTCGGGCGCGCCTACCTCGCCGGCTTCGATCGCGCGCTCGGCGCCGGTGCGGAGCTCGTGATGGAGATGGACTGCGACTTCTCCCACGATCCGGCCGACATCCCGCGCCTGATCGAGGCCGCCGCCGACGCCGACCTCGTGCTCGGTTCGCGCTACGTGATCGGCGGCGGGGTCGTGAACTGGGGCCTCGCCCGGCGGCTGCTGAGCCGCGGCGGGTCGTGGTACGCCCGGACGGTGCTCGGCGTGCCGACCCGCGACCTCACCGGCGGCTTCAAGTGCTTCCGACGCGCCGTTCTCGCCGGGCTCGACCTCGACGGGGTGCACGCCGGCGGCTACGGCTTCCAGATCGAGCTCACCTACCGCGCGCTCGAGGCCGGCTTCCGGGTCCGCGAGGTGCCGATCGTCTTCCACGAGCGCCGCGAAGGCGCGTCGAAGATGAGCGGGTGGATCGCGCTCGAGGCGGTGTGGAAGGTGCCGGTGCTACGGCTGCGGGGAGGGCGGAGGGCGCGGAGCGGTAGGTAGGACGCGGTACGTTGCCTTGCACGGTCTAGGCGGCCACGCCGCCGCCGGACGGCCCGACCGTCCCGTCGAGCCGCAGCTGCGCCTCGTAGGCACCCCGGCCGGTCAGGCAGGCGGCGGCGCAGCGCGCAGCGAGCTCGATCGCCTCGTCGGTCGGGCGACCCTCGCCGAGGCCGTAGGTGAGTCCGGCGGCGAACGCGTCGCCGGCCCCGTAGACGTCCGCGACCGGCCCCGGCGGCCGAGCGGCCGCCCACGACCCCTCGACGCCGTCGGCGCCCGTGTAGCGTCCGCCCTCGGAGCCGGAGGTCGAGACGACGAGCCGCGGCGGCGGGTCGAGGCCCTCGGGCGCGAGGCGCTCGCCGGGGTCCTCGGCGCTCCCGATCAGGGCGTCGAGGCCGACGCCCCCCTCCACGAGCGTCTGCTCGCCCGCCCGCGGGGTGGCCGTCAGCACGCGAGCCCGCCGCGCGGCGCGCAGCGCGCCCGCGTCTCCGGCGGTGAAGTACACGGCATCGGCGCCCTCTAGCCGCTCCCACGGCAGCGGGTCGTCCTCACTCGGTGCGAGCCTGCGGCCGATCACGGTGATCGTGCGCTCCCCCTCCTCGTCGACGAACGTGAAGGCGCGCCGCTGGGGCTCGGGCCGGTCCGCCGCGTGCACGCGCACCCCCAGGTCCGAGAGCTGCTCGCGGGCGCGGCGGCCGAGGTCGTCGTCGCCGAAGGCGGTGAACAGGTCGACCTCGCCGGCCAGGCGAGCGAGCTGGACGGCGGCCACCGCCCCGCCGCCCGCCGGCTCTTCCCACCACTCCCGGGCGTGCACGATCTCTCCGGGCGAGGGAACCCGCTCGACGCTGGCGAACTGGACCCACTCGACGTGTCCGACGACGGCCACCCGCACGGGCTCAGTGTCACAAACCCGGGCCGCGGGCGGGCGGCCGCCCCTTCTGGCGGCGGTCCCAGCGCTCGGCGACCCGCGTCGTCGTGCTGGCCCGCCTCGCGCTTCCCCTGGGAGCCCGAGCGCGGCCTGCCGGGCGAGCCGGCGGCCGAAGAGGCGGACCATACGCGCATCGGTCGCGACTCCAGACATCTCCCTGTGCCAGAGCGGGTGCCTCTGAGGGGATGGAGCTCGAGACCTGGCAGGCACCGTCCGGCGAGCGGATCCCCAACCACCCGTCCTTCCCCGTGCTCCTCTACCGCGACGTCGAAGCGGCGGCCGGCGGCGCCGATGCCTGT
>Ga0208736_1000430_pt1 | contig 12105 bp, 11 predicted proteins | sample AntDryMetagUQ255_FD_188090 | JGI IMG/M metagenome (GOLD analysis project Ga0208736, IMG submission 188090) | Polar desert microbial communities from Antarctic Dry Valleys - UQ255 (SPAdes) | ecosystem: Environmental > Terrestrial > Soil > Desert | place: Antarctic Dry Valleys | collected 2008-12-31 | reverse complement strand
CGGTATCGCGCGCACGCTGCGCGGCGCGATCGCACGACGCTCCTCATCGGAGGGAGGGGGCTCCTCACCGAGCGCCTCGTCGGCCTCGTGGATGTCGCGCTCCTCGAGCGTCAGGTCGATCTCGACCTCGAACACCGATTCGATCTCCGCGTCGAGCGCCTCGTCCAGCTCGCCCGCGTCGGCGCCGCTTTCGGTCGTGTCCATGATGCCCTGCCCTTCATGAGAATCGCAGTGACAGCTCCGAGCACAAGCTACCGAGCGCCCAGGGGCCAGAGTGAGATGTACGTCACACTTCCATCAGCCCACGTCGCGCGTGGAACGCGGCAGCGCGACCAGCCGGTGGTCGGAGGTGAACAGCCGCCGAACCGACCCGAGCACGGTGATGACGCTCGTCGTCGCCGTGCCGCCCAGGATGAGGTACATGATCGCCAGCTGCACGAGCACGGCGTCGGCCGGATCGACGCCCGCGAGGATGAGGCCGGTCATCGCGCCGGGCAGGAAGACGAGCCCCAGGCCCTTGGTGTTCTCGATCTGCGGCGAGAGCGCGGTGCGCAGCACCGAGCGCACGATCGGGCGCGCGGCCTTCATCGACGGCTGGCCGAGCGCCAGGCGCGCCTCGACCTCGGCGCGCTGCTCGGAGAGCGCGTCGACGAGCCGCTCGGCGCCGACGATCGCCGACTTCATCGCGTTGCCGACGAGCATGCCGGCGATCGGCACGAGCGTGCGCCCCTCGACCGGGAAGATGCCGAGGCCGAACGCGACGGCGAAGCCGACGACGGCGGTCGCCCCGTTGGCGACGAGAGCGATCCAGAACAGGCCGGGCACGGCGGGCGCGCGCCGCCGGACCGTTGCGGCCGCGAAGACGACGATCCCGGCCACCCACAGCCAGGACCAGATCAGCGGCGTGTCGGGATCGATGATCAGCCCGAGCGCCGCACCGACGACGAGCAGCTGCAGAAAGCCGCGGGTGACCGAGACGACCATCTCGCGCTCGAGGCGCAGGCGCAGGCGCAGGCTGAACCCGACCGCGACCGCGACGAGCACCAGCGAGATCGCCAGCCCGACGTAGCCGACGTCACCCTCCATCGAGCACCTCCTGCGCGGAGCCGGCGCGGTCGACGCGACCGCCGACGAGCAGCAGCAGGTGATCGGCGAGGCGGCACATCTGGTCCTCGGAGTGGGTCACCCAGATGACCGGCGTGCCGTCGGCGACGAGCTGCTGCGCCAGCCGCTCGAGCACCTCCGCTGCCTTGGCGTCGAGCGCCGACGTCGGCTCGTCCATGAGCATGACCCGCGGGTTCGTCGCGAGCGAGCGCGCCAGGCACGCACGCTGCGCCTCGCCGCCCGACAGCTCGCCCGCGTCGCGCGCCAGGAACGACGGCGGCAGGCCGACACGCTCGAGCAGCTCTCCCCCGCGCTCCTCGTCGCAGGATCGCTCCGCCTCGCGCAGGTTGTCGAGCACCGTGCCGGCGAACGTGACCGGCCGCTGGAAGACCATCGCCACCTCGCGGCGCAGCGTGAGCGGGCCGCGCTGCGTGATGTCCTCGCCGCGGTGGCGCACCACCCCCTCCGACGGGACCTCGAGGCGGTTGCACAGCCGTAGCAGCGTCGACTTGCCCGAGCCCGAGGGACCGCCGACGACCGTCAGCCCGCCATCGGGCAGCTGCGCGTGGAGGTCGTGCAGCCGCCGCGCCTCGGACGGGCCGACGCTGACCGATTCGAACGCGAACAGCGGCTCCCCCGCGGGCACGGGCGCAGTATCCCTGTGCGGGCTCCGTCCGGCCACGTGCCGACGTGCCCGGTTGTAGTTGCATACGCAACCATCTACACTCGACGGACGTGTTCAGCCCGCAGACCCGCCGCATCGCCGCCCTCTTTCGCCCCTACCGGGCGCGGCTCGGCACGGTCCTGGGGCTCATCGCGATCAGCGCGGGACTGGGGATGGTCACACCGTTTCTGCTGCGCGACGTCCTCGACCAGGCGATTCCCGACGGCGATACGACGCTGCTGAGCTGGCTCGTCGGCGGGATGATCTTCATCTCGATCGCGACGGGCGTCATCTCCGTCGGCCAGACGTGGCTTTCGAACGTTGTCGGCCAGCGCGTCATGCACGACCTCCGCGCGGCGGTCTACCGCCACCTGCAGCGGCTGTCGCTGGCATTCTTCACCCGCACGCGCACCGGCGAGGTGCAGTCGCGCATCGCCAACGACATCGGCGGCGTGCAGAACGTCGTCACCTCCACCGCGACGTCGATCGTCTCCAACGTCACCACGGTGCTCGCCACGACCGTCGCCATGTTCCTGCTCGACTGGCGCCTGGCGATCTTGAGCCTCGCGTTGCTGCCGTTCTTCGTCTGGCTGACGCGCCGCGTCGGCAACGAGCGCAAGCGGATCACGTCCAGGAAGCAGGGCCGGCTGGCCGACATGAGCGCGCTCGTCGCCGAGTCGCTGTCGGTCTCGGGCATCCTGCTGGGCAAGACGATGGGCCGCTCCGGCGAGCTCGCGCGGCGCTTCGAGACGGAGTCCGCCGAGCTGGCGGACATCGAGGTGCAGTCGCGCATGGCCGGCCGCTGGCGCATGTCGACCGTGCAGATGAGCTTCTCGATCATGCCGGCCTTCGTCTACCTCTTCGCCGGCCTCTCGATCGCCGGCGGCTCGGGCGCGATCACGATCGGCACGGTCGTCGCCTTCACGACGCTGCAAACGCGCCTGTTGTTTCCGATCGGCTCGCTGCTGAACGTCGGCATCGACATCCAGACCTCGCGCGCGCTGTTTCACCGCATCTTCGAGTACCTCGACCTACCCGTCGAGATCACCGAGCGCGCCGCTGCGGTCACGCTTGGGGCCGCGGGGGCCACTGAGACCACTGGGTCAAGGATCCGGGGCGAGGTGCGCTTCGAGAACGTGTTCTTCCGCTACGAGGACGAGGGCACGCAGACCCTCGCCGGCGTCGACCTCGTCGTCGCGCCCGGCACGACGACGGCGATCGTCGGCGAGACCGGCTCGGGCAAGACGACGCTCGGCTACCTGACGACCCGTCTGTATGACGTCACCGGCGGGCGGGTGACGATCGACGGCGTCGACGTGCGCGACCTGTCCTTCGCGTCGCTCGCGGCTACGGTCGGGCTCGTGTCCCAGGAGACCTACCTCTTCCACGCGACGATCGCCGAGAACCTGCGCTTCGCGCGGCCCGAGGCGACCGACGAGGAGCTCGAGCAGGCCGCGCGCGCCGCGCAGATCCACGGCCTGATCGCCTCGCTGCCGGAGGGCTACGACACCGTCGTCGGCGAGCGCGGCTACCGCTTCTCCGGCGGCGAGAAGCAGCGCATCGCGATCGCCCGGACGGTCCTGCGAAACCCGCCGGTGCTGGTCCTCGACGAGGCCACGAGCGCGCTGGACTCCGAGACCGAGCGCGCCGTGCAGGAGGCGCTCGACCGGCTCGCCGAGGGCCGCACCACGATCGCCATCGCCCACCGCCTGTCGACGATCCGAGACGCCGACGAGATCGTCGTCCTCGACCGCGGGACGATCGCCGAGCGCGGCACGCACGAGGAGCTGCTCGCCGAGGGCGGGCGCTACGCCCAGCTCGTCGCGGGCGGGTCCTCGCCGGCGCTGGCCGAGGCGTGACCTCGGCCGGGCCCCGGCCGCCGCGGTGATCGCGTCGCCCGTGGCGGCGGACGCCATCGTGTAGCTCGCCTGCCGACGGCACCCGCGTGCCAACTTCCCGGCGAACCGTGACCGCCCGCGTCCCCGGGTACATACCATCTCACCGGTCGAGCGGATTCAGGGGTCCCACGAGGACAGATGACAGGGCGATGGACGACACTAGCCGTACTCGGGGCAGCCTCGCTGGCGCTGGGCAGCTGCGGTGGCAGCGACGCTTCCTGCGCCGCCAAGCCCGGTGACACGCCCGGCAGCGTGCAGGCGTCCGCCGACTGCCCGGTGAGCGTCTCGATCGCCGTCGACGCGACCGGCGCGCTGCAGGACAAGGCACTCGCGCGCGACGCCGGCTCCGCGGCGGTGCGGGCGGCCGAGCACACGATCACCGCCGGCGGGCACCTGCGCATGGTCGTGTTCGGCGGCGACGCGAACGCCGTCGAGGTCATCTACGACGACAGGGTGCCGTCGCTCGAAGAGCTCGACGAAACCCGCCGCGGGCCGATGGAGAACGACCTGCGCCGCGCGCTCGGGGCCACGATCGACAGCGCGCTCGGCGTCATCGACGAGGATCCCGACCTCGCCGGCCGCGTACAGGCGCTGTCGCGCGGCGGCACGTCGGACATCGCCCGCGCCGTGCGCAACGCGGTGCGTGACGTCAAGCAGCAGACCGGTGCCGGGGCGGTCACGCTCGTCTCCGATGGCGCGCAGTCCAGCGACCAGCTCATGCTCTCCCGCCGCCTGCAGGCCGGCGACTCGAGCGCGAGCCTCGGGGCGGAGCTGGGCGGTCTGCTGGGCAGCGCCGACGGCGTCGACGTTCTGCAGGCGGTCGGCCTCGGGCGGCTGCCCGACCGCGTGAACCAGAGTGCCAAGCGCACCGACGAGCTCGTGGAGATCTGGCGGACGGCCTGCGAGAAGACGGGCGCAGCGAACTGCGCGACGACGACGGAGCTGTGACGGACCGATGAGCGAGGAACACCCGATGAACCCGGATGACGTGACCGACGAGCCCGATCGGCAGGAGACCGGCGAGCAGCCCACGGCGCCGCACGCCGCGACGCAGGAGCCGGCGGCCCTACCGCCTCCGCTGCTGGCGATCCCGGGCTTCGGCGAGCCCACCGCGGCGGCCGGCGGCGAGCCGCCGATCGCCGGCGGCACGCTGCCCGCCCCGGACCTCTCAGACGGCCTGCGCACGCAGTCGATCCATCCGCGCGACGACGCCGACCGCGTCCGCGGGAAGATCGTCTCCGAGAGCATCGCCCAGCACGCCGACCACCTGATCGGCTCGCGCCTCGGGCCGCTCATGGAACGGGCCGTGCGGGTCCGCACGCTCGACGAGGACCTCATCGCCGCGAACGCCGCCGCCGAGCACATCGCGACGACCCGGAGCGATGCGCCGCCGCAACCGCCCCCAGAGACGATGCGCGGGCGCATGTCGGCGCGGATGGCCGCCGGCGGCGGGCTGCTGGCGCTGTTCTTCGCCGTCGGCATCGCCGAGGCGCTGTTCGCATACGACGGCTTCCGCGAGCTGGCCCGCTTCCGCGAGAGCGACCCCGACCTGCTGCGCGAGGGCGCTCCGGCGCTGTCGGCGATCGTGATCGCCCTGCTGATCGCGATCGGTCAGAAGGCAGTCGGCAAGAACCTGCGACTGGCCCACACCAAGGAGCCCGAGCCGCCTGCGGCGGCCGGACGGTCGCTGCTGGACCACGACTTGGGGCGCGCCGCGCGCTACGCCGTCGCGGTGGCGATCATCGTCACGGGCCTCGGGCTCTGGTACGGCGTGCAGAGCGCCCGTACGACCGCCAACAACGCCGCCGCCGCCCGCCAGCAGGCCAACCAGGCCGCCGGCGCCCGCGGCGCCGCCGCGCAGCGCCTCACGCAGAACACGCAGCCGTCGGCGGCCGAGCCCGGCGTGTACTTCCTCGTGTCAGCGTCGGTGTTCCTGCTCGGCATCGGCGTGGCCTACCTGCTCGTCGACCCGCTGCGCGAGGCGCGCCAGCGCCAGCGCCGGCGCGACGGCGCCACGCTGGAGCATCGCGATCGCATCCGCTCCGAGCTCGCCTCGGAGGTCGGTGCGCTCGTGGCGCAGCGCGCCGAGATCGCCACGACGGTCGCCAACGCGCGGCGCCAGATGCATCAGGAGGCGGTGCTGCACCCGCAGGTCGGCTTCCTGCGGCGCGCGGACGAGTTTCCGCACCTGTACGGCACGTGGAGCCCCCGCACGGACTCCCCCTTCCAGGAGATGCCGGACGTCGGCGAGGCGCACCACGCGCAGGCCGATCTCGCGCGCAGCATCGGGCTCACCGTCCCCGACAAGCTCGCCGACGTCGACGCGCTGATCGCCGAGCTGCTGGGCCGCAACCTCGCGGCGCCGAAGAGCCTGCCGGAGTGAGCGGGCCGCGCCAGGCGTCGCCGCCGCGCACCGGGTCGGGCCCCCGGCAGCCGGGCGGGCCGCGGCGCGCTCGCGGCGCCGTGGCCGGGCCGGCCCGCGCGGAGGGCCAAGCCACGCCCGAGGCGAGCTACGCACGCCCCGCGCAGCCCGAGCCGCCCGCGCTCGCCACCGCCCCGCCGCTCGAGCCGCCCAGGCCGCTCTCGGCCTGGCAGCAGCTGCTCGAGGAGATCAACCGGCTGCTGCGCGACCCGACGCTGACGCGCGCGCTGCAGGCCTTCGCCGCCAGGACGGTCGCCGTGCTGCGCGGCCTGCCGTCGCTTCTCGGCGCCGTGGCGCGCAGCGTCGCGCGCGCGCTCGCACGGATCCGGCTGCCGCGCCGCCTGCTGCTCGGGCTGCTCGCCCTGCTCCTGCCGCTCGCATTGCTGGCGCTGCTGAGCTCGTCAGACGACGAACCCGCCGGCCGCGCTGCGCCGGACCGGACGGCGCAGGCGCCCGCGGCGGCCGAGGCCGGCCGCGGGTTCTCGCTGCCCGCCGTCGGGATGCCGCAGCTGCTCGCCCAGCCCGACGAGGTGCGCCCGGTGCGCGTCGCACTCGTCCTGGACCGCACCTACGACACGCCGGCGCTGCGGCGCGAGCTGCGTGCCCTCGGCGGATGGCTCGCCGAGAACCACGCGCCCGGCACGCGCGTGGCGGTGATCGACGCCGCGGGCAAGCGCGCGAGCGCGCCGCTTTCCGCCGACCGCCTCGGCGCCGCCCGCCTCACCCGTCAGCGGGCGAGCACGGCCACCGCGGTCCGCTCGGCGCTCGCGCGCCGCAACGGCCGGGGCCTCGTCGTGAGCCTCGGCGCCGCTGCGACGGCGCCGGGTGCGGCCAAGCGGCTGCAGATCGCGACGCGCCCCGGCGCCGCCACGGGATCGGGCGCGGCGCTGGCGAGCCGCCGGCGCGCACGCGTGACGATCGACGACCGGCGGCCCAACGCGCTCGCCGCCAGCGTGGCGCGGGCGATCATGTTCGTCTCCGGCGAGCGCGAACGGCGCTAGTGGCAGCCTGCTTCAGCCGCCGCTCGCCGTAGGCCGGCGCGGCCCGGCGGCGACGATGTCGCGACCCGTCGGGCGCAGCTGCGGGTCGAGCTCGAGCTGCCAGAAGTAGCGCGTGAACGTGTGGCCGTGGGCGAAGTCGCCGACGTGCGGCTCGACGGTCTCGCCGCGCGCCATCTTCACGATCAGCTCGGGATACGTGCGGCCGGGGCGTGCGGCGTACATGGGCGCCGGGAAGGCGCCGCCGAAGCGCGTGTTGACGTCGGTGATGCCCAGGCCGATCTCGGGGTCGCGGAACGCCTGGACGGTGCACGGCCCGCGCACGCCGAGCGCCTCGCCGACGACCTTTCCGAGGTCGATGAGCTCCTCGTCGAAGACCACCGTGCCCTTGATCGACTCGCCTCCGCGAGATTCGATCATGGTGCGAGGGATCGCATTCAGGCAGCGCCCGCCGAGATCGCACAGCAGGTCGATCGAGAACTCCGGGCCGCCCATGAGCCGCTGCACCATCACCGGCTCCTTGACGTAGCCGATGAAGAACTCCATCTGAGCCCGATCCTCGGCGGGATGGATGGAACGGGCACCGGACCCGCGGCGCGGCTTGACCATCACCGGGTACGAGGACGGTTCCTCGCCGGGCAGCACCGTCGGCGGCGACGGCAGGCCGTGGCCGAGCAGGAGGTGGTGGGTCTCGTATTTGTCGAACGTCGCGCGCGCGATCTCGGCGGAGGGCACGAACGACGGCAGCCGGTCGCCGGCGGCGGCGAGCGCCTCGATGTCGAGGTCGGTGAGCGGAACGACGGCGCGGACATCGTGCTCGGCGACGACCCGCTCGAGGAATGGGATGTAGCCGGGATCGTCGATCCGCGGCGGCGCGACCGCGAGGTCCGCCGCGTAGCGCGCGGGCGCGAGCGGGTTGGGATCGGCCGCGATCGTGAACGCGTGCTCGGCGAACGCGCTGACGATGTCGTAGCGCTTGCCCACCCCGGTGAGCAGGACCGCGGTGCGCTCGCCGCGCTCAGCCATCCGCGGCGCTCCCGTGAAACTGGACGAGCGTGTCGGCGCGCAGTCCCAGGCGCAGCGTCTCCAGCGACAGGACCTCGGCGGGCGGGATGTTGCCGAGGTTCACCTCGGCGCCGTAGCGTTCGATGAGCCATACCTGCTGATGCTTGCGCGGCGCCTCGAAGATGAGCCTGCCGCGGTCGACCTCGTGGACGATCTCGTCGATCAGCCCGGTGCGGGCCTCGCCGTCGGGCCGATACAGGCCGGCGGTGCCGGTCGCGCGGCCCTCGCAGACGACCATCTCGGCGCCGGCCTGCAGCGCGTCGCGGATGAGCTGCACCCAGCGGTAGGGGGCCAGCAGCGCGGCGGGGTCCTTCTCGCCGACCTCGGCGTACACCGTGTAGCGCGCGGCGAGGCGCTCGATGAGCGCGGTCTTCTCGTGCGGCGGGATCGCGACGACGCCGCTGGAGACCTCGACGCGGTCGATGCCGAGCTCGTCGAGCCAGCCGCACAGCTCGTCGACGCGGCCGTGCAGCCAGGCGAGCTCGGTCAGCGTCCCGCCGAGCATCACCGGCATGTCGTGCGCCCGGTAGGCGGCGAGCTTGTCCTGGAGGGCGGCCGTGACGTAGGCCGAGCCCCAGCCGAGACGGACCGTGTCGATGTGCGCGGCCGCCTGGCGCAGCATCCCCTCGACCTCGGGGATCCCCAGGCCGGTGTCGATGACGTGCGTGAGCCCGGCGCTGCGCGGTTTGGACGGGCGGTCGGGCAGCGGGAGGAAGTCGGGCATCGCGCGCCGCAGGGTATCGGCCTGCGGGGCGGCGCAGACCCGGCGGGCGGCCACGGTCTCAGTGAGCCAATCCCACGAGACTGGGTAGTTTCATCGACGTGCACGCCGCCGCCGGCAACGCGCGATGCGTCGAGCTGCCCGCCACGGCGGCGGCCGCGGGGATGGCGCGGCGCGAGCTCGCCGCCACGCCCGGGTTGTCGGGCGAGCTGGGCTACCGGGTGCTGCTGCTCGGCAGCGAGCTGATCGCGGTGTTCGTGACCGGCGTCGAGCCGCGGCCCGCGAGCGTGCTCGCGCTCACGATCGACGTCACGCCCGCACGCGTGCGGATCACCGTCACCGGCGACGGGCGTCACGACAACGCCGACGTGCTGCTGCACTCGCGCGAGACGCCGTCGCTGGGCGGCTACGGCCTGCAGATCGTCGACCGCATGGCCGACCGGTGGGGCACCGCGGGCGACAACGGCGAGCAGATCTGGTTCGAGCTGCTGCGGTAGGGCCCCGGCCCCGCGTTCGCACCGCCGAGACGGCTACCGTTCCGGCGAGTGATGGAGCTCGTCCCGACCACCCCGAACGTCGATCTGCGCGGCAGCGGCGACGAGCAGATCGTCGTGCTCGCGTTCCCCTACGACGCGGCGATCGTCAACCTCGTTCGCGGCATTCCCGGGCGTCGCTTCGACTGGGATGCGCGCGAGTGGTGGGCGCCCGCCGACGACTGGGTCGGCGTGCATGTCGCGGGCGTCATCGAGCGCTTCCCCGACCTGCTGCCCTCCGCGAAGGTCGTGGCGTGGCTCACGGCCATCGACAAGCGCTGGGTCGGCGTCGTCGGGGCCACGCGCTACGACGGGCGCGGCTGGTGGGTGCTGGCGACACGCGCGGGCAATCCGCCCGAGGAGCTGCTCGCGGGCTCCGTGACGCGCGACGACGGCGCGGTGCTCGCGCCGCTGACGCTCGCCGGCGCGGAGGTGCTCGTCGACCAGGAGGCCGTCCGCATGGATGCCGGGGCGCGGCGCTGCGTCGAGGCGCTGCTGAGCGGCGTCGACCCTCCCCCGCCGGCGCGGCTGACGGCGGCGCGCACGTTCGACGGCGAGCGCATCCGCCTCGACGTGCTGTGGGACTCCGATGCGGGCGCCGCGTTCAGCAAGCTGCCCGGCGCCGACGCGCGCAGCCGCACCCTGCCGATCGACCCCTGGATCGTCGAGCCGCTGGACGAGTTCGTGGCGACCTTCGGCGTCGAGATCGACGGCGCCGGGGCGATCGTGCTCGACGCGCTGCGCGAGGAGCACGCCGCGGCGCTTGCCGCGATCCGCAGCTCGCGGGCCATCGCGGCCGAGCCCATCGACGAGATCGTGCCTCAGCTGGGCGGCGAGCTCGCGCCGTTTCAGTGGGCGGCCGTGCGCTACGCGCTGACCGCGCGGCGCTGCTTTCTCGCCGACGAGCAGGGCCTGGGCAAGACCGTCGAGGCGCTCGCCACGCTCGAGGCCGACGGCGCCTTTCCGGCGATCGTCGTCTGCCCGGCGTCGCTGAAGCTTAACTGGCAGCGCGAGGCGGCGCACTGGCTCGCCCATCGCAGCGTGGCGCTCGTCGAGGGGCGGATGGCGGTCGCGCCGACCGCCGACATCACGATCCTCAACTACGAGATCGTCGCCGCGCACCGCGAGACGCTCGGACGGATGGGCCCCCGCGCGCTCGTCGTCGACGAGTCGCACTACGTCAAGAACCCACAGGCCAAGCGCACGCAGGCGGTGCGGCGCCTGGCGTCGTCGGTCGTCGAGGGCGGGCTGAAGCTGGCGCTGAGCGGCACGCCGGTCCTCAACCACGCCGAGGAGCTCGTCGCGCAGCTGCGCGTCATCGGCCGCCTCGAGGACTTCGGCTCGGGGGCGCAGTTCACGCGCAAGTTCCGCGGCGAGCTGTCGGAGGAGCGCCTGCACTGGCATCTGCGCCGGCGCTGCTTCGTGCGGCGCCTCAAGAGCGAGGTGCTGCCCCAGCTGCCGGCCAAGCGCCAGGTCGTCGTGCCGGTCGCGCTGTCCAACACGACCGAGTACCGCCTCGCCGAGGAGGACGTCATCGCCTGGCTGCGCTCGCAGCCGCTGGACCTGCGCGAGCTCAACGCGAAGATCGCCGCGACGCTGCGCGCGCAGCGCCTGGCCCAGCTCGGCACGCTGCAGCGCCTCGCGGCGCGCGGCAAGCTGGCCGCGGCGCTGTCGTGGATCGCCGACTTCCTCGTCTCGGGCGAGCCGCTCGTCGTCTTCGCCCGGCACGTCGAGGTGCAGGAGGCGCTGCTCACGCGCTTCCCTGATGCCGCGCACATCATCGGGCGCGACTCCGCACCCGCGCGCGAAGCGGCCGTGCAGGCGTTCCAGGAACCCGACGGGCCGCAGCTGCTGATCGGCGCGACGCGCGTCGCCGGTCAGGGGATCACGCTCACACGCGCGTCGAACGTCGCCTTCCTCGAGCTCGAGTGGACGCCCGCGATGCACGACCAGGCCGAGGACCGCTGCCATCGCATCGGCCAGCACGACGCCGTGACGGCCTGGTACCTGCTGGCGGCGGACACGATCGACGAGACGATGGCCGAGCTCATCCAGCGCAAGCGTGGCGTGATCGCCGCGGTGACCGACGGGCGCCGGCTCGACGGCGACGGGCTGGTCGAGGCCGTCGTTCGCGAGCTGCGCGAGGGGCGCCCGCTGCGCCACCTGCGCCCCGTCGCCTGAGCTTGCCTACACGTCCTCGTGGCGGCCGATCGCGCGCTCGAGATCCTCTACGGCACCCTCGTCGGTCCCGCGGTGCAACTCCAGGAGAGCCTGCGCGATCGCATCGAGCTTGAACTGCAGGGCGGCCTCGGCGCGGCGCTCGGAGTTCTTCAGCAGGGCGACGATCGCGAGCGTGACCGCGCCCAGCAGGTCACCGAGGAAGAACCTCATGTCGTCGGACCAGCCGAGCAGGTAGGAGAGCGCGAACGCCACCACCATGGCGATGCAGACTGCGAAGAACAGCGGCGACGAGAGCACATTGGAGGCGCGCTCGCTCACCTTCTCGAAGAACCCCCGCCCCTCGCCGCCCGAGTCAGCCGGATGCTTGGTCGTCATGAGCCTGGCTTGTACCCCGTCGGACGTTCGTCCACCCGGAGCCGCAGCTTCGCTTATCGCCGGCTCCGAAGGGGAACCACCGCAGCCAAGACTTTGCACACGTCATGAGGAGATCATCACCATGGGTTTGATCGGTTTCATCGT
>Ga0208736_1000429_pt1 | contig 12215 bp, 8 predicted proteins | sample AntDryMetagUQ255_FD_188090 | JGI IMG/M metagenome (GOLD analysis project Ga0208736, IMG submission 188090) | Polar desert microbial communities from Antarctic Dry Valleys - UQ255 (SPAdes) | ecosystem: Environmental > Terrestrial > Soil > Desert | place: Antarctic Dry Valleys | collected 2008-12-31 | reverse complement strand
GTTGGCGGCGACCACGTATGCCGTGTTTTCGATGGCGCGGCAGCGATTGATAATCGTCCACCAATCCATCGGCGCGCTTGCGTTCCACGGATCCATATAAGCCGAAACTCTGATTAAAACTTCCGCGCCGTTTGCCGCGAGCTGTCGCAGAACTTCAGGAAACAACCAGTCGTAACAAATCGCCGTCCCGATTCGTCCAATCGGCGTGTCGGCAACAGGGAACAGCGGCTCGTCGTAACCTTCAATGTCGTGCGGGCTGGTGTGAACTTCATACGGAATCCACGTATTAACTTTGCGGTATTTATACAAAATGCCTTCGGGTCCGATTAAACAAGTCGTGTTAAAAATGGCGTTTTTATATTTTTTATCCGTTTCGAGCATCGAGCCGGTTTGAATATAAATATTATGCTCTTTCGCCTTTTCCCAAATGCGCGTCGTGTGTTCGTTCGGAATTTCGACGGCGAGTTTTTCAATCAATTCCGCGGCGGTCGGAAATACAGGCGCGGCGTGCGCGAATTCGGGAAAGACGACTAATTTTACGGGCAAAAAAGGCGCGCTTCCGGCAACCGCCGAATCAATCAACGAAACGATGCGGTCGGTGTTTCGCCGCATCTGACGGCGGTCAACCGGATTCGGCTGATCGGTTTGGCACGCGGCGGCGGAATATCTGATGTGTTCCATAAAATCTATGCGCGAATTAATCGTTAATTGTCGTGAAGCTATTTTGATAAAAATGTTTCGATGCGCGGTAAAAAACCTTTCACAGTTCGTGTTGTATACTCGTCATAAATTCGTTGTTTTTCTTCGGTCATCGGAAAACGCTCGTCCGCGCTGTATGGATATTTTTTCATCGCTTTGAACGGCAGCGGTAAAACCGCGTCGGGCGAACCGGAGTTGATGTCCATTTCTTTGCTGTAACCATCGGCGAACAGTAAAAAAGTGTATTTTCGATTGGCTGGCAATTCGGGCAGCGCGTCGAAGCTCAAAACGAGTTCGTCGCCGGTTTTTGAGATGACGAAAACGTCGTCAGCCGCTTCGAGCAGCGGATTTACCGCGCCGAGCCGAGTGAAATTTCCCGAAAAATATTTCCAGCGTCCGTCGTTCAAAACTACATCATAATTTGCCGCAATCATCTCGCCGAATTTGATTTCTTCGGAAAATCCGCGCTCGCGCAAGTCCGCTTGCGTCGGTTTTATTTCAATTGTTTTTACGTCCGTTTGTTCGGATGTATCAACCGCGATTTTATCCCAATAAGTTTTGAAGTTCGTCACGATGCGAACTTCGCGCGAATCGGACAAAAATTTCCTGGTCAAATCCACAACGAGCGTTTGCGGTCGCCCGACGGAAATGCCGATGCTGCTAACGACAGTTTGCCATTCGCCTTGCTTGTCTTTGACTTGCAGTTTCGGCATCGTCAAACTTCGGTTGCTTTGCGAAGCGGCGAGATTGTCCGACGAAAAAGCGTAATCCGTCCAACCTGTCAAAAGCAGCAGCGTTCTGCCGTCGTAACGCTTTTTATCATCTAAAGTCAGCGTCAAAATGTGCGGCGCGGCGTAGCCACGAATGTTAAGCGATTTGAAAGAATCGTAAAATTTACGGTCAAGATTTTCGATTTGCGGCAAAACGCTTTTTCCGTTTGTATCAATTGCCGAGACGGGCGGGCGCGTGCTTTTCGTCGCGTATAAAATCCGTTTCCCCGCCGTCGGAATTCCCAGCCCTTCGTTCGGGTAAACTTCCCGGTCAGCGTCGTGTTCGACGGCGACGAGTTTCAGATGATCGAGAAACAAAACTTCTTCGAGTTCGTTGGTGACGCGGATTTCATAACGCCCGTTTTTCGGCTTTAATTGATCTGAAGTAATCCGCACGAATTCGTCCGAATCGGGGTAATGATACGCGCCCGCCTCCTTCCAATTTCCCATTTCGCCGCCGCCTAAGAAGTCGGTGACGAATTCAAACCGCTCGCCGTTCCAGGTGTAAAGATACGGACACGACGACGGTTTGCGGTCGAGTTCTTCGATTTTCAGCGGCGGGCGAAACGCGCCGACTTCTCGCTGCGGCGCGGCGGAAATTTCGGTTTCCGCCTGCACCACGCCCGAAGTCCAAATCACGCGCACGGCATCCGGTTTGACGCGTTTCCCCAAACCAAAATGCGCGTCTGACGGCGCGGGCGCGGGACTCGCCGCGTAGGTTTCGAGTTTTTGCTGGAGGCTGCCGGAACGCAAATCAATTTTCGCGCCGATGCCCGTGCGGTTCGACACGCGCCCGGCGAGCGCGACCGTGACGGATTTGTTCACCGTGTCGTTCACGTTTTCGATGAAATGCAGTTGCCCGCCGCGCCCGAACGCGAGCAAATCCGTGTCGCCGTCGCGGTCAACGTCGCCCGACAAAATTTGCCGCGAATTGACCGGCGCGTTGTTCGCGTCCGTCTTGATTTTGAACGCCGATGAATCAGCCCTCGACCATTCGTCGCCCAAATTTCTAGCTACGACGAAACCTTTATCCGTGTTGGCGATCAAGTCGAGCAAGCCGTCGTTGTCGTAATCGAGAAACTGCGCGGACGCGGCGTTTTCCGTGCCATTGGGCGCGTCTTTTAGCGCGAACTTACCGCGTCCGTCGGAGACGGCGAACACACCCGCCGCGCCGGATTTGCCGAAAAAGAAATCGGTGTAGGTATCTTTATTAAAATCGCCCGCCGCCGCGCACGTCCAATCGCCCGTTTTATTTAATCCGACTTCGTCGGCAACGTCTTTGAAAGAGCCGTCGCGCAGATTGCGAAAAAGTTTCGGTTTGTTGCCCGCATCCAAAACGAGCAAATCTATATCGCGGCGATTGTCGAAATCGGTCGGCACGACGGCGACCGCGCGGCTCGGCAGATTGATTTTCGCCGCTTCGGAAATGTCCGTGAAAGTTCCGTCGCCGTTGTTGCGCCAAAGCCGATTCGGGGCGGCGGCATTCCGGCTTGTGCCGTTTTGAAAACCGCCGAGAAAAATATCCAAATCGCCATCGTGGTCTGCGTCAACAAAAGCGCCGGAGATTGAAACGTCAGGCGATTCCGGCAGTTTCGACGTGATTGTTTTGTTAGTGAAACTTCCCTTCCCCGCGTTTTGAAACAGCGCGGCTTGTCCCGCGCCGAAAACGCACAAATCCGCCATTCCGTCGTTGTCGTAATCGCCCGCTAAAACGCCGTAAACGTTTGTGTTAAGCGGTTTCGCCAAATCACCCGCCGCGTGCGTCGCGTCAACGAATTTTCCGCCGTCGTTGCGGTAAAGTCGCATCGGCGCGGCATTACCGGTTGCCTGCGCCAAATCCAAGTCGCCGTCGTTGTCAAAGTCGAATAATGTTGCCGCAAATTGCTTATTCACGTTTGCTTTCGACGTATTTTTTGAATTGCGAACCGGCAATTTAGCGCCGGGCAAACCCACGTTAGAGTTTTGAAAAACGACTTTCGGCGCGGTTTTGTCAACCAAATCGTTTTCCACGCCGGTTGAGATAATCGCTTCGGCATAGCGTCCCTGTTCGAGGTAATTCTGCCCGATATTCGTCGCCGCGCCCGATTGTCTTAACGCCTGAAAGCGCGTCATTAATTGCTGTCCTTCGGCGCGCGCATCGGTTCGCAAAAGCGCGGTCGCCAGCGTATACATTGCCGTCGCGTTATACGGTTCGGCGGCGAGCGCGAGACGAAACGCGGCGATGGCTTCCGAGTATTTGCGCTGCTGGACGTAAATCTGACCGAGATTGACATTCGCGCCGACATCATTCGGGTCAATTTCTAAAACTCGTTTGAAAGACGCGGCGGCATCTTCGGCGCGATTTTGATTTTTGGCGATAAGACCGAGAATGTAATGCGACTGCGGGCGTGCGGGCGCGATTTCGGCGGCGGCTTGCGCTTCCTTCAAAGCCGCGTCAATTTCCTGAGCGTTAAAAAGCGCGATTGCTAAATTGATTCGCGCAATAATTAGTTTTGAATCGATTGTCAGCGCGCGGCGAAACGATTCCGCACCCGCTTTGTAATCGAATTGTTCGAGCCGCGCGACGCCGAGATTGTTGGCGCGGTAAGCGTCTTCGCGCCCGGCGACGGAAATTTGCTTGGCAGTCTGCGCTGAAGTTTTTAAGAAAAGCGGCGCGGCAAACATCAATGCGGTAGATACGACGAACAAGAAAAAGCCGGAAACGAAAAGACGCGAATTCACATTCATAAAATTATTGTAACAGTTTCGTTTCGATGCGAATAAGCGAAATCAGGCTGTCGTCAAAGCGCCGCTTATTAAAATTTACTTTCGGCGAGTTACCGGACATTTTCGACCGCGCGCGCAAAAGTCGCGCAAACTTCGTCAATTTCCCGTTCCGAAATGCGGTTGAAAAAAGGCAGCGCGACGACTCGTTCGGCGGCGTGTTCGGCAACGGGAAAATCGTCCGGTTTGAAATTAAATGTTTTAACGTAAAAAGGCTGCAGATGAATCGGTGCGAAATAACGTCCGCAGCCGATACCAAAGCGATTCATTTCGCTGACAATCGAATCGCGTTGCGTTCTCGTAAAATTTTCGTTTAGACGTACGACATAGACGAACCAACTGACGCGCCCGTTCGGAAAATCAATTTCCGGCAATATGAGATGCGGATTATTTTCGAGCCGCGCCTGATATTTTCGCGCAATTGTTTCTCTTTGATTTAAAATAGTTTCGAGCCGTTTGAGTTGTTCGTTGCCGACGGCGCAATTGATGTCGGACAAGCGGTAATTGTAGCCAAGCTGCGTGTGGTCAAACCAATCGGACTCCGCATCGCGTCCTTGGTTCCGCGACATAGCGGATTGTTTGCGGACGTAATCGTTGTTTGTGACAATCATTCCGCCTTCACCTGTCGTAATTTGTTTGTTCGGGTAAAAAGCGAAAACTCCGGTATCGCCGATACTGCCGACTTTTTGATTTTCATATTCCGCGCCCATGGCTTCGCACGCATCTTCAATCACTTTCAAATTGTAGCGGGCGGCGATTTTCATAATCTCGCGCATAGGGGACGGGCGACCAAAAACGTGGACGACCATAATCGCCTTTGTTTTTGCGGTAATAGCGGCTTCGATTTTGCTCGCGTCAATATTTAATGTGCGCGAATCAATGTCAACGAAAACCGGAACGCACTTTTCATACAGCAAAACATTGGCGGAAGCGACAAAACTGAACGGCGTGGTAATAACTTCGTCGCCCGCTTTCAAGCCGACGGCACGAACGCAGAGATGCAGACCGCTCGTGCCGGAATTGACGGCGACGGCGTATTTTGTCCCGACGTATTCGGCAACATTTTTTTCAAATTCTTCGAGTTTCGGACCCAAACTCAAACGCAGCGAGCGCATTACTTCGACAACAGCGTTGATTTCGGTTTCGGAAATGTCCGGCGCGGAAAGCGGAATTCTCATAAACTTTCAGCCGTTTTACTTTGTCGCCGGTTTGCATCGTTAAGCGGCACGGCGCGTTTGATTAAAAGTTCTCCGCCTAACCTTACGCCGCACAAGATTTCCGCGATTCTTTCCGAAGCGCGCCCGTCGCCGTAAGGGTTCGTCATTCCTTTTAAAGATACTCGAAACTCCGCGCTTAAACCTTTTTCAATCGCCCGTAAAATTGCGCCGGTTTCCGGCTCGGCGTCAATCACGTTGCGCGCCTGCTCGCGTCCTTTTTGGCGAATTCCGACGTTGACGGTCGGCAGCGGAATCGACGGCGTTTCCATAATTCCGCTGCTCGAATTGCCGACAAGCAAATCGGCATATTTTAATAAACTCCAGTATTTCAAATGATTTAAGTTGACGAAAAGATGCGCGTTCTGGCGGCTGCGACAGAAAATTCTGGCGCGTTCGATTAATTGATGACTTCCGGCGTCGGCGTTCGGGTAACAAAAAACAATCTGCTGCGAAATTCTCTCCAGAGCGGCAAAAACCGCGTCGGCTTCCGCAATCGTATCACGCGCCAGCGTCACCGGATGATACGCGACGACAACGGTTTGTTGATTAAATTTCAACCCTAAATCCGTTTCAAGTTCCGATTGTGAAATCAATTCGCGGCGGCGCAGATTATCGAGCGACGGCGAGCCGACCCGATGCACGCGCCACGCTTCTTCACCCATCGCTAGAACGCGCAAACGTGAATTTTCGTTGGTCGTAAAATGAATGTGGCTCATTTTCGTCAGCGCGTTTCTCACCGCGTCGTCAATCGCGCCTTCGCTGATGTCGCCGCCTTCGATATGCGCTATCGGAATCCGCAGCGCGAGCGCGACCGAAGCCGGAGCGAGCATTTCGTAGCGGTCGGCAATTAAAACCAAAATATCAGGACGCATCCTGCCCAATACGTCCGCCAAACCGAGCGCTGCCACGCCGATTGTTTTCGCCATTCCAACATCCGTGTCGGAACTAATTAAACATTCGACGCGCTCGTCAATAGTAAAATCGTCGGCTTCGATTTCTTTGTAAGTATTTCCGAAAGCCGGCGAAAAATGCGCGCCGAGCGCGATGAGTTGAAGATTGATTGCGGGACGATTTTCTAATTCTTTGAGCGTCCAGTAAAGATGTCCGTAATCAGCCCGCGAAGTCGTTACAACCGCAATTTTACGTTTCCCAAAATTTTCCGACTGTTTCATTAAATCTTTCGGCTCATTCATCAAAAAAAGCTACCGCGTCTTCGCGGTGCCGTCGAAATAGCTTTGCGTTTTCGGGAAAAAATACGTCGCCACTTTGCGCCCTAACTCAAGACCGGCAACATTATCGGCTTGAATATGATAGCCGCCCATCACGCGCGAGATGCCAGCCATTTCCGCCGTCGCCGAAAAAGTCGGCAAATCGAGCGCGACATCGCACGTCAGTTTCGCGTCCGAAGGCGATTGTCCGAGCCGCATTTGAATTTTTTCGCAGGCGAAATCCGCTTCGGTCATCATTCCCGCCTTTCGTTTTTCCGTTTCGCCGAAACGGTCGCTGCCCGTAAACAATTCCAACACTTTGGCAGCCGCCGCGCTGACCGTGCTGTGACCGGAAACGTAACCGGGAAACGGCGGCGTAATGAAATTATAGGGCGAATACGGATGCCAATCTTCGGCGGGCATTTCGATCACGCCTTTTCCGGGTCCAGCCCAACCTTCAACCTTTTTCCCTTTATAATAATGGCGAACGAGCGTCCACGGGCGCGAAGAATCGTAAAAGCGTTTTGATTCCCAGGCGGCGATAAAAGCGTCGAAACACACCACGCCGACGGCGAAAAACAGTTTCACATCTTTATCAATATCTTGTTTGTCGCGCCGCGAAACGGCTTGGGCGAATTTTAACCAGTGTCCCGATTGTCCGGTCGAGCGTGGACCGTCGCGCATAAATTCGACAATCGCTTTTTGTTCGGGCGAAAGATTAGCGTTGTATTTTACAACTTCTTCGACTTCGCGTTTTAACTCGTCCGAGCCGACTTTCGGCGGCGGCGACGGGCGAAATTGGTCGGCGCGTTCGAGTGCGAACGGTTTGACGCGATACCAGTGCGGCGTAAGATAACCGGGCGCGCTCGTTTTGTTGTCGGCAAACTTAAACGTAATCGGCTGCCAACAATCGGGATCAATGATTTTATCAACCGAATTGACGGGGCGATAAAACGTGTAATCCGAATACGGTTTACCGTTTGAGCTGAGTTCGTCGCCGAGTTGATTCGCGCCGTCTTTATGACGATATTCAAGCAACGCCGCCGCCGCGACATTGCCAACGCCTTGCGGTTTCGACAAATCGGTCGTCGCGTCTGCCGGGTTGAAACCGCGCCGCCGCATTTGTTCTTCGAGCCAAACTTTATCTTCCGCGAAAACGTCGAGCATCGCCCGATAAGTCGCGTAAGCGATGGCTTTTTCCTTGTTCGCCGCCGTGCGTTCGGATTTCGGTCGGCGCAGTTTATCACCCAATCTCGTCCCCACCGCCTTTTCGTCGTAAGCCGCCCAAGCGTCATACATCGCCGTCACGATAATTGCCAGCATTCGAGAGCCGACGGTCGGGCGCGGCGCGACGCGCTCGTGTTCGCGGGCGGTCGCTTCGAGCGCGACATCGAGCCATTCGTAAGCGGCGGATTTTATATGCGGCGACTCTTTTGATTGGGGATAAGATTTCACCGCTTGCGCGGCGACCGACGAAGTAATGCAAAGCAAAAGCAATGCGAACAGAGTTATTTTATAAAGCCAGTTCATCGGTTCACACAAAATTTTCGAAATTAAAGTTCTAGCGTTTTTTATTAACCTTCGTCGGCGCGTTCGCAACATCCGACTTGACGGTTTCGCCGCCGACTAAAAGATTGAATTTGCGCTGCGTTTCCGCCGACCAGCCGGGAATCAATTCTTTCACGATGCCCTTATCATCAACCAGAATCGTCAGCGGTACGCTTAATTCGTCGGTCGCGTAAAGCTGCTCGATTGCCGCCACGCCGCCGATTAGAATTGGATAAGTTACGCGCTTGTTTGCGACGTGGCCTTTGATGTTCGCGCCTTTTTCGGTGTCAACATTGATGCCGATTAAATCAACGCCGCGAGCCGCGAGCCTGACGCGCATCTTTTCGAGTTCCGGCATTTCCTTGGCGCACGGAACGCACCACGTCGCCCAGATATTTATTAAACTTTGTCGCCCGACTTTCATTTGTTTCTTTACTGAACTCGCCGCGCCGTTCAGCGTCTTGACGGCGAAATCCGGCAGTGGCTCGCCGATTTTGATTTTCAAACTCTGCGCGAAAATCTCGGCTTTCGTCAGCGGATTCGGTAAATTGGCTCGACCGACCGAAATGCTGTTCACCTTTCTGCTTCCTTTTTTCAAAACAAGCGTCGAGCCTGCCGCGGCATCGGCGGCAAATCGTTCGACTTCGCCGTTTGCCCACGTAACTTCGATAGATTCGGCGCGCGCGTCTTTGCCGAGTCCGAATAAAAGGCGCGAATCGTGCTGCGAGATGAAACCCGAACCGCCGGATTTGATTTTCGTCAGCGTTCCGGCGGAAGTTTTCAAGCGGACGACCGCGCCGAAAGCATCGAGTCCGGTCTTCGCATCGCCTTCCAAAACGATTCGCAGAAAATTATTGTCCTGCCCGATGTTGTTTCTGAAAAGCAAATGCGCTTGATTTTGAATCGTCGTCGAAAAAACGTCCAAGTCGCCGTCGTTGTCGAAATCGGCGAACACTCCGGCGCGTCCGTCGGTGATCGAATCAATGCCCGACACGCCCGAAATGTCGGTGAATTTCTTGCCGCCCAAATTCAAATATAGCGGGTCGCGTTCGTAGCCGCTGAAAGAAAATCCCTGACCGGACATCAGTTGATTTTGGTCTGAGCGCAATGCTCCCTTTTCCGCTTTGCCGTCGTTTGTATGCGTCACAACTTGACGCCAGAACTGACTTCAGGTGTCCTTCATTGATTTGCCGGAAATAAAGCCGTTCGGCGTGTAGATGTCTTCCCAGCCATCGTTGTCAAAATCAATAAATCCGCCGCCCCATGCCCAGCCGCCGCCGAAACCGCCGACTTCCGCCGTCACGTCTTTGAATTTTCCGTCGCCGGTGTTTTCAAATAGGTTATTTCCGGCGGCAAGTTTTTTTAGCACGTTATCTTTCGCGCCCTGATTCGGAAACAGACGCGACAAAATGCGATTTCCGGCGGTCGAACTCATATTCGAGGCGTGAATATCGAGCCGCCCGTCGTTGTTATAATCGCCGAATGAAACGCCCATTCCGTTGCCCGGATCGAGAACGCCGCGTTCCGCCGCTTCGTCAACAAATTTGTCGCCTTTGTTGATATACATCGCTTTTTCGCCGAAGTCGTTAGCGACGTATAAATCAATTTTGCCGTCCGAGTTAATGTCGGCGAATTCCGCCGCGTAACTCCAACGCCGGTCATCAACGCCCCACTTTTGGGCTTCTTCCTGGAAAGTTCCGTCCGGCTGGCTGATAAAAAGCAGATTCGGTGTGCCGTTCATCGCCTGAAACCACGAATCGGGCGTGACTTGTCCGTAGCGATTGTATGAAGTTACATAAACATCGAGTCGCCCGTCGGCGTTGACATCGCCCGCGACCGCCGAAAAACCAATCGAGTCCTTTGCCACACCGCTTTCCAGAGATACGTCGTCGAATTCGAGTTTGCCGGTTTGTTTGAAATTGTTTCGCAAAAGAATTTGCTGCCCGACCGAAGAAATAAAAACGTCCGCGTCGCCGTCGTTGTCAAAATCGAAAACGAGCGGCGCGGTTCCAGAAGATAAAATCCTCACGCCCGCTTCGTCCGAAGCGTCGCGGAAACCGCCTTTTTTATCGTTCAGGTATAAATAATTACGATTTGCGCCAACGACGAAAAGGTCAATCCAATTGTCGTTGTCGAAATCTCCGGCAGCCGCGCCGTGCCAGATGAAGCCGCTGTTTTCCGCGCTGCCGAAACCCGGCAGAGTCACGCCGACTCCAGCCGGAATCGCCACTTCCGAAAACAAATCTCTTTCGGCGACCAACGAATCGAAACCGATTAAATCAAGCGAATCGAATTGCCAGTGTTTGTTTTTATCAAAGCGCACATTTGCCCAAAAAGTGCCGCGCGCCCATTCGCGCCTTCCGTCCGTGTCGCGCCCGATGACGTAAAAAGCGATTCGCGCTCGTCCCGTCGCGCCGACAACGGCGGTCGGCTGTTCCGCTCCTAAAACGGCTTTGGCGGTCTCGTCGAAATTCGCTTCTTTGACCTTAAATCGCGCGTCCTCGATCTCGGAGAAATGCGCTAAAAATTCCGACCAATTGTTCAAAAACGCCTTTTTCGTTATTTTGTTCGCCCCGGTCGAAGCCTTCAAAGCAGGTGTTTCTTTCACTTCCCAATCGTGCGCGCCAATCCATTTGACCTGGTTTTTGGTCATCGCCGGACGCGACGGAAAGGGTTTGGCAACGATCTCAAAAGGGAAAAATTCAGCCGTCAATTGCTGGTCGCGGTCGCGCGCGGCAACCGAAAGTTCCAACAAATCGTTTGCCAGCGATTCTGAAAGTTCTTCGATTACCTCCAACCGACTGCGGTCAACTTTTTGCGTTTTATCAGTTGCCGTTTGTGAAGTTGTCGCCTGCGCCGACGCCGTGCTCTCAGTGGCGGCTACAATCGTCAATAGAATCAACCCATATATGAGTAATGACAACGAAAGCGAATGATTGCGGTGAAAATTAGTGTTAGTCATCTTGCACAATTAATCGAAAATCAATTACCAATCAAAGTGAAATTAGCTTTTGGAAATTGCAGGAATTTTCTGCAGAAGAAAATGTAGTTTACTTTTGTCAATTTTAACCGTTCTCGCGCGAATTTTACAATCTGCAGCGAAAGAACTTTAAAATAAATAAATACGCTGGCTGAAATTTATCAAACCGGCGGCACTGCGCGTAAACAATCCGCGCCGATAAATTTTAGAAGCTGTTTGAAAACTCAAGATTTTGCACACAAAATACACTAAATTTACGAAAAATAAGACACGCATCAAAATAAATTTTTCTTTTTTTGTATGATTCGAGTGTTTCGTGGGGCAAAATCTTGAGTTTTCAAACAGCTTCTTATAAAAACGCAGATCATCCGTGTAGGAAAATGATTTCATCGCCTTCACTGCATTTTGCTCAATATCAGAGTATATTAAAGAAAACATTTAAATAATTTCTTTGTTGGAGTTTGGTAATAAAACATGGTTACTTCGATTGATCAAAAAAGGGATTTACTTTGCCGGGCGATTGCCGACAAATATATCGTACAATTTAAATACGACGGGCGTTCACGTATAGTCGAGCCTTTTTGCTGCGGAATAGGCACTGGGGAAAATTACGTTCTGCGCGGTTTCCAGATTCGCGGCTCCGACAAAACGAAACCGTTTTGCTGGAGGTTATACGAATTGGTAGGAATGTCCCAGTTGAATGTCACGCAGCACAGCTTTAAAGCGAAACGGGACGATTATAATTCGGAAGAACCGACAATGACTAAAGTCTTCTGTCGCGTTTCATAAGCTCGATAAAAACTCTCAGTTTAAGTTAGCTGTGCGAAGCGTCTCCGTCGCCGCGCACCCAATAGAGCTTGACGAACTAAACTGAAAAGTTATTTTTAGACGTAGAATGAAACAATACTTAAATTATTTACGAAATATTTTAGAAAACGGCGCGGAACGCAGAGACCGCACCGGTGTCGGGACAATCGGGATTTTCGGACAGCAAATGCGTTTCGATTTGCAACAGGGATTTCCGCTGGTC
>Ga0208736_1000428_pt1 | contig 12217 bp, 11 predicted proteins | sample AntDryMetagUQ255_FD_188090 | JGI IMG/M metagenome (GOLD analysis project Ga0208736, IMG submission 188090) | Polar desert microbial communities from Antarctic Dry Valleys - UQ255 (SPAdes) | ecosystem: Environmental > Terrestrial > Soil > Desert | place: Antarctic Dry Valleys | collected 2008-12-31 | reverse complement strand
TCCGCCAAAACCTTGACACGATGATGGTAAGGTTATCCCTCGTGGACGCCCTCACGATCAACGAGGCCGCAGAGACCACCGGTTGGTCGCCGCGCATGCTGCGCTACATCGAGCGTGCAGGGCTGATCGAACCACGGCGCTCGGGTGCCGGCTATCGCCTCTTCGGCGCCGAGGAGCTACAACGCCTCCGCACGCTGCGCGAGCTCGTGTCGAGCTTTGGCATCGGCCTCGGGGAAATCGGCTTCGCGATGCGGCTGCGCCGCGACGAGCAGCTCGCGACCGCCGTCGACGCGTGGTTCGAAGCCGAGCCCAAGCGTCCCCACTTCGTCCCGCCGGCCGATTGGCTGCGCTGGGAGCAGGACAAGCACTCAAAGCTGCTGGCTCTGGCCGCAGCGCCAGAGCCCATTCCGGCCGCCGGCACGGCAGCCTGACCCGACACAGGAGAACACCCCACACATGAACCCCGCCACCGCCGTCGATACGAAGCAGGACTTCAAGGTCGCCGACCTCGCACTGGCCGACTACGGCCGTAAGGAGATCGTGCTCGCCGAGCACGAGATGCCGGGCCTGATGCAGACGCGCGCGGAGTTCGCCGACGCGCAGCCGCTCAAGGGCGCGCGCATCACCGGCTCGCTGCACATGACGATCCAGACGGCCGTGCTGATCGAGACGCTGACCGCGCTCGGCGCCGAGGTCCGCTGGTGCAGCTGCAACATCTTCTCCACGCAGGACCACGCGGCCGCGGCGGCGGTCGTCGGGCCGGACGGAACGATCGACGACCCCAAGGGCATCCCGGTCTTCGCCTGGAAGGGAGAGACGCTCGACGAGTACTGGTGGTGCACCGAGCGCGCGCTCGATTGGGTGGGTGGGGATGGATTAGGACCGAACCTGATCCTCGACGACGGTGGCGACGCCACGATGCTCGTCCACAAGGGCGCCGACTACGAGAAGGACGGCGCCGCGCCCGATCCCTCGACCGGTGAGTCCGAGGAGTTCGTCTCATTCCTCAAGCTGCTGAACAAGTCGATCGAGCAGGACGGCCAGCGCTACACGACGATCGCTGCCGGCATCATCGGCGTCAGCGAGGAGACGACGACCGGTGTCGGCCGCCTCTACCAGATGGCCAAGGCGGGCACGCTCCTGTTCCCGGCGATCAACGTCAACGACTCCGTCACGAAGTCGAAGTTCGACAACCTCTACGGCTGCCGCCATTCGCTCGTCGACGGCATCTTCCGCGGTACCGACGTGATGCTCGCCGGCAAGGTCGGCGTGGTCTGCGGCTACGGCGACGTCGGCAAGGGCTCGGCCGCCTCGCTGCGTGCCCAGGGCTGCCGTGTCGTGGTCACCGAGATCGACCCGATCTGCGCGCTGCAGGCTTCGATGGAGGGCTACGACGTCAAGACGCTCGACGACGTCGTCGAGACCGCCGACGTCTTCATCACGACGACCGGCAACAAGGACATCATCACCGCCGACGACATGGCGCGGATGAAGCACCATGCGATCGTCGGCAACATCGGACACTTCGACAACGAGATCGACGTGGCCGGCCTGGAGAAGACGCCCGGCATCGAGCGCGTCAACATCAAGCCGCAGGTCGACAAGTGGGTCTTCGAAGATGGGCACGCGATCATCCTGCTGTCCGAAGGCCGCCTGCTGAATCTCGGCAACGCGACCGGCCACCCGTCGTTCGTGATGTCCAACTCGTTCACGAACCAGACGCTCGCGCAGATCGAGCTGTTCACGAACAACGACGCCTATGACAAGCAGGTCTACGTGCTCTCCAAGGAGCTCGATGAGAAGGTTGCGCGTCTGCACCTCGACGCCGTCGGCGCCAAGCTCACGGTGATGACCCCCGAGCAGGCCGAGTACATCGGCCGGCCGGTCGAAGGGCCGTACAAGTCGCACGAGTATCGGTACTAAAGGGTGACGTCGTCCGTAGGTCATCGGTTCCGATGACCGAAGGACGAAACCTTCAGATTGCGGACCTGTCCTTGGCTGAGGCTGGGCAGGTCCGCATCGCGTGGGCCGATGGGCAGATGCCCGTCCTGCGCTCGATCCGTGAGCGGTTCGAGCGCGAGCGCCCGCTCGACGGCGTTCGGGTCGCAGCCTGCCTGCACGTCACCTCGGAGACGGCGAACCTGCTGCGCACGCTGATCGCCGGCGGCGCGCAGGCGCAGCTGTGCGCGTCCAACCCGCTGTCGACGCAGGACGACATCGCCGCGGCGCTCGTCAGCGACGGTGTCGACGTCCAGGCGGTCCGCGGCGAGAGCGCCGACGTGTACGCGGCCCACGTCGTCGCGCTGGCCTCGCGCGCACCGCAGATCACGCTCGACGATGGCGCCGACCTGCTCAGCGTCCTGCACGCGGGCGACGACGCCTGGCGCGCTGCGCTGATCGGCGGCACGGAGGAGACCACGACCGGCCTGCTGCGCCTGCGCGCGCTGCAGGACGAGGGCCGTCTGTGCTGCCCCGTCCTGGCCGTCAACGAGGCGCTGACCGAGCGCTTCTTCAACGACCGCTACGGCACCGGCCAGTCGACGCTCGACGGCATCCTGCGCGCGACGAACATGCTGCTCGCCGGGCGCACCGTCGTCGTCTTCGGTTACGGCTGGACCGGCAAGGGCGTGGCCCTGCGCGCCCGTGGCGCAGGCGCCTCGGTGATCGTCTGCGAGGTCGATCCGCTCCGCGCGCTGGAGGCGCGGATGGACGGCAACGAGGTGATGCCCGCGCTCGTTGCAGCCGAGCGCGGGGACGTCTTCATCACGGTCACCGGCGGGCGCGACGTGCTCGCCCGCGCGCACTTCGAGCGCATGAAGGACGGTGCGATGCTCGCCAACGCCGGCCACTTCGATGTCGAGATCGCCGTCGACCAGCTGGCCGAGCTGGCCACCGCGCGTCGCCAGGTGCTGCCGCTTGTCGAGCAGTTCGAGGTCGGCCCGCAGCAGCGCCTGAACCTGCTCGCCCAGGGCCGCGTCGTGAACCTCGCGGCCGCCGAGGGCCACCCGGCCGCCGTCATGGACATGTCCTTCGCCAATCAGGCGCTCTCGGTCGAGTACCTGGCCCGCCACGGTGCGTCGCTCCAACCGCGCGTGCTGGCGGTTCCGCCCGACATCGACCAAGCGGTCTCGCGTCTGACGCTCGAGTCGCTCGGTGTGCGGATCGACGAGCTCAGCGCTGGCCAGCGCGCGTACCTGACGAGCTGGCGCCTGTAGCTAGCCGCTCGCGGCCTGAACGTCGGCGACGGCCAGCTCCACGAGCGCCTCCCGGTCGGGCGCGACGTCGTCCGCCAGCAGCCGCTCGGCCTGATGGGCGACGACGTCGTCGAAGAGGTTGCGCGCTGCGCGCGCGTTGCCGAAGTAGCGGTCGCGGCCGGCGTGCAGGCGCTGCATGACCCGCGCGAGCTCGGCGCGGGCGTCGGCACTCAGCGCGTAGTCGGCGTCGGCGGCGAACTTCTCGAAGATCTTGACGAGCTCGTCCGGCGCGTAGTCCTCGAAGTGGATCGTCTCCCCGAAACGGCTGCGAAAGCCGGAGTTCGAGGCCAGGAACTCGCCCATCTCGTGCGGGTAGCCCGCGATGATCACCGCCAGGCGGTCGCGGTCGTCCTCCATGCGCTTGAGCAGCTCGGCGACCGCCTCGGGGCCGAAGTCGCCGTGGCTGTCGAGGCGTACGAGCGCGTAGGCCTCGTCGAGGAACAGCACGCCGTCAAGCGCGCTGTCGATCGCCGCGCCGGTCTTCATCGCGGTCTGCCCGACGTAGCCGGAGACGAGATCCTCGCGCGTGACCTCGACGACGCGGTCGCTGCCCAGCAGCCCGAGGCTCTTGTACAACCGCCCGAACAGGCGCGCCACCGTCGTCTTGCCCGTGCCCGCGCCGCCCTCGAAGACGAGGTGCAGCGACACCTGCACGGTCTTCAGCCCGGCCGCGCGGCGCATCGAGCCGATCCGCAGCAGCTCTGCCAGGCGCCGCACCTCCGCCTTGACGGCGGCGAGGCCGATCAGTGCGTCGAGCTCTGCCAGCACGGCGTCGAAGGCTTCCTGGTCAAAGCGCAGCGCCGCTGGATCGACGGGCGCCGGCCGCGGCGACGCGACGGGCTCCTGAGCCGCTCGGGGCGCGGGCGCCGGCGCGCGGCGGGTCTCGTCTGCGCCGGGCGGCGGCGTGGGCTTCGGGTTCATAGCATCCAGTGCGCGGTGCACCAGCCGCGCGATCTTGTCGCGGTGGTCGGTCGGGGCGTGCTCGGCGACGCCGAGCGCCACGCGCAGGGCGGACTCAGATCCGTCGTGGCGGCCCATGCGCATGAGCGATTCGGCGCGCGCGATGTGGGCGTAGGCGACCGGGTAGTACGCGGGGCCATCGACGCCGCCAGCGCGATCGCCTCGTCGAAGGTCCCAAGCGCGCGCTCGTGGGCGCCCTGCTGCGAGCGCGCCCGCCCGAGGCGCTGCAGCAGGTGAAACAGCTCGCGGCCGCCCCCGCCCGCCTCGCGCAGCGCTGCGGCCGCGTCGGCGAAGGCCTGCTCGGCGAGCGGGTAGTCGCCCTGACTCATCGCGCGCTCGCCGCGCTGGGCGTGCAGTCGGAATGCCAGGCGTGGGGGCGAGCCGAGCTGCTCCAGCGTCTGGCGCGCGAGGCGCTCGTGCCCCGCGGCGCCCTCATGATCGCCGCGGCCGAGCAGCTGCGCCGCGTGGCGCAGGTAGGAGTCGAAGCGGTCGGACATCACCAAGCACGCTACCGGCGGTGGCTGCGCGCCGGATAGGGTGCGGCGCCGTGAGCGACGAGCAGATCAGCGCCGGCGTCGAGAAGATGCGCGCCGACGGCGCGGCCGATGCCGCGGTCGCGACGTTCGCGCACTACCACGCGCTGCTGCGATCCGGCGACGAGGGCGTTCTGCGCGAAGCCGAGCTCGAGCCGGTGCAGTCGCTGCCAGACGCCGACGAGCTGCCCGAGGACGCGGAGGGCGCGCGCGACGCGCTGACGCGCTCGGTCGTGATCAAGCTCAACGGCGGGCTCGGTACGAGCATGGGCATGACCGCGCCGAAGTCGCTGCTGCCGGTCAAGGACGGCTTGAGCTTCCTCGACATCACCGTGCGCCAGATCCTGCACCTGCGCGCGGTGACCGGCGCCCAGCTGCCGCTCGTGCTGATGAACAGCTTCGCGACGCGCGCGGCATCGCTGGCGGCGCTGGCGCGCTACGACGACCTGGCGGTGGATGGCATCGCCGCCGATTTCGTGCAGAGCAGGGTGCCCAAGCTCGCCGCAGACGACCTCGACCCGGTCGACTGGCCGGCGGACCCTGCGCTCGAGTGGGCGCCTCCCGGCCACGGCGACCTGTATCCATCGCTGTTCAGCTCGGGGATGCTCGACGCGCTGCTTGCGGGGGGCTATGAGTACGCCTTCGTCGCCAACGCCGACAACCTCGGCGCGGTGCTCGAGCCGCGCATCCTGACGTGGTTCGCGCGCGAGCGAATTCCATTTCTCATGGAGGTCGCCGACCGCACGGCCGCCGACCGCAAGGGCGGCCATCTCGCGCAGCGCCGCGACGGTGGCAGCCTCGTGCTGCGCGAGGTCGCCCAGACGCTCGCCGGCGACCTCGGCGCCTTTCAGGACATCACCCGCCACCGCTTCTTCAACACGAATACGCTGTGGGTGCACCTGCCGTCGCTCGCGTCGGTGCTCGAGCGGCGCGCCGGCGTGCTCGGGCTGCCGATGATCGTCAACCGCAAGACCGTCGACCCGAGCAACGCCTCCTCGCCGAAGGTGATCCAACTCGAGACCGCGATGGGCGCCGCGATCGACGCCTTCGACGGTGCGCAGGCGATCCGCGTGCCGAAGTCGCGCTTCGCGCCCGTCAAGACGACCGACGACCTGCTGGCGCTGCGCTCCGACGCCTTCGTGCTGCTCGACGACGGGCGCATCGCGCTCGCGCCCGAGCGCGTCGGCCCGCCGCCACTGATCGAGCTTGACGCGCGCTACTACAAGCTCCTCGGCGACTTCGACGCGCGCTTCGCGCAGGGGCCGCCCTCGCTCGTGCAAGCGCAGCGGCTGGCGGTGCGCGGCGACGTGCGCTTCGGCGCCGGCGTCGTGATCCGTGGCGTGGTCGAGGTCGAGCCGGGCGCTGAAGAGCCCGTGCACCTCGCCGACGGGACCGTGCTCGAGGGCTGATCCGGCAGCCCGGCGGGCGCGCATGGGTCATCCTGCACTCTGTGACCGGACAGCTCGTGATCGCCGCCACCGACACCGGCGCAGTCGGTCTCTTCGCCGCGCTCGCCGCGGGCTTCGTCTCGTTTCTCAGCCCGTGCGTGCTGCCGCTCGTGCCCGGCTACCTGTCGGCGGTGTCGGGCGTGACGCCCAACGAGCTCGAGCGCGCGCCGCTGTGGCGCGTGCTCGGCCCGAGCCTGCTGTTCGTCGCGAGCTTCTCGGCGATCTTCATCGCGCTGGGCCTGACCGCGACGAAGCTCGGCGGCACGCTCAACGAGCACAAGGCAACGCTCGAGAAGGTCTCGGCGGCCATCATCATCACGCTCGGCCTGTTTTTTCTCGCGACGCCGTTCATCGCCCGGCTCAATCGCGAGTGGCATGTCGGCGCCTTCGTGCAGCGCGCCGGCAGGGGCGGTCCCGTGCTCGCCGGCGCGGCCTTCGCGATCGCCTGGACGCCGTGCATCGGTCCGACGCTGACGGCGATCCTGGGCACGGCCGCGCTGTCGGACTCGACGACAAAGGGGGCGCTGCTGCTCGCCGTCTACTCAGCCGGCCTCGCCATCCCATTTCTGCTCACGGCGATCGCCTTCCGGCGCATGTCGACGGTCTTCGCGGTCGTCAAGCGCCACTACGGCGTCATCGTCGCGATCGGCGGGGCGATCCTGATCGTGATGGGCGTGCTGATCTGGACGGGCGAGCTGACCAAGCTCAACGCCGAGGCCTCGAGCTTCCTCGACGGCCTCGGGCTGGACTTCCTGACCGGGATCTAGCGACCGACCGTCGCGGTGATGCCGGCGTCCGGGTCGAAATCGTCGCCGAGGCGGATCTTGTGCTCGCGGCCGTCGCGGAACAGCTTGAGCCCGTTGGAGTTCAGCCGGATGCGAGCGGTGCCCGCGCGCTTGCGCAGCTCACTGCGTCCCAGCAGCGACGTGTGGCCGCCGCGCTTGATCGTGATCCAGATGCGCTGGCGGGGTCCCTTGTTGACCTCGGAGACACGCACGGTGACGTGCCGGCGCGTGACGCGCACCGACGACGTGCGCAGGACGATGAAAGCGAACTCGGCCAGCTCGCAATCGGCCAGGCGGTCGCCGACCTCGGGCAGCACGACGCGATCGAACCCGGAACCGCAGCGCACGCGGTCGTTGCTCTCATCGACAGTGAACTCTCCGTCCTCGCCCTCGTCCTCCTCGACGACGTTCGAGAGGTCGATCAGGTCGTCGCCGGCGCCGGCATCGATCTGGTCAGCGCCTTCCGAGCCGATCAGCTCGTCGGCTCCGCTGCGGCCGGTGATCCGGTCGTTTCCGATGTTGCCCTCTAGGCGGTTGGGCCCGTCGTTGCCGGTCAGCACGTCTTTGCCATTACCCCCGATCGCGCCCTCGACGCTCGTCAGGGAGTCCGCGGCGTCGGTCGCACCGTCGGCTCGTGGCAGCGAGAGATCGATGCTGACGGGCAGTTCGCGGGCGGTGTAGACCGCGCTGTCGGAGCCCTCTCCGCCATGGAGCACGTCGCCGCCGAGACCGGGTTCGAGCAGGTCGTCGCCCGCGCCTCCCGCGATCAGGTCGTTGCCGATGTCGCCATCGAGCGAGTCGTCCCCGGGCCCGCCCACAAGCACATCGTTGCCGGGACCGCCGTCGACGATCGTGCCGTCGGCAGCCGTGTTCAGCGAAAGGCTGTCGTTGTTGTCGCGCAGCGCGACAACAACCGTGATCGGCCCACTGGCTGGGCGGCAGGTGACCGCGCGCGGATCGACCTGCTGACAGCCGATCGGAGCGACGACCGGCGCGACGGCATCGCGGATCGTCACGACACCGGCGACATCCGTCACGGTGACGGCGTTGGCCTCACCCTGATCGGCGATGAACTACATCTGGTCGCCGATCGGCAAGCCCTTGCTCGCCTGGGGGGTGATCGGGCCGACCGTCACCCTCGCCGCGAGGGCGCTCGGCGCAGCGGCACAGAGCGCGCCGGTGGCCAGTGTCAGCGTCAGCGCAACCCTGTGAGAAACTCGATTCATTAGTTGACTGTACCCTCAGCCTCGTCTTCGAAGCGCTCCTTGCGCTGCTGCTCGCGCTCGCTTTCGGCCAGCGCGCGCACGAACAGGTAGGCCAGCGCGACGCCCATGACGATCGACTGCTCGGTCGCCATGATCAGGCCCCCGACCGACTGGTCGGTTTCCGGCGACAGGCCCCAGTAGCGCGGCTGGCTCTCATAAAAGTCGTAGATCGCATCGGGCGCGAACGCCAGCCCGATGCCGAGCAGGCCGACGAGCAGCTTCGTCGAGACCATGTACATGACGGGCCCCATGCCGCCCAGGCGCTTGCGCGAGCGGATCGGTGACAGCAGGTACCACCAGTACAGGCCCCCCGCGAAGCCGAAGGTCAGGTGCTCGACGACGTGCACCACCGGGTGCTCGAGCGCCGCGTCGTAGAGCGCGGGCACGTGCCAGAACCACATTACGCAGACGTAGACGGCGATCGCGGCGGCGGGATGGGCGAGCGGCCCGGCAGCGCGCTCCAATCGCATCAGCCGCCGGGTCAGCGGTCGGAGGATGACGCGTGTCTGGCCGAGCAGGATGAGGATCGGCGCGAGGTCGAGCAGCAGCAGGTGCTGGATCATGTGCATGAAGAACAGCTGCTCGGCGAGCCGGTCGACGGGGGAGACGAGCGCGACGAGCACGAGCGCCATCCCGGCGAGAAATGAGAGCAGCCGGCCCACGCTCGCCCGGACCTCGCGCCAGCGGCGGACATAGAGCACGACGAGCACCGCCACGAGCACGATCGCGCCGGGCTGGAGCGTCCACGCGGCATCAGGGGCGGCTGCAAGCGGCGCGATGCGCGCGATTGTGACATTCGGCGCGTCCTGTGTGACCGGTGGCGCGCGACGATCGCGGTGTGCGCTGCGAGAACCTGATCGCGCTCGTCGTCCCACCGACATGCGCCGCCTGTCGCGCTCCCGGCCTGCGCGCCGGCGACGCGCTGTGCGCAGCCTGTCGGCGCACGCTGACCCGGCTGCCGGCCGCGTGCTGTGAGCGCTGCGCCCTGCCGCTACCCTGCCGGCGCTGTCCGGCGGCCGGCGCGGCCTTCGCCGCCGCCTGGTCGGCGGTCGTCTACGAGGGCGTCGCGCGTGACGCGCTGCGGGCGCTGAAGTTCGCCCGTGCGCGAGCGCTGGCCGACGTCATGGCGGCGCAGATCGCCGCCTGCGCCCCGCCCGCACTGCTGCTCGGCACGCTCGTGGCCGTGCCGGCGCATCCCGTCCGCCGCCGCGTGCGCGGCTTCGATCCTGCCGAGCTGATCTGCGCAGCGCTCGCGCGGCGCACGGGACTGCCGCTCGCGCGGGCGCTGTCGCGCGGCGCGCACTCCTCCCAGCAGCTCGGCGCCTCGGGCACGCTGCGCCGCCAGCCCGGACGGCTGGCCTTCACCGCCCGTGGCCGGGCTCCTCAGACGGCGATCCTGATCGACGACGTGCATACGACCGGCAGCACGCTCGATGCCTGCGCTGCTGCTCTGCGCGGCGCCGGGGCACGCCGCGTCGTCGCTATCACATGGGCGCGTGCGGTTGGACCAACGGGCCATTGAGAACAGCCGCCGGCGGGCGTAGCATCGGGGAGGACCGCACGTCCGACAGAGAGGACTTCGACATGCAGATCGAGGTCAAGGGCCGCAACGTCCCCGTCAACGACGAGCTGCGCGAGCTCGTGGAGCGCAAGTTCCGCAAGGTCGCCGCCCAGGTTTCCGACCTGTCACGCATGGAGGTCGAGCTGCGCGAAGAGCGCAACCCCTCGATCGCCGACTCGCAGGTCGCGGAGGTCACGCTGTACCTCAAGGGCGTCACGCTGCGCGCCGAAGGCGCGTCAAACGAGATGGCCCACTCGGTGCGCGTCTGCTCCGACGAGCTCTCGCGCCAGGTCAAGCGCCACCGCGACAAGCGGCGCAAGCGCCGAGAGGCCCGCGCCGCGCCGACCCAGCATCCGGCGATGTAAACGCCTTGTCCAACGCGGCGGGAGCTCCCCGCCGCGTTGCTAGTCTGACCCTCTATGGCGATCCTCGAGCGCGCCCTGCGCATGGGCGAGTCAAAGCAGTTCAAGCAGTACGAGAAGCGCGTCGCGCGCATCAACGGCTACGAGCCTGAGCTCGAGCTCGAGTCGATGGATGAGCTGCGCGCACGGATGGACGATCTGCGCGAGTCCGCGCGCGAGGGCGAGAGCCTCGAGGACCTGCTGCCGGAGACGTTCGCGGTCGTACGCGAGGTCGGCAAGCGCACGATGGGCATGCGCCACTTCGACGTTCAGCTGATCGGCGCGATGGTGCTGCACGGCGGCTCGATCGCCGAGATGAAGACCGGCGAGGGCAAGACCCTGACGGCGACGCTCGCCGTCGTCCTGAACTCGCTGCCCGGGACCGGCGTGCACGTCGTGACCGTCAACGACTACCTCGCACGGCGCGACGCCGACTGGATGAGCCCGATCTACGAGGCGCTCGGCGTCAAGGTCGGCGTCCTGCAGAACATGCAGCCCCATGAGGAGAAGGACGCCGCCTACGCCGCCGACGTCACCTACGGGACCAACTCCGAGTTCGGCTTTGACTATCTGCGCGACAACATGGCGACATCGCTGGAGGAGAAGGTCCAGCGCGGCCACCCGTACGCGATCGTCGACGAGGTCGACAACATCCTGATCGACGAGGCGCGCACGCCACTGATCATCTCCGGCCAGCCCGAGGCGGCCGCCGATCACTACGAGAAGTTCGCCAAGCTCGCCCCGCGCATGGTGCCCGGCAAGAAGCCCGAGGGCATGGACCCTCGGCTGAAGAAGGACTTCGTCCCCGATTACGACTTCGAGTTCGAGGAGAAGCACAAGACGGTCGCCATCACCGAGCAGGGCGTCGCCAAGGCGGAGAAGTTCCTCGGCATCTCGCACCTCTATCGCGCCGAGAACGGCCCGCTCGTCAACCATTTGCAGCAGGCGCTCAAGGCCGAGTCGCTGTATCGCCGCGATGTCGACTACGCCGTGATCGACGACCAGGTGATGATCATCGACGAGTTCACCGGGCGCATCCTCGAGGGCCGGCGCTGGTCGGAGGGCCTGCACCAGGCGATCGAGGCCAAGGAGGGCGTGCGCGTCCAGGAGGAGAACCAGACCCTCGCGACGATCACGCTGCAGAACTACTTCCGCCTGTACAGCAAGCTGTCGGGCATGACCGGCACCGCCCTGACCGAGGCGACCGAGTTCATGAAGATCTACAAGCTGCCGGTCGTTGAGATCCCGACCAACCAGCAGATGATCCGCAGCGATCGCAACGATCAGATCTACAAGACCAAGGACGGCAAGTGGAGCGCCGTCAGCCGCGAGATCATCGAGCGCCACAAGGAAGGCCAGCCCGTGCTCGTGGGCACGATCTCCGTCGAGGTCTCAGAGCTTCTGGCCGAGGTGCTCAAGAAGGAGGGCGTGCCGCACGTCGTGCTCAACGCCAAGCCCGAGTACGCCGAGAAGGAGGGCGCGATCGTCGCCGAGGCGGGGCAGTCCGGCGCCGTCACGATCGCGACGAACATGGCCGGCCGTGGCGTCGACATCAAGCTCGGCGGCAACCCCGAGCACCTCACCGAGGTCGAGCTCAACAAGCTCGGGCTGAAGCCCGACGACCCGGACTACGACGAGCGCTTCAAGGAGATCCTGCCCGCGATCACCAAGCGCGTCGAGGACGACCGCGAGAAGGTGCTCGCCGCCGGCGGCCTGTACATCGTCGGCACCGAGCGCCACGAGTCTCGCCGGATCGACAACCAGCTGCGCGGTCGCGCCGGCCGCCAGGGCGATCCCGGCGAGTCGCGCTTCTTCCTCGCCGCCGAGGACGACCTCGTCCGCCTGTTCGCCGGCGATCGGATCTACAAGATCCTCGATCGCCTCGGCAGCGTCGACAAGGACGGCCACGAGGAGCCGATCGAGGCCGGGATGCTCTCCAAGCAGATCGAGAAGGCCCAGCGCAAGGTCGAGGAGCAGAACTTCCTGATCCGCAAGCGCGTGCTCGAGTAC
>Ga0208736_1000427_pt1 | contig 12256 bp, 9 predicted proteins | sample AntDryMetagUQ255_FD_188090 | JGI IMG/M metagenome (GOLD analysis project Ga0208736, IMG submission 188090) | Polar desert microbial communities from Antarctic Dry Valleys - UQ255 (SPAdes) | ecosystem: Environmental > Terrestrial > Soil > Desert | place: Antarctic Dry Valleys | collected 2008-12-31 | reverse complement strand
GGCGTTGACGTGGATGATCGGCACGTCGAAGCCCTTGGCCAGGTCCGAGGCGTAGCGCGTGGAGCGAGCCTCGGAGGGCTCGGTGGTGAAGCCGAGCTGGTTGTTGGTGATGATGTGGATCGTGCCGCCGGTCGAGTAGCCGCGCAGGCTCTGGAGGTTGAGGGTCTCGGCGACGACGCCCTGACCGGGGAACGCGGCGTCGCCATGGATCAGCACCGGCAGCACGAGCGTGGGGTCGTGGTGCAGGTCCCGGCCCTTGCGGCTCGACTGGTCGGCCCGGGCGCGTCCCTCGACCACCGGGTCGACGTACTCGAGGTGGCTCGGGTTGGGCGACAGGGTGACGGTGATGCCACGGCCGTCCTTGGTGCGATAGGTGCCCGAGGCGCCGTGGTGATACTTGACGTCGCCGGTCCCGCCCTCGGGCATCGCGGTCCCGGCCTCGGGCGACTGCTCGCCCTCGAACTCGACGAGGATCGACTCGTAGGGACGCCCGACCGCGTGGGCGAGGACGTTGAGCCGGCCTCGGTGGGCCATCCCGAGGACGACCTCGCGCGCACCGGCGAGTGCCGCCAGCTCGATCGTCTCGTCGAGCATCGGCACGAGCGTGTCGAGTCCCTCGATCGAGAACTGCTTGCGGCCCAGGAACGCCTTGTGCAGGTAGTTCTCGAGCGCCTCGACTTGGGTCAACCGCTCGAGCTGGGTGCACTTCTCCTCCGGCGAGAGCGCCCGGCGGTGCTCGCCCGACTCGACCGTCTGGCGCAGCCACACGCGCTCGTCGTGGTTCGAGATGTGCTCGAACTCGTAGGCGATCGTGCCGCAGTAGATCTCCTGGAGATGGGGCAGCGCCTCGCCGAAGGTCTCGCCGGGGACGGCCACGCGCAGCACGGAGGCCGGGATCGCGCGCATGAGCTCGGGGGTGAGGTGGACGTTGCGCGGGTCGAGCGCGGGGTCGCCCTCGGGCTCGGAGCCGAGCGGGTCGAGGCGAGCCCACAGGTGGCCGTGCATGCGGTGGGCCTTGACCACGGAGGTCGCGGCCTGGACGGCTTGGAGCATCCCCAGGTCGGGCCCTTCGCCGGCGCCGGGGGTGATCGGGGAGGCGACGGGCTCGGCGGAGGTGATAGGGCCCGCGCCGGCGCCGTCGGTGACCGGCGCGGAGACCCCCTCCTCGGTTCCCGGCCCGGCGGCGCCCAGGGCGCTGAACACAGCCTCGTAGAAGCCGTCGCCGCCGGCGAGCAGCTCGTCGATGCGCTTGAGGAAGGCGCCGGACTGCGCGCCCTGGATGACCCGGTGGTCGTAGGTGCTGGTCATGGTCATCGTCTTCGAGACGCCGAGCTCGCGCAGGCGGTCGGTGTCGACCTTCTCGAAGCCGACGGGGTAGCCGATGGCCCCCGTGGCGATGATCGTGCCCTGGCCCACCATCAGGCGCGGCACCGACGCCACGGTCCCGATCCCACCGGGGTTGGTGAGGGTGATGTTGGCACCCGAGTAGGCCGCCGGAGACAGCGTGCCGTCGCGGGCGCCGGCGACGAGCTCGTCGTAGCGGGCGACGAAGCCCTGGAGATCGAGCGAGCCCGCATCTTGGACCACCGGAGTGACCAAAGCGCGCGAGCCGTCACGCTTCTCCACGTCGACGGCGAGTCCCAGGTCGAGGCCCGCCGGCTCGACGAGCTGGGGCTTGCCGTTCTCCTCGGCGTAGGCGTGGGCCATGACCGGCATCTCGCGCGCGGCCTCGACGATGGCCCAGGCGATCAGGTGGGTGAAGGAGAGCTTTCGCCCGGCGGCCTTGAGGGCGCGGCGCCGGGCGTCGAGAGTGTCGACGGAGAGCGTGCGAAAGCTGGTGGCGGTGGGAATCGAGCGGCTCTCGTTCATGAACCGCGCGAGCGTGGCCGCGGGCCCGCGGATGGGACGGTGGTTGGCCTCGGGCCGGGCCGCCGGGGTCGGGGGCGGCGGCGCGGCGTCGGCGGCGCCGATCTCGGCTCCAGGGCTGGTGGCCTTCGCGTCGACCGCGGGCGCGGCGGCGCCGGACCCGTTGGCCTCGACGGCGGCGAGCACGTCGGTCTTGTTCACCCGCCCGCGCGGGCCGGTGCCCGGGACGCTGCCGAGGTCGATCCCGTGAGCGCCGGCGATCCGCCGGGCCACGGGGGTGGCGTCGGCCTCGCCGTCGACCGGGTCAGGGGGTGCATCGGCCGGCGGGCGCCCTGCCGCCGAGGGCTCGCTCGGCGCGAGGGTCGGGGGAGCTGCGGGGGCCCCCTCGCCCACCGCGATCCGGCACAGCACCGTGCCGATGGCCACCGTCTCGTCGACATCGACGAGGATCTCGGCGATCGTGCCCGCGGCCGGAGCAGGAACCTCGGCGTCGACCTTGTCGGTCGAGATCTCGACGACGGTCTCGTCGGCTTCGACGGCGTCACCGACGGCCCTGAGCCATTCGAGCACCGTGCCCTCGGCCACCGACTCACCAAGCTGCGGGAGCATCACGTCGATCAGGTCGGCGGCCGGCGGGGCGTGGGTCGGCGCGCCGGTCGCGAGATCGGCGGTCGTCGCCGAGCCGCCCTCGCGACTCGCCGCCTCGGCCGCTCTGGTCCCCTCCTCCTCCGCGGCGGCGCCGTGCTCGGCTTCCTCGACGACGCTCTCGCCGGTGTCGGGGGCGAGCGAGGGTCCGGAGCCGTTGCCGGGGGTGCCGGCCACGCCGGCGTCGCCGTCGCTGGCGGGAGTCCCGCCGCCCTCGGGGCGGTGGGCGGTGGGGCGTTCGGCGCCGTCGTCGCTCGAGGTGGCCGCCCCGTTGCCCGCCGCCTCGACGTCGCCCGCGGTCGCGCCTACCGCGACCTGGGCCAGTACCGTCCCCACCGGAACGGTCTCGTCGGGCTCGACCAGGATCTCGGTTATCACCCCATCGGCGGGGGCGGGCACCTCGGCGTCGACCTTGTCGGTCGAGACCTCGACCACGGTCTCGTCGGCCTCGACCTCGTCCCCCACCTGCTTGTGCCACTCGAGCACGGTGCCTTCGGTCACCGATTCGCCCATCTGGGGCATCCTGATCTCGAGGTGAGGGCTCGCCATCGGCGTCTAGACACTCTACCCGCCCAGCCGAGTCCGACGCGCCACGATGCGAGGCGATGACCAGCGCCTCCGGCTCGGGTCGCGCACCCGCTCGTCGGCGCAGGCTCTGGGGGTGTGGGCTACGAGGACGAGGCCCCCGCGAACGAGGAGCTTCACGCCCGCGGTCCCGGGCGTGCGGGCCCACCTCGGCGTCGAGCCCGCCCAGGCTGAGCTGGCGGCCGCTCCACCGCGCCCCGCGAGCGCGCGTGCACGCCTACGGGCGCTCCTACCGCGACATCGTGCGCGCCTTGCGGGAACGCGCTACCTGACGACCCGAAAGCCCGTCGGCCGGGTGCGATTGGCGAGGTGGCCGGGCGGGTGCCCGTCGAAGCGCGCGACAAAGGTGTAGTCGCCGGGCCGTGGAGGCCTGTAGGCGAAGCCGTAGTGAACCTCTCGGTCGAGGGGCAGCCTCCGCTCCCCGACGACGGCGCCATTGCGCCGCACGACGACCGTGACGGGAAGACCTGCGTGGGAGTGGTGGGATACGAGGCCGGTGACCGCGCGGCTCCGACCGAGCTTCAGGTCGGTCCGTCCCACCTTGAGGGTGATCCGAGGCTTCTGCTCGACCACGGCCAGCGGGCTCATCGCCGAGTCGCTTCCGGCCGCGTCGCCGACGAACCGAGCCCGGTAGTCGGTGGTCCACTCGGGCCTCGCCCCCTCGAGGCGGAACGTCCCGTCGGGGGCGACCGCAACGCCCTCGTCGGGCTGACCCGGCACGCGGGTGAACGCCGGGCGCACCCACGGGCGGCGGTACAACAGGACCCGGCGGCGGGCGAGCGGTCTTCCGCCGACGGAGGTGAGCCTGCCCCGCAGCGTCGTGGTACCCGGCCAGGTGAGGCGCGTGCGAGACGCCGACAGGGTGAGCCTGGTGTCGCTTCGCAGGAGAACGGAGATGTCGTCGGACTCACGGTTCGCCGTGGCGAGGTCGGCCCTCCCGTCGCCGTCGAGGTCGTCGCCCGCGACGGCGACCGGACGGGTGCCCACGGCGTGGTCGCTCGGCTTCCCGAAGCTGCCGTCCCCGCGGCCGAGCAGGATCGAGGCGCTGCCCGGGTACTCCTTCTTGTCGACGTACCTGGTGTTGGCGTTGTTGACGGCGGCCAGATCCTGCCGGCCGTCAGCGTCGAAGTCGGCGACGGTGAGGGTGAAGGCGGCGACACCCTTTCCCTGCTCTGCGACGCGCGCGAAGGTCCCGCTGCCGTTGCCCAGGAAGACCGAGATGCTCTTGCTGTCGAGGTTGCCGACGGCGAGGTCGGGATTGCGGTCGCCGTTGAAGTCGCCGGCGGTGACGTCGAAGGGGGTCTTGCCTACGCGATAGTTCGCGCCGGCTCGGAAGCGGCCGTCACCGTTGCCGGGGAGGATCGAGAGGTTGTTCGACGCGCGGTTCGCGACTGCCAGGTCGAGCCTGCCGTCGCGGTCGAAGTCGGCGCTGTCAAGGTCGTAGGCGTCGCCGTCCTCGCCGGCGGCGAGCCGGTTGCCGGCCGCGAAGGTGAGGGCCGCTGCGAAGGAGCCGTCACCGCGGCCGAGGTAAACGCCGACCGTGTCGTCTCGGCGGTTGACGACCGCCAGATCGGCATGGCCGTCGCGATCGAGGTCGCGGGTGATGAGGTTTCGCGGCTGCTCGCCCGCCGGATATCGGGTGGGCGGACCGAGGCCCCCGCGGCCGTCGCCCCTGAGCACGAGGACGGCCCGGTCGAAGACGTCGGAGACCGCGACGTCGACGCGGCCGTCCTCGTCGAAGTCCGCGGTTACGGCCGTCCGCGGCCCCTTCCCCGCGGGGAAGTTAGCGGCCGGTCGAAACGTGCCCTCGCCCCTGCCGAGCAGGACCGAGACGTCGTGCGAGACCGTGTTGGGGGTGACGATGTCGAGTACGCCGTCGCCGTTGAGGTCGGCGGTCTCGACCGAGTACGGGAGATCGCCGGCCGGGTGGCTGCGCTCGGCGCCGAGGTTCACCGCCCGCTCGGCGGCGGCCTGCGAGGGAGAGACCAGCAGGATGGCGAGGAGGAGCGCGAGGGTGAGGGCGGCGACGAAGACAAGCGCCGGATCCTCACACCGGCCGGGCACGCGGATGCTCGCTGCCGGCTTGGCGTCGCGGACCAGGGGCATCCGACTAGAGCCCGAGCTCGGGGAGCTGGTCTCGCGCGTGCTCCGTGACCGTCTGGCCCACCCAGCGACGCAGCTCCGGGTCGGCCATGCGGTAGCGGCCGAGCAGCTCGGCCTGGCCCTCGAGCGGGAGCCCGGCGATCTCCCACCGCACGGCGAGGCGTTCGAACAGGAGCTCGATCCGCCGGACCTGGATGTCGTCGCGTGAGGCGGCGGCGCTGCTCTCCCGCCCGCGCAGCCGCTCGACGGTCCCCGGCGACAGCTCGTCGCGAAGGGTCAGGACGTTGCCCTCGTCGTCGTGGTAGTCGGTGCTCGCCGCGTGCGGTACTGAGGCGGTCTCGCTTCCCCGGCGGCGCTGGCGGCGACCCATCACGACCACGATATCGGCGGTTCGCCTGTCGTCCGCAGGGGGACGGCCGCGGTCGATTCGCGTATCTGCTCCGTGCGAGCATCCCGCGCTTGACCACCCCTGCGCCCGCTCCCCGCAAGCGCGAGCTCGCTCGCGCCGACCGGGTCCTCCCCGGCCTCTGGCGCCTGCGCCTTCCGCTGCCCTGGCCGGGGGTGCCCACGTCAACGCCTACGCGCTCGCCGCCGGCAACGGAGTAGTGCTCGTCGACACCGGCCTCGACGAGCCCAGCGCGCCGGCGCAGCTCGAGCGAGCGCTGCATCAGGCCGGACTGCGCCTCGAGCACGTGCGCCTGCTCGTCTGCACGCACGCCCACGCCGACCACTACGGCCTCGCCGGACCGGTTGTCGAGGCCGCGGGCTGCGAGCTGTGGATGCACCCGAACCACGGCCACGCCACCCGAGCGGCGCAGGCGCCCGAGCGCGCTGGAGCGCCGGATCGAGGTCGCGCGCCACTCCGGCGTGCCCGAGGATGCCCTGCGCCGCTATCAGGAGGAGCGCTCCGGACGCGGAACGGGAATCGCCGCTGTCGTGCTCCCTGACCGCGAGCTGGTGGCGGGCGTCCAGATCGAGACCGACCTCGGCACGCTCGCGGTGCACGAGACGCCCGGGCACGCTCCATCGCACGTCGCCCTCCACGAGCCCCGCGGCGGCCTGCTCATCTCCGGCGACCACCTGCTGGGGCGGCTCGCGCTCTACTTCGACTACGGCCACACGCCCGATCCGGTCGGCGAGTTCCTACTGTCCCTCGACGTGGTCGAACGCCTGGACGCGAAGCTCTGCCTGGCCGGACATGGGCGTCCGTTCCGCGACGTCCGGGCGCACATCGACGGAAACCGGCACGAGGTCGAGGTTCAGATCGGTCGTGTGCGCGAGGCGCTCGCGCGCGGACCGCAGACGCCGTTCGAGCTCGTGCGCGCGTTGCTGGAGCTCTCGCCGGCCCAAGAGCTGACGCCGATGATGGTCAGCCTGGGCCTCAACATGGTGCTCGCCTACCTGCGCCGGCTCGAGGACCTCGGCGAGGCCGGCCGGGTCGAGGGTGGCGCCGAGCCCGAGCGGTGGGAGCTCGCCGCTGCGAGCGCCGCGCAGACCTAGACCGGCTCGAGCGCCCGGTCCCAGGGCCGGGCGGCCCGCAGTGCCGCGAGGATCGCCCGCGTCGCCGGCGACTTGTTGAGCGTGTAGAAGTGGATCCCAGGCGCGCCGCGGCTCAGCAGGTCGGCGCACTGGAGCGTCGCGTAGGAGACCCCCAGGTCCTTGACCGCGTCGGCGTCGTCCTCGCGCTCGGCCAGCTCGCGCTCGAAGTCCGCGGGGATCGAGGCACCGCACATGCCGGTGATGCGCTTGAGCTGCTTGAAGTTGGTCACGGGGATGATGCCCGGGATGATCGGCACGTCGATGCCGCGCTCGCGGGCCGCCTCGACGAACGAGAAGTAGTGGTCGTTGTCGAAGAAGAGCTGGGTGATGAGGAAGCTCGCCCCGGCCTCGACCTTCTCCTTGAGGAAGCGCAGGTCGTGCTCGAGGTCGACCGCCTCGGGATGGACCTCCGGGAAGGAGGCAGCACCGACCGCGAACTTGTACTGGCCGGTGACAAGCTCGATCAACTCGGTCGAGTACTTCAGGCCGCCCTCGGTCTGACGCCACTCCGTCTCGCCCTGCGGCGGGTCGCCGCGCAGGGCTAGAACGTTGTCGATGCCGATCTCGCGCATCTCGTCGAGGGTCGAGCGCAGCTCCTCGGTCGTGGCGCCCACGCAGGTGAAGTGCGCCATCGCCTCGATGCTCGTCTCCTGCTTGATCCGCTTGACGATGTTGAGCGTGCGATCGCGCGTCGACCCGAGCGCTCCGTAGGTCACCGAGACGAAAGCCGGGTCGTCGTGCTGGAGCTCCGAGACCGTCTCGAACAGGCTTTCGGTGCCCTCGTCGGTCTTGGGCGGGAAGAACTCGAACGAGAAGCACGGACGGCGCTCCTCGAGGATCTCGTCGATGCGCATGGCGGGATAGCTTAGGGACGGGCGGCCGGCCTAGCCCGCCTCGGGAGTTTTCGCCCCGCTCCCATCAACGCCCCCGGGCTTCTCCAGCGAGCGGATCTCGAGGCCCGTGGCCACCTGCTCGCGCCCATCCAGGCGGTACTGGACGTCGACCGAGTGGTGGCGGCGGTAGGTGCCGGCGATGCCGAAGAACATGAGCGTCCAGCGCCAGAAGCCGAGCCGCCCCTCGGTGACCAGCTCCTGCTCGAAGAGCAGCTTCCGCCCCTTCACGCGGTAGTCCTGTCCTTCCACCTGCGGAACGCCGTTGACGAAGACCCGGTAGGGCGGCTCCGCTCCGTGCGGGAGCTCGACGACCGAGCGCGCGACCATCCCGCGGTTAAAGCGAGCGCTCGCCGCTTGGGTCCGCGACCGCGCGTCGAAACGCCTCGTAGGGGGACTCACCGGGGCGCTGCTCGATCACCTGCCGTCGCACCGTCCCGGTGTAGCCTTCGACCGACCCGTCGCCGCGTACGTCGAGGCCCGCGCGAAGCCGCCCCGGGCCGGCCAGCTCCAGCCGCGCGACGACCTGGGCGACCGGCTCGAACTGGCGGACCCTGAGGTCGATCGGCCTTGCGTTCGCACCTTCGGCCAGGGTGCCCGCTCGAGCCTCGAGGGCCTCGAGCGCGGCACGGCGGTCGGCGAACCGGTGGCGCTCGACACGCGAGCCGGAGCGGACCTTCAGCCGGTAGCGCGGCCTCCCCAAGGTCCCGCCTCGTCTCGCCTAGCCGCCGATCGCGCTCATCGACCGGGCGGGCTGGCGGAAGCCCGGCTCGTTTACGTGGTGCTTGAGCTCCTTTTGCCAGACGGCGTCGCGCACGACCTGCTCGAGGTCCGAGTCGCTCGCGCCGGCGCGCAGCGGCTCGCGCAGGTCGGTCTCGTGCAGCGAGAACAGACAGGTGCGCAGCTTTCCCTCGGCGGTCAGGCGGATGCGGTTGCAGTCGCCACAGAAAGGCTCCGAGACCGGGTTGATGAAGCCGATCTCGCCGCGCCCGTCGCAAAAGCGGAAGATCCGAGCGGTCGAGTGAGGCTCGCGTGGACGCTCCTCGAGCGGGTGCACGGCGTGGATGATCTGCCGCAGCTCGTCGCCCGCCAGCACCGCGTCGGGCGACCACGAGCGGTCGGCGTCGAGGGGCATGAACTCGATGAACCGCACCTGGAAGGCGGTCGAGCGCGCGAACTCGGCGAAGGGGATGGCCTCCTGCTCGGAGAAGTCGCGCATGGCGACGGCGTTGACCTTGACCGGGTGAACCTCGGGGTGGCGCGCCAGCGCCTCGAGCCCGCGCAGCACCTGAGGCAGCGAGTCGCGGCGCGTGATCTGGAAGAAGCGGTCGCGCTGGAGCGAGTCGATCGACACGTTGACGCGGCCGATCCCCGCGGCGACGAGCGCCGCGGCGTCGCGCTCGAGCAGGAAGCCGTTCGTGGTCAGCGAGAGATCGTCGAGGCCTGGGATCGGAGCGAGCATGCCGACGAGCTTGGGAAAGTCGCGGCGCACGAGCGGCTCGCCGCCGGTCAGGCGCACGTCGGTTACCCCGAGCGCCACGAACAGCCGCACGAGGCGGTCGATCTCCTCGAAGCGCAGGATCTCGCCGCGGTCGAGCCATGCCAGCCCTTCGGCCGGCATGCAGTACTGGCAGCGGAAGTTGCAGCGGTCGGTGACCGAGACGCGGAGGTCGGAGATGCGGCGGCCGTGGCCGTCTTGGAGAGGCTCCCGCACGATGGCTGCAGGGTACCCGTTCGAGAAGCTTGCTCGACCGCGACGAGCTCGCCCGGGATCCGCCCGGCGTCGGTCAGAACAGCTGGCCGCTGGCCCCGAGGTCCATGGTCGCTGGTCCTTCCAACTCTCCGAGGGCTGGCCTACCGCTCGTGGATCGATACGTACTCCCGCTCGCGATAGCCATCGTAGATCTGCCGCGGCCGCGCGATCGCCTGCTCGTCGTCGTGTACGAGCTCGAGCCACTGCGCGACCCAGCCCGAGGTCCGCGGGATGGCGAAGATGACCGTGAACATGTTGGGCGGTATGCCCAGGGCCTCGTAGATGAGCCCCGAGTAGTAGTCGACGTTCGGGTAGAGCTTGCGCTCGGTGAAGAACTCGTCGTCGAGCGCGCGCTTCTCGAGCTCGACGGCGATCTCGAGCTTGGGGCCCTTGCCCGTCACCTCGAGGACCTCGTCGACGTGGTGCTTGATGACCCGCGCGCGGGGGTCGTAGTTCTTGTAGACCCGGTGCCCGAAGCCCATCAGTCGCTCCTCGCGCTTCTTCACGCCCTCGAGGAAGGCCGGGATGTTCTCGACTGTCCCGATCCGGTCGAGCATCCGCAGCACCTGCTCGTTGGCGCCGCCGTGGAGCGGTCCGTAGAGCGCTGAGACGCCGGCGGCGATCGCCGAGTAGGGATCGACCTGTGTAGACCCGGCGCCGCGCACCGCGGCGGTCGAGGCGTTCTGCTCGTGGTCGGCGTGGAGAATGAACAGAACGTCGAGCGCGCGCGCGAGCCGTGGGTCGGGCTCGTACTTCGACTCGGCCATCTTGAACAGCATCGAGAGGAAGTTCTCGGGATAGGTCAGGTCGTTGTCGGGATAGACGTAGGGCAGCCCGAGGTTGTGGCGGTAGGCGAAGGCGGCGAGCGTCGGCATCTTGGCGATCAGCCGAATCGCCGCCATCAGCTGCTCGTGCTCGTCGGTGATGTTGTTGGCGCCCGGGTAGAAGGTCGAGAGCGCGCCGACGGTTGAGAGGAGCATCCCCATCGGGTGGGCGTCGTAGCGGAAGCCCTCCATCAGCTTCTTGATGTTCTCGTGGACGTAGGTGTGGTGGGTGATCTCGTGCTCCCACCTCCCGTACTCGTCCTTCGTGGGCAGGTCGCCGTAGATGAGCAGGTAGGCGACCTCGACGAAGCTCGAGTGCTCGCAGAGCTGCTCGATCGAGTAGCCGCGGTACTCGAGGACCCCGGCCTCGCCGTCGACGTAGCCGATCTTCGAGCGCGTCGAGGCGGTGTTCTTGAAGGCGGGGTCGTAGGTCATGAGGCCGAAGTCGTCCTCCGAGACCTTGATCTCGCGGAAGTCCATCGCCCGCACGGTGCCGTCGGTGATCTCCATCTCGTAACTCTGGCCGGTGCGGTTGTCGGTGACCGAGAGGGTCTCCTCGGCGGTCGCTACGCTGCCGTCCGCGCCGGCCTTCTGGGTCTCCTCGGATGCCATCTTTCTCCTCGTTCTCGCCTCGGGGCCCCTCCGCCCCTAGGTATCCGTTTTGCGCCCGGCTGATGCCTCCGGACGCGGGAGCGCGGCCGCGGGCGAGCGATTACAGTGACGCCTGATGTCGCCTGAGAGGAGATCGACGTGGATCTGAAGAGTCTGAGCCTGGGGGAGAGGATCGCGGCCGGCAGCGGCGTAGCGCTGTTCATCCTGCTGTTCCCGAGCTGGATCCAGGACGAGAGCGCCTGGCAGCTGTTCAAGATCGTAGACGTCCTGTTGGCGATCCTCGCGCTGGCCGCCGTGGCGTTTCCGCTCGCCAAGGCTGCCGGCTACAAGCAGCAGCTTCGGCCCTCCGGCCGAGCCATCCTCATCCGAATAGGCGCCGTGGCGCTCGTCGTCGTTCTCGCCTACTTCCTCGAGGCGTTCAACAATGCGCAGGTCGGTCTCTGGCTGTCCGTCTTCGCCGCAGTCGGCATCTTCTACGGAGGCGCAACCACTCCCGGCGAGGAGGCGGCCCCGCGCCGCCGCGACCGCGCTCGCCGCCCGCGTGCCCAGAACGACTTCGAGGAGCCTCCGCCGGGCATGGAGAGTTGGCGCGGCAGCGCTGGCGGCGGGGAGGACCCGGGGCCGGGTGATGCCGGCGTCGGCGCGCGTGGGACGGGGGAGGGCGACACCGACCCGGGCCTCAGCTCACCGGAGCCGCCGCGCCGCACGGAAGAACGACCGCGTCGCGAGAGCAGCTTCGAGAAACTGGAATTCGACCCGGAGCCCGACCCGGAGCGCACCCAGGCCCGCCGGCGAAGGCCGCCCGAGGTTCCGCCGGAGGCCGGTAGCTGAGTGAGCCCCGACGGGCGATCGCCGTGCCCGGCGGGTCGCGCCTCAGTGGCGAGCCGGTAAGCCTGGACGCGCGGGCACGCGGATCCGGGTGCGGCGTGGCGCGACCGAGCCATGATCGCCGTGGGGCCCTCGGCGGGAGGGCCGGCGCGGCCGTGGCCGGGGATGGCGCGGCCCGTCGTCGTCGCCGGGGTCCGAGCCTCCGCCGCCCTCGTCGTCATCGGGCTCGGCGCGAGCTGCCCACCAGACGAGCCACAGCAGCGCGATCAGCGGGATCTTCAGCCCGACCATCATGAACACGAACGCCCACCCCACGGCCACCACGATACCGCGATCGGGTCGGCCCGTAAACTCCGGCCGAGGATGATTCGCCGGCGTCGCCGAGCGAGGTAGCCAGAGCTCGCTACTGGCGGCGCCAGCCGCCGCCGAGGAAGCGTCCCAGGCGGCCCCTGGACTGCCGAGGGCGGAAGCTGGGCGGTGCGCTCTCGGGCGGTGGCAGCTCTGCCGCCTCCGTGGCGGTGATGGTCAGAGTAACCGCGCGCTCGGCCGTGCGAGCGACCTCGGGCGCGTCGACGAAGCGAAGGTCGCCACCGGGTATCTCGATCACGATG
>Ga0208736_1000426_pt1 | contig 12263 bp, 10 predicted proteins | sample AntDryMetagUQ255_FD_188090 | JGI IMG/M metagenome (GOLD analysis project Ga0208736, IMG submission 188090) | Polar desert microbial communities from Antarctic Dry Valleys - UQ255 (SPAdes) | ecosystem: Environmental > Terrestrial > Soil > Desert | place: Antarctic Dry Valleys | collected 2008-12-31 | reverse complement strand
CTCACCGTCGATCGACATGTCGAAGCCGGCGTCGCGCAGCGCGTTGGCCTTCTTCTCCTCCTTGGCCTTGCACCAGATGAACTCGCGGATGTCCGGGTGATCGATGTCGAGCACGACCATCTTCGCCGCACGGCGCGTCTTCCCACCGGACTTGATCGTGCCGGCCCACGAGTCGGCGCCGCGCATGAACGAGACCGGGCCCGAGGCCGTGCCGCCCTTGCTCAGCGGCTCGGTCGAACCGCGGATGTTCGACAGGTTGATGCCCGAGCCCGAGCCGCCGAGGAAGATCCGCCCCTCACGCGTGTTCCAGTCGAGGATCGAGTCCATCGTGTCCTCGACGCTGAGGATGAAGCAGGCCGAGCACTGCGGGCTCTCCTCGAAGCCGACGTTGAACCAGACCGGCGAGTTGAAGGCCGCCATCTGGTGCAGCAGGACGTAGGTCAGCTCGGCCTCGAACGTGTCGCCGTCCTCGGTGGTCGCGAAGTACCCCCTGGTGCGACCCCAGTCGGCGATCGTGCCCGAGACGCGGCCGATCATCTGCTTGACGGAGTACTCGCGGTCGGGCGTGGCGAGCTGACCGCGGAAGTATTTCTGGGCAACGATGTTGGTCGCGTTCTGCGACCAGGTCGTCGGAAACTCGACGTCGCGCTGCTCGAAGGCGATCTTGTCGCCGTGACCGATGCGCGCATCGCGGCGCTCCCAGTCGACGGAATCCAAGGGATGGACGCCGGGCGTCGTGAAAAAGCGTTTGACGGAGAGGGCCTCGCCGGGCTTTGCGTCGGTGATAAGTGGGGTCTTCGGGCTTGCTTGCATCGACCTGCTCCTCTCCTCGCCGCCCGTCAATTTCTCGGTGTTTGCGGCGCCTGGAATGCGATTAGGGGGTAACTCCGCATCATCTGCTGAGGGTCGGACGGAACGACTGCATCGGAGAGGCCGCGCGCGGCCGGTTTGGCGTCGGCGGTGCCTTTACATGGTACAGCGAGCGACCCAAAGACTGGAGCCGTGGGAGGCGCTACAAACCATTGAGCGGACCCTTTTTATTTCGACACATCGCACGGGTCTGTCGAAGATCTGTAACTGGGCCCCATCTCGGGGGTGAGCACGCTTGAATGACCTGGATGCCTTCTAACTCAGCGCTGCTCTTCCCGGGCCAGGGCAGTCACTCGCAGGACATGGAAGCGCCCTACCGCGACCACGCGCTGCTTCGGCGCGGGATCGAGTTGCTCGGCTTTGATCCCTTCTCGGACATCACCGGTGGCGGAACGCGCAGCCATCAGCCCGCCCTCTTTCTCTGCTCGATCGCGCAGTGGGATTCCGAGCACGCGCACGACGCCGACGCTGAGCCCCCGCTCGCGGCGGCCGGTCATTCGCTCGGCGAGTACGCCGCGCTGACCGCCGCCGGCGCGATCGCCTTCGATGACGCCGTCAAGCTCGTCGGGGCACGCGCGGAGGCAATGGCCCGCGCCGCCGACATGCAGGACGGTGGCATGGTCGCGATCCTCGGCGGCGAGCGCGAGGACGTGCTCGCGCTGGCCGAGGAGCTCGAGCTGTCGCTGGCCAATGACAACGCACCCGGGCAGATCGTCTTGTCGGGCGCGATGGACCGCGTCGACGAAGCCGTCGAGCGCGCCGGCGACGCCGGCGCCCGCGGCCGCAAGCTCGCGGTCGGCGGCGCCTTTCACTCACCGTTGATGGCGCCCGCCGCCGACGACCTGCGCGCGGCGCTGGCACAGACCGAGTTCAACGAGCCGAGCTTTCCGGTGATCTCCAACGGCAGCGCCGAGCTGTTCGTCGATCCGCGCGCCGAGCTCGCCGAGAACCTGCTCAAGCCGGTCCGCTTCGTCGAATCGCTGCACGCGCTGCAGGACATGGGTGCCGAGCAGTACGTCGAGTGCGGTCCCGGCGCCGTTCTCACCGGGCTCGTCAAGCGCACGCTGCGGGCCACCGCATGACTTCGGGTCATTGCTCGACGGCAGCCTGCGTGAACACGACAAGTGGTCCCTCGCGATGAAGGCCGGAGTCCTTGGCATCGGGTCAGCGCTCCCCGACCACGTCATCACGAACGCTCACCTCGAGACCTATCTCGACACAAACGACGACTGGATCGTGCGCCGCACCGGAATCCGCGAGCGCCGCCATCTCAACGGCAAGCAGTCGCTGACCGATCTCGCCGAGATCGCATGCCTCGACGCGCTCGAGGACGCCGGCATCGAGGCCGCCGACGTCGACCAGGTCATCGTCTCGACCTTCACGCCCGACCGCCTGCTGCCGGGCATGGCCGCCGAGCTCGCGACCCGCCTCGGCGCGGGGGTCTGCGGCGCGATCGATGTCAACGCGGCCTGCGCGGGTTGGCTGTACTCGATGGATCAGGCCGCCGCGATCGTCGAGTCGGGGCGCGCGAAGGTCGTCATCGCCTGCGGCGCGGAGGCACTCAGCCGCTACACCGACCTGCACGATCGCGGCACCGCGATCCTCTTCGGCGACGGTGCCGGGGCGGTCGTCGTAGCCGCGGCCGACATCGAGCACGGCTGCTCGCCGTTCGTCCTGCGCAGCGACGGAGCGCATACCGACCTGCTCAACGTCGGCGGCGATAAGAACGTGCTGCGGATGGAGGGCCAGGAGGTCTACCGCCATGCCGTCTATCGGATGGTCGAGGCGACGGTCGAGGCGCTCGCCAACGCGGAGATGACCGTCGACGACGTGGATCTGCTCGTCGTCCACCAGGCCAACGAGCGGATCATCGACGCCGCCGCGCGGCGTCTGGGCGTGCCCGACGAGAAGGTCTTCAAGAACGTCGACATGGTCGCCAACACCTCGAGCGCCTCGATCCCACTGGCGCTGCACCACGCCGAGCAGCAGGGCAAGCTCAAGCCCGGCATGACGGTCGCGCTCGCCGCTTTCGGCGCCGGCTTCGTATGGGGCGCCGGCGTCATCGTGTGGAAGGAGCAGGCTCGTGTCAGCGCCTGAGGGAGCCGTCGCCCTGATCACCGGCGGCGCACGCGGCATCGGCGCGGCGATCACCGAGCGTCTGAAGGCCGACGGCTTCACCACCGTCACGCTCGGGCGCACGAGCGGCGACGTCCAAGCCGACGTCGGCGACGCCGAGTCCGTGCAGGCCGCCTTCGAGCAGGTCCGCGAGCGTTTCGGCCCGGTCCTCGTGCTGATCAACTGCGCCGGCGAGCGCCAGGACGGCCTCGCGATCCGCCTGTCAGCCGATCAGTGGGAATCGGTCGTAAGCACGAACCTCAACGGCGCCTTCCACTGCACGCGCCGCGCACTCGACGACATGCTCAAGGCACGCTGGGGGCGGATCGTGAACATCTCATCCGTCGTCGCCGAGCGCGCCAACCCGGGCCAGGCCAACTACGGCGCGGCGAAGGCCGGAATGCTGTCGATGACGCGCACGATCGCCCGCGAGATGGCACGCAAGGGGATCACCTGCAACGCGGTCACCCCCGGCGTGATCGAGACGGACATGACGACCGACGTTGCAGACAAGCTTGTGGCAGGCGTTCCCGCCGGCCGCATCGGGCGCCCCGAAGAGGTCGCTCACGCAGTTTCCTTCCTCTGTTCAGAGGGAGCCGAGTACGTCAACGGAGCCACGCTCGCCGTCGATGGCGCGCTGGCTGCATGAAAAGGAGCACACCGATGGCTGTAGACAAGACCGAAGTCCTCGAAGAGATCCGCGAGCAGCTCGAGGCAATCAAGGTGCCCGGCGCGCGTGAGGCGACGCCGGAGAGCACGTGGACCGAGCTCGACGTCGATTCGCTCGATCTCGTGGAGCTCGTCAAGGCGCTCGAGGATCGCTTTGACATCAAGATCAACGACGACGATCTCAAGCCGATCGAGTCCGTCGGCGACGCGATCGATCTGACCGCTCGCCTCGTCGAGGCCAAAGAGGGGGCGCCGGCGTGAGCCAATCTCCGCCCACTCATAACGGCACCGAGTCCGTAGAGATCGCTATCACGGGACGAGGCGTCGTCACGTCGATCGCGGAGGGGGCGGAGGCTTTCGTCGATGCGTTGTACGAGCGCCGCTCCGGGGTCGTCGACGGTGTCGCTCCGTGCTCGGAGTTCGACCCCACCACCGCCATGGATGCGAAGTCTGCGCGTCGCGCGGACCGCTACACGCAGCTTGCGTTCGGCGCGGCGGCGCAGGCGATCGCGGAGGCGGGGCTGCCCGGCGACGTCGACCTCGAGCGCCTCGCGGTGCTCGTCGGGACCGGCGTCGGCGGGCTGAAGACGCTCGAGGACGAATGCCGCGCGTTCGTCGAGGGCGGCGAGCGCAACGTGTCGCCGCTTTTCGTCACGATGATGATGCCCAACGCCGCCGCCGGGACGATCGCGATCGAGCTCGGCGCTCACGGTCCGGGGTTCAGCGTCTCGTCGGCGTGTGCGACGGGCAGTCACGCGATCGGCGAGGCCAAGCGCATGCTCGAGCGCGGCGAGGCGGACGTCGTCGTCGCCGGTGGCACCGAGGCGGCGATCACGCCGCTGTGCATGGCGGCCTTCAAGCGCATGGGCGCGCTGTCGCGCGAAGGCGTGTCGCGTCCGTTCGACATGCACCGCGACGGCTTCGTCATGGGCGAGGGCGCAGGCGTGGTCGTGCTGGAGCGTGCCGAGCACGCGCGCGCACGCGGCGCGAAGATCCTCGGCTACGTCGCCGGGTACGGCGCCTCCAACGACGCCTTCCACATGACGCAGCCGGACGAGGGTGGCCGCGGCGCCGAGAAGGCGATGCGCGCCGCGATCGCGGACGCGGGTGCGACCCCGCAACAGATTGGCTACATCAACGCGCACGGCACGTCGACGCCGTTCAACGACCGCATCGAGACGAAGGCGATTCACAACGTCTTCAACGGTGGCTCGCCGCCGGTGTCGAGCACGAAGGGCGCGATCGGGCATCTGCTCGGAGCGGCCGGCGCAGTCGAGGCCGTCGCGGTCGTCGGAGCCCTGCAGCGCGGGCTGCTGCCGCCGACGATGAACTTCGCGGAGGTCGATCCCGACTGCGATCTGGACTACATCCCCGACGGGCCGCGTGAGGCACCTGACCTCGAGCTGGCGCTGAGCAATTCGTTCGGCTTCGGCGGCCAGAACGCGTGCCTGGTCTTCCGGAAAGCGACGTGAGCACAGAGGCGCCGGCACCAGCCGGCGTGCAGGGCGCCGCGTCTGACGCGGCGGTCATGAGCGAGCCCGATCCACCCGTCCCCGCGCGCACGCGGATCGAGCTGCTGTGCGACGAGGGCACGTTCCTCGAGCACCGCAGCGGCGCGGGTGACGGCGTCATCGCCGGCAGCGGCAAGGTCGGCGGCCGCTCGATCTACGTGTGGTCGCAGAACGTCAAGCACAAGGGCGGCTCGCTGGGCACGATGGGCGGCGAGCAGATCGCCTCGACGATCGGGATGGCCGACAAGGCCGGAGCGCCGGTCGTCGGACTGCTGACCTCGGGCGGTGCGCGGCTGCAGGAGGGCATCGCCGCGCTCGGCGCCTACGCGTCGATCTTCCGGGCCACCTCGCGCGCGCGAGTGCCGCAGCTCAGCGTCATCTACGGTCCGTGCGCGGGCGGCGCGGCGTACTCGCCGGCGCTCGGCACGCTCGTGATGATGGTCGGCGAGGGCGCGCAGATGTTTCTCACCGGACCGCGGGTCATCAAGAAGGTCACGCGCGAGGAGATCTCGGCGGCGGATCTCGGCGGCTACCGCGTACACCGCAAGACGGGCGTCTCGCACCTCGAAACCGAGGACGACGCGAGCGCAGCGGACCTCATCCGCCAGACGCTGTCCTACTTCCCCGGCTACGCAGGTGGGCCGCTGCCGAGTGTCGAGCCACGCGACGCGCCCGCGGGCGACCCGTCGGAGACGGTGCCGCTCAACCAGCGCAAGGTCTACGACGTGCGCGATGTCACCCGCCAGCTGCTTGATGCCGGCGAGTTTCTCGAGCTCGGTTCGCGCTGGGCGAGGAACATGGTCGTCGGCCTCGGACGCATCGACGGCCACACCGTGGGCGTCTTGGCCAACCAGCCGCGCTACCTCGGCGGCGTGCTCGACGCCGCGGCGTCCGACAAGGGCACGTGGTTCGTCGACATGTGCGACCGCTTCAACATCCCGATGGTCGTGCTCTCCGACACCCCGGGCTTCCGGCCCGGCGTGCGCCAGGAACGCGAGGCCGTGCTGCGCCGCGGGGCCGGCCTGCTGCGCGCGTTCTCGGTCGCGGAGATGCCCCGCGTGACAGTGACGCTCCGACAGGCGTACGGTGGTGCGTACATCGTCATGAACTGCCGCGACCTCGGTAAAGACCTCACGCTCGCCTGGCCCGGTGCTCGCATCGGGGTCATGGGTGCGCCGCAGGCGATCGAGATCGTCAAGCGGCGGGAGCTCGAAGCAGGCGCGGACCCGGTGGCACTGGCCGCCGAGTACGAGGAGCAGTACCTGCCGGTGGCAATCGCCGCCGCCTCGGGCTACATCGACGAGATCGTTTCCCCCGTCGACACCCGAGCGCGGATCGCTGCCCACTTCGAAGCACGACGATAACCCTGACCCGCCGGACGCGGGCTCGGTCGCGGCCGAGTCGCTCGCCGCGCCGCCGTCTGCGCTCGCCGACTCCGGCGCGCTGGCGCCGCGCAACGCGACCGAGGACGCGATCCTGGAGGCCGCGCGCGAGCTGCTGACCGAGGGCTCGCACGAGCAGGTCTCGATCGACTCGATCGCGCGGCGCGCGTTCGTCAGCCGCACGACGGTCTACTTCTACTTCGACAACAAGCGCGCGGTCATGGACCGCCTCATCTCACAGGCGTTCGCCGACATGGACGACGCCGCCGCTCCGTACTTCGACGGCGACGACGACCCTCGCATGGAGCTCGCGCTCGCGCTCGCGCGCTTCGTCGGCGTCGCCAACCGCAACGGCCCGATCCTGATGCTCGCCGCCCACCTCTACGGCGAGGACGAGCACATGCCGTCGCAATGGGAGCCCTACGTCAACCGCTTCATCGCCGGTGCTGAGGGACGGATCGCACGCGACCAGCTGCGGGGGTTGGCTCCAAGCGACATCCCGGCCCGCGTGGCGGCGCAGGCGCTGTGCGCGATGGTCGAGCGCCATCTGACGATCGAGGTCATCCGCTATGGGCGGGATATGCGCGAGGCGGTTCGGCAGCTGACGGAGCTGTGGTTCCGGGCGGTGTATGCGGGGGGGCGGGCGGCGGAGTCGGGCTGAGGCGGGGCTGACGGCTTACTCCGACTCCGGCGGAGCCTCCCGCGGCGCGCCCATCGCGTGGTAGCCGCCGTCCACGTGGACGATCTCGCCGGTCACCCCGCGCGCGAGGCCTGACAGCAGGAACAGGCAGGCATCGGCGACCGGGCCGGCGTCGCGTGCGTCCCAGGCAAGTGGGGCCTGACGGTCCCAGGCTCCGGCGAGGATGTCGAAGCCGGGGATCGAGCCGGCGGCGATCGTTTTGATCGGGCCGGCCGAGACGAGGTTGCTGCGGATGCCACGCGGGCCGAGGTCGCGCGCGAGGTAGCGGTTGACGGATTCCAGCGCGGCCTTGGCGACGCCCATCCAGTCATACGCGGGCCATGCAACCTGGGCGTCGAAGTCCAGGCCGACGAGCGAGCCGTGCTCGCCGCGCTCCAGAAGCGGCGCGAACGCTGCGGCGAGGGCCTTGAAGCTGTAGGCGCTCGTGAGGAAGGCGACCTTCGCCGACTCCGCAGGCGTGTCGAGGAAGTTGCCGCCGAGCGCGTCCTCGGGGGCGAAAGCGATCGCGTGCAGGACGCCGTCGATCGCTCCCCAGCGATTCTCGATCTCCTGCGCGACGGCGGCGATCTGGTCGGGGTCGTTGACGTCGAGCTCGAGCACGTCGGGCGGCTCGTCGCCGAGGCGCTTGGCGATCCGCTGCGTGATGCGCAGCCCGCGGCCGAAGCCGGTCAGCACGATCTGCGCACCCTCCTCCTGGGCGCGCCGTGCGACGGCATAGGCGATCGAGCCCTCGGTGAGGACCCCCGTGATCAGCAGGCGTCGGCCTTCAAGCAACATCAGTCGTGTACTCCTCGCTCAGCGCCCGAAGCGCACGAAGTCGGTGAACTCTGCCCAAGTCGACGAAGCGCGCCAGCCCGCCTCGGCGGTCGCGTGGCGCGCGCGGTCTGCCCACGCGGGCTCCCAGCCCGTCCAGCGCGCGACGCCGAAGACGATCCCGCAGAGTGCCAGCAGCGCCAGCAACACGGCGATCGCGAGCAGCGGGAACGGCGGCGCGCCGCCCTCCTCACCGGAGCGCGCGGCGGCGCCGATCGAGTCGGTCCCGATCAGCGGTGTCGGTGTCGGAGTCTGCTCGGGGCCGGGGACCGCTCCAGCGGTGCCGGGTGCTCGCGGGGCGGCCGGATTATTGGCAGCCGGGCCCGAGGGCGTGCCGGACGACCCGTTGTTGGCCGACCCCAGCGTCGCGACAGCGCCGGAGCCATCGTCGCTGCTGCTACCGCCGCCCTGCTTATTCTTCTCACAGGCGCCACGCGTGCGGCGCTCGATCATCGCGTCGACGGCGTTGCGAAAGTCGGGGTCATATGCGTCGGTATCGCTGGCAATCAGATCCTTCGCCTCACCGAGCTCGCCCTGCGTGTACTTGCAGGCGTCGAGCATGCCGTCGGCGGAGTAGTCCGCGACGAGGCGATCGCTCAGGTCCGCCGAGGCGGGCGCGGCGAGCAGCAGGCTGAGGCAGACTGCGAGCAGGAGGGGCAGGGTGCGACGCATCCGGGACCCGCCACGCTAGCATCGACCGCCGCTACCCATGGCCGTTACGACACCGCCCAGTCCGCGGGTCGCCACCGAGGTTGGCGGGCCTCCGGCTCGGCTCCGGGCGCCGCGATCAGGTACCGCGCTCGTCTATGCGCTGGTGGCTTCCTGCGCGTATGCCGTCTTCGCGCACGGAGCGATCGGGCTGCCCGAGGAGCCACGCCTGCAGATCGCCCTCGCGCTGATCGCGATCGTCGCGTCGGTCGGCTGGCTGCTGTCGGGAACGCTGACGCTGCGCGCGCCGACGACGGCCTGGGTCGGCGTCGGCCTGCTCGCGCTGTTCGCCGTCTGGTGCGGCGTGACGCTGCTGTGGTCGGTCACGCCGGACCGCACGTGGGCGCACGTCAACCGCGCATTCGCCTACACGCTGGTCGTCGTGCTCGCGATCGCGGCGGGATCGAGTGCACCGCGTGCGATCCATCGCGTGGCGATCGCCTGGCTCGTCGTCGCGGTGACGTGCGCGCTCTACGCGATCGGCGGCAAGGTCATCCCGGGCGTCCATCTGCTGGGGATCGACTTCAACCACACCCGCGTGCTGTCGCGTCTGCGCGCGCCGCTGGAGTACTGGAACGCGCTCGGCCTCGTGTGCGTGCTCGCGACCGGCATCGCGCTGCGGCTCACGACCGACGTGACGCTGACCACGCGCCAGCGACTGGCGGCGCTCGCCGCGATGTTCGTCCTGCTGCTGTGCCTCGGCATGACCTACTCCCGCGGCGGGATGATCGCACTGGCCGCCGTGCTCGTGGTGATGACGTCGCTCGGCGGGGCCCGATCGCGCAGCCTGGCGGTGCTCGGCGTGGCGGTGCTCGCGACCGTGCCGGTGCTCACGCTCGCCTTCACGCGGCCGGCGCTGACCGGGGCCCTCGTCGCGCTCAGCCACCGGATCTCCGACGGGCGACTGCTCGGACTCGTGCTCGCGGCCTGCCTGCTGGCCCTCCTCGCCGTCGGCTGGGTGATGCTCAGGATGGAGCGGCGGATGACATGGAGCCCCGGTCGCACGCGGCTGGTCACGCGTGGGCTGTGGTCGATCGCCGGCGTCCTCGCGCTGGTGCTGGCGCTGACGGTCATGGCCGCACCCGGCGGACCGCGCGGCGTTGCCGAGCGTGCCTGGAACTCGTTCACGGCCACCAAGGAGGACAAGGTCTCCGACCCGACGCGGCTCATCTCCTCGAACTCCGGCAACCGCTGGGTGTGGTGGGAGGAGGCGGCGGGCGCGTGGACCGAGCGGCCGCTGCAGGGGTGGGGGGCGGGCTCGTTCACGGTCACGCACAAGCTCTATCGCCAGGCGGAGATTCCCGTCGCCCAACCGCACAGCATGCCGTTGCAGTTCCTCGCCGAGACGGGATTGGTCGGCGCGCTGTTGGCGCTCGGAGGACTCGGCTTTCTGCTCTTCTCGGCGCTCGACCGAGTGCGCGCGATGGCGCATGGCCGCGAGCGCGACATGGCGGTCGCGCTCTTCGCCGGCGCTCTCGGCTGGCTCGCGCACGGCTTCCTGGACTGGGACTGGGACATCCCGGGCGTGACGGTCCCGGCCCTGCTGTTCCTCGGCGTGCTCGTCGCGATCCCGCCCAGCGAGCGGCGCGGCCAGCTTCCGACCGTCGCCCCCGAGCGACCGGTGGGCTCGCGCGGCCTCGCGCTGGCCGTCGCCTGCCTGCTGCTCGGTCTGGCGATCGTGTCGGCTTGGCTGCCCGCGCTGGCGGACTCAAAGACCGATTCTGCGCTGCTCGTGAGCCTGGACGCCGATGACGCCGAACGTCAGCGAGCGACGGCGCGAGCCGAGCTTGCCGCGCGGCTGGATCCGACTTCGGTGCGCCCGTTGCTCGCTGCCGCGTCGCTCGCGGAGGGCCGCGGGCGCCTGGTCGACGCGCGCAACTACCTGCTCGACGCTGTGGATCGCCAGCCCTACAACGCGGGGGCATGGGAGCGACTGCTGCGCCTCGCGCTGCTGACGGCCGACCGCCCGGGCGCGAAGGCCGCCGCGGCCCGGCTGCTCGAGATCGACCCGCTCAGCACGAAGGCTCGAACGCTGCAGGCGCAGCTCGCGCTCTTCAACGTCCCGGCGTCGTCGTCGCCGACGGCGACCGGCACGCCGCTGAGCCCGAAGTTCGGCACGGCCAGTGCGCCGGGCACGACGCCGACGCCGCAGACCGAGCCACAGGGTCCGGCGGCGGGCAGCCCGACGCCGCGCGAGATCGTTCCGGCTCCCGGCGGGTTCGCTCCTGCGCCGGGATAGATCTCTGAGCTCGGGCTCAGCTCGCCACGACGACCCGCAGCACGCCGAACACCACCAGCGCGGCCGCGGTCAGGGCGACGAGCAGCAGGATGACGCCGATGACCAGCTCCGATGGAAGCCGATGCTGTTCAGCCCGCAGCCGGTGCAAACGCTCGCGCGGCAGTGTCGTGACGGGACGCGAGGGCTGCAAGCGCCGCAGCTCGGCGCGCTCGGCTCGCATCGCTGCGCGTTGTTGACGGCGCGCCTCGGCTGCCGCGCGCAGCTCGTCCTGCTCGGCTCGCCGGTGTGCCTCCGCCGCCGCCAGCCGTGTCTTCTCCTCACCAGCGCGCTGCTTGGCGCGGGCCTGCGCCTCGGCCGCCTCGCGCTCGACAGCGGCTGCTCGCTCCTGTTCTTCGGCGGCGCGCTGCGCAGCGCGCCCATCGGCCTCGGCGCCCGCGCGATCGTGGGCCTCGCGGAGTGCCTGCTCAGCCGCCTTGGCCGCCTCCGCGCGAGCAGCCTCGGCCTTTTGCGCGGCCTCGTCGCTCGTACTTGCGAGCTCGTGGATGCGCGCCTCGAGCGCGGCACGGGCCGCAGCCTCGGACTCGGCGAGCTCCGCTGACGCCGCGGTCGCGTCGAGGGCGGCGTCGAGTCGCTGCTCGAGTTCGGTTCGCCGACGCCCGTCCTCGGCGATCCGATCGGCCGCGCGGCGCACGTCCTCGAGGGCATCCTCGAGGTCGCCGCGCAGGGCTGCCTCGAGCGTGGCCAGGTCGTCGACCTCCGCGCCCGACTTGCTCAGGGCGGCCTCGAGCCGGCGCTGGACCTCGGCGTCCTCCTCGCCGCGGCGGTCGGCCTCGATGTGCGCTTGGGCCAGCTCGCCCGTAAGACGCTCGATCTCGGCGCGCGCGTCATCGCGCTCGCTCTCGTTCCGCCAGCTCTCGCTGCGCGCGCTGTCGAGCGCCTCGGTGAGGTCCGCGATCTGCGCCTGGGCGGTGTCGCGCTCGCGGCTGAGCTCATCGATCCGCGCGCGCGCCTGCTCGCGTTCGGAGGTGAGCTCGACGATCCGGGCGTCGGCCGCTGCACGCTCGGCGCCGAGCGCCTCGATCCGTGCGTGGGCCGCTGCGCCCCGGTCCGTCAGCGCTCGGATCTGCTCGTGATCTGCACTGCGCTCGGCGGTCAGCCGGGCGATCTCTGTGAGCGCCGCGTCGCGCTCGGCGACCAGCTCCTCCGTGCGTGCCTCGGCAGCGGCACGCATCGCGGTGAGCGCCTCGATGTCCGCG
>Ga0208736_1000425_pt1 | contig 12263 bp, 10 predicted proteins | sample AntDryMetagUQ255_FD_188090 | JGI IMG/M metagenome (GOLD analysis project Ga0208736, IMG submission 188090) | Polar desert microbial communities from Antarctic Dry Valleys - UQ255 (SPAdes) | ecosystem: Environmental > Terrestrial > Soil > Desert | place: Antarctic Dry Valleys | collected 2008-12-31 | reverse complement strand
CGTTTAAATACATCGTTGGTTATTGAGGGTATTTTAATGACTATGTACGATGGCCGCCTTCGGCTCTGCAACCAGGTGGTAAGTGAAGTAAGAAGACATTTTGAAGATATGGTCTTCAGCACTATTATTCATCGCAATGCAAGACTGGCCGAAGCACCCAGTGTGGGAAAACCAGTAATATTATATGATGCCAATAGTAAAGGCTCAATGAATTATCTTAATCTTGCAAAAGAAATTCTTCAAAAGAATGATATGACGAAGATTAAAAATGAAGAGAAGATTTTAGAATTATAGATTGCTAGTTATGAGCTGCGAGTTGCGAGTAATTACACCCCGCTATGAGAAATTTCAAACAATTATTGATCTGGCAAAAATGGTTTCAGGTAGCTGTAAAATCATTTAAAGTTGTCTCTTCATTTCCAAAAGAAGAAAAATATTCTTTGACAGACCAAGTTGTGCGTTCATCTCGTTCTGTAGCAGCTAATATCGCCGAGGGTTGGGGTAAACGTATATATGAAAATGAGTTCAAGCGGCATTTGGTTTATGCCATGGGTTCACTTGAAGAAACTAAAGTTTGGATGATGTTTGCGAAAGACTGTGGGTACATAACAGTAGAAAAATTCAATGAAATAACCGAGAAATTCAACAACGTAGGTGGTAAAATCTATAAACTTTATGAAAACTGGAAGACTGTCTAATCTTATATCCGACCTCTTACTTCTTACCTCTTTATTATGAAAATCTTCCTCATCGGCTTCATGGGTTGTGGTAAAACACATTGGGGTAAACAATTAAGTGAAAAACTGGGGCTTCCATTTTTTGATCTTGACCAAAAAATTGAGGAGCATGAAGAAAGAACAATTACTAAAATATTTGAAAACGAAGGAGAAGAATATTTCAGGCTTTTGGAAAAAGATGTATTGCATTTGCTAACTGAAAACCATGAATCTTTTGTAATGGCCTGTGGTGGTGGCACGCCCTGTTTTTTTAATAATATAGATTATTTAAAAAAAAATGGATTAACCGTTTGGATCAATTGTTCGTTTGATAGTTTGTATAATCAACTGGTAAAAGAAAAAGAGTGCAGGCCCTTAATAAAAGATTTATCTGATGAGCAATTAAAATCCTATATCAGAAAAAAGCTTCGCGGTCGTAGAATCTTTTACCAGCAGGCATTATTGATTTTGCAGGAAGATGAAATGACTGTAGATAACCTGGTAAATAAAATCTTTCATAATTAAACTATGAATAAAATTTTTCTAATTATTGGAACCATTTTAGCCGGCCTTGCAGTAGCTCTTGGGGCATTTGGGGCGCATGGCTTAAAAAAATTAGTGGGACCGGAAACAATATCTACTTATCAAACAGGTGTACAATATCAAATGTATCATGCACTTGCGTTGCTGCTTTTAGGAGTGTTATATGAACGTTCGCAAAGTTCCTTGATCAATTTTGCAGGGTTCTTTTTTATAGCTGGAGTAGTGCTTTTTTCCGGATCCCTTTATTTACTTGTTTCTTTAAAAGCAATGAATAAATTAGGTACTACAGGCATTGGGATAATGACTCCCATAGGTGGCCTTTTATTTATCGTAGGTTGGATTTTACTGCTTATAAGCCTGGTTAAAAAAATAAATCATTAAGCGGGGTCAAATTTTAGATACAGCAAACTTTTTTTGGAGGCGAGACATTTCCCCTCTCCATATTAATACCTGTTTCGATTTCCCTTCTCTTTTGGAGAAGGTGCCCGCCTTAGGCCGGCGAATGAGGTAGGGGTTGTAGGTGAGGCCCATCATTCCTATCTTTGTTTTTATGGCTAGTAAGCTAAAAAAATCCGCTATACCTATACGTGCTATTGAAAAGAAAGCAATAAGATCCCAAAAGCATAAAATGGCCGTAAAAAAAAATAACACACAAAATCTTAAAAAAGACAGAGAAGAAAAGATTGATTTAAAGAAATTGGCCAGTGACGAACGCACCTGGAAGATTGTGGGTACTGTTTCTCTACTTATTTCTATTTTTCTGTTTATTGCTTTTATATCTTATTTTTTTACATGGAAAGAAGACCAGGACCAGGTATTGAATAATGAATCAGATTTTTTATGGGATAATGAGAATAATAAACGGGTTTCAAATTTATTGGGGCGACTAGGCGCTTATCTTTCTCATTTTTTTATTTATCGCGGATTTGGTGTTGCTTCATTGCTTTTTTGCACTTTCTTTTTTGTAGTTGGTATAAATCTTTTATTAAACAGGAAAGTGTTTTCTATCTGGCGTAATTTAAAATACGTAACTGTCGGTTTGCTGATCGTATCGGTGTGTTGTGCTTTTATATTTTCCAGCGTTGCTTTTCCTTTCGGCGGAAGAGTGGGCATCATGATAAGCAACTGGCTTATAAACTTTTTGGGGACTATTGGTACTGCAGCATTATTAGTAGTGGTAGGAGTTAGTTATCTTATCTGGCAATTCAATCCTGTTTTTAAAATGCCTGATAGAAAAATACTTGCATCTGCTACAGATGGAGAGGGTGTTTTGGAAAACAATGAAGGATTGGATGCAAACGATTCTTTGAATGGGAAGCCAAATTTGCAAAACAGTGAAGGAAATATAATTGATTTGGATAAGAAATCTGCCATTAATGGAATGGAAATAATAGACAAAGAAGATGACTTTCCATTAATTATACAGTCGCCGGTTGAAAAAGAAATGGTGGACGATATTTTACACCGCGAAGATTTTGATAAAGATCATTTTGAGGGATCAAATGTGAAGCAAAGCACTAAAGAACAAAGCAACTCTGTTGATGATATTGAATTAGAAATAAAAATAGCAGAAGATAAATCTATTAATAATGATGAGGATAAGGGTTATAGTGATCTGCCTCCTTATGAACCTACACTGGATCTAAGAGATTATAAATATCCAACCCTCGATCTGCTTGAAACGCATGGCAGCGAAAAGATTATTCAGGATCCCGGTGAACTGGAAGCAAATAAGAACCAGATCATCACCACCCTAAAAAACTATGACATTACTATTCAGAAAATAATGGCCACTGTGGGGCCTACTGTCACTTTATATGAAATTGTACCTGCAGCCGGGGTTCGTATTTCACGCATTAAGAATCTTGAAGATGATATTGCTTTGAGCCTGGCAGCATTGGGCATCCGCATTATTGCACCCATTCCAGGTAAAGGGACCATCGGTATTGAAGTACCCAACCACAAAAAAAGTGTGGTAAGCATGAAAACGCTATTAGCATCAGAAAAATTTCAACACAATAATTATAGCTTGCCAATTGCTATAGGAAAAAAGATCGACAATGAACTTTTTATTGTTGATCTCGCCAGCATGCCTCACTTGCTAATGGCAGGTGCCACAGGCCAGGGCAAATCGGTAGGTTTAAATGCTATATTGGTTTCATTACTGTATAAAAAACATCCATCACAGCTAAAGCTGGTTTTGATTGACCCAAAAAAGGTAGAGCTAAGCTTGTACCGCTTAATTGAAAATCATTTTCTTGCAAAACTGCCTGGCGAAGAAGAAGCTATTATTACCGATACTAAAAAGGTAATTCATACACTCAATGCATTATGCATTGAAATGGATAACCGTTATGACCTGTTGAAAGAGGCAGGAGCAAGAAATATTAAAGAATACAATGATAAATTTACCAGGCGCAGGTTAAGTCCTCAAAAGGGTCACCAGTATCTTCCCTTTATTGTCCTTGTTATTGATGAATTTGCTGATTTGATTATGACAGCAGGCAAAGAAGTCGAAATGCCCATTGCCCGGCTGGCGCAGTTAGCACGTGCAGTTGGAGTTCATTTAATCATAGCTACACAGCGTCCTTCTGTAAATATAATCACCGGTACTATTAAAGCAAACTTCCCCTCCCGTATTGGATTTAAGGTAACTTCTAAAATTGATTCACGTACTATTTTAGACACCGGCGGTGCAGAACAACTAATTGGTAAAGGCGATATGTTAATTTCTCACAATGGCGAGATTGTTCGTTTGCAATGCCCTTTTGTAGATACACCGGAAGTGGAGAAAGTCGTAGGATTTATTGAAAAACAACGTGGTTACCCACAGGCCTTTTTATTACCTGAATATATTGATGAAAAGGATTTGGAAGGTAGAGATTTTGACGCTTCTGACAGAGACCCGCTTTTTGAAGATGCTGCTAAATTGATTGTACAAAACCAGGTTGGCTCCACTTCTTTAATACAACGCAGAATGAAATTGGGGTACAACCGTGCAGGCCGCTTAATGGACCAGTTGGAGGCTGCAGGTGTAGTTGGGCCTAACCAGGGAAGTAAAGCAAGGGAGGTTTTAATAAAAACAGAAATGGAATTGCTGGAGTATTTTAAAGTTTAAGTTAGAAGCATGTTAAGATGATTTCTTCTTTAAACGAACGGTATAAACATTGCCTCTAACTAACACTTCGGCTGTTGGACGCCGCTTTTATTCACTATAATTTTAAATTTCCGATGAAAAATTTTTTTACACTTTTAGTCTTTGTTTATTTGGGTTTTTTGGCAGGTGCGCAAACAACATCCTCAGATAATCCTGTTAAAAACGACCCGGATGCTAAGAAGGTATTAGATGCAGTAAGTGCAAAGTTTAGAACTTATAAATCACCACAGGCAACATTTACTTATAAAATTGAAAATGCGCAGGGTAAGGCAGTTTCCACTAAAAAAGGTACTGTGAAAATGAAGGGTAGCAGGTACCGGGTAAGTATACCAGGTATGGAAATATTCTCGGATGGTAAAATAAACTGGAACTATGATAAAGGGGCTAATGAAGTGACTGTTAAAGATATTGACGTTAATAGCGGTGAGCTAAGCCCTCAAAAACTATTTACCAATTTTTATGACAAGGATTTTTTGTATAAATTAAATGGCGAGAAGAAGGAAGCAGGTAAAGTTTTACAGGAAATTGAAATGACGCCTACGAATAAAAATCGCCCTTTTCATAAGGTATATATTTGGATTGATAAAGCTACAAAAACACTTTATAGCGCAAGGATATTAGAAAAAACAGGTAATCGATACAGCTATACTATCAACACGTTTAAACCCTCGATTACTATTGCGGATGCAGATTTTGTGTTTAATAAATCCAAATACCCCGGTGTGGAAGTGGTTGATTTGAGATAATATGTAGTAGCCGATATTTTATTGGCCTTATTAGCTAATAAGGCTCTTACCCCTATTAATTAAAAACCTGGTTAATTACCAGGTAGATTAAATGTTTCTAATAGAATTGTAATAAGCGGGCAAAATATTATTGATCTCTCTCTCTTCGTAAATTCCTTCTATCTTCATAATCCTCGTGCGTATCAGATCTTTTTCCCAGTCTGTATCTTTCCCTTTGCTGTTCATAGTTCATGCCATCAAACCCATTCAAATTAATATTTCTTCTATTCTTTTGTTGATTAATTCTTTCATTATCTACGTCAATACTTGTTCTATCATCATGACCTCTATTATTTTCCATATTCCACATTTGACTTATTATATAAATAAAAAATGATGCCTTTTATTTTAAAGTGAATTCATAATACGGTTGAGGAGAAAAGGTAACGTTGAGGTATAATTTTACACAGTTTGTGTAAGTATTTAATACAGTTGTGTTAAAAAGTTTAACAAGGCGATTTATAAAATTTACCCTTAGCTCATACTTATCTTTGCTGCCTTTTATAATCATAGACCATACTAAATAGTTCCTCTTCTCGTGCCATTACTATTAAGTAGTCTTCATGGTACGGGTAATTATTCAAAAATGAAAAGTGCTGTAGATTTATTTCATTGAACTATTAAAAACCTCCGCAGAAGATTAATGATCTCACATTTATAACTATAAAAATTATATGAAATACGAGAAAGAAATTGGCCGGCGCAGAACATTTGCCATTATATCTCACCCGGATGCTGGCAAAACCACCCTAACTGAAAAATTTTTACTTTTTGGAGGAGCAATACAAGTAGCCGGGGCAGTAAAAAGTAATAAAATAAAAAAACATGCAACTTCTGATTTTATGGAGATTGAAAGACAAAGGGGAATCTCGGTTGCCACCTCTGTAATGAGTTTCGAGTACAATAATACATTGATCAATTTATTAGATACTCCCGGCCACAAAGATTTTGCAGAGGATACCTATCGTACATTGACTGCTGTTGACAGTGTTATTTTAGTAGTTGATAGCGTAAATGGTGTCGAGGATCAAACACGGAGGTTGATGCAGGTTTGCCGCATGCGCAAAACACCTGTGATCGTTTTTATAAATAAACTGGATCGTGATGGTAAAAACAGGTTCGACCTTTTGGAAGAAATTGAAAAGGAGTTATCTATCCACCTGCATCCAATGACATGGCCTATTAATAACGGGAAAGATTTTAAAGGTGTGTACGATCTGGATAATAAAAGTCTTCGCCTGTTTGCTGCCAGTACCAAGGCCACTGATGAAAATATCATTTCCATTAATGACATTAATGATACCCTGATTGATCAAAAGCTTGGTGAAAATGATGCTGCTGTTTTAAGAGAGGATGTTGAATTGATTGAAGGCGTCTATGGAAGTTTAAATAATAATAAGTATTTGGAGGGGGATATTGCACCCGTTTTTTTCGGTTCGGCTATCAATAATTTTGGAGTTAAGGAAATGCTCGATACATTTATCCGGATTGCGCCCAAACCACGCAGCCGTGAAACAACTTCACGCATGGTAGCAGTAAGCGAAGATAAATTCAGCGGGTTTATTTTTAAAATTCACGCTAATCTTGATCCAAAGCACAGGGATCGCATTGCCTTTTTACGTGTTTGTTCTGGTAAGTTTGAACGCAACAAATATTTTCATCACGTGAGGCTTGATAAGGATGTGCGGTTTAGTAATCCTTATTCTTTTTTAGCACGTGATAAAAGTGTGGTAGAAGATGCTTTTCCAGGCGATGTGGTCGGATTGTTTGATACGGGCAATTTTAAAATTGGTGATACGCTTACGGAAGGTGAAGATTTTTTCTTTACCGGCATACCATCTTTTTCGCCTGAGATATTTAAAGAAGTAGTGAACAAAGATCCTATGAAAACAAAGCAATTAGAGAAAGGCTTACTGCAATTGACAGATGAAGGAGTGGCACAATTGTTCACCCAATTTGGAGGCAATAAAAAAATTATAGGGTGTGTGGGAGAATTGCAGTTTGAAGTGATACAGTACCGGTTGCTGCATGAATATGGCGCTTCGGTTATCTTTAATTCTTTACCCTTTTATAAAGCTTGCTGGCTAACAAGCGTTGATCCAAAAAAATTGGAAGAGTTTATTCGATTCAAGCATGCTAATATTGGTAATGATAAAGACGGCCTCCTGGTTTACCTGGCACAAAGCGAATGGTTTCTAAACACCGAACGTATCAACAATCCTGGTATTGAGTTTCATTTTACAAGCGAGATACATAAGTGAAGTCACAAGTTAGAAGTCAGAAGTAAAAGACAAGACAGAGGCTTTAAGCGAATGTTTTTTTAATTTTTATTTTTCTCAAAATACCATCAATTACTGTTATCTCATCTAAGAAGTTTAATGTGTGAACTGCCAACACCCCATTTTTTTCAGAAGGGTTTATTTCTAAAATTTTTTCTTCTTTGTAGGTATGTTCATTCAAAGTTTTTATTTCGTTAATGCTGATAGCGTATCCATATTGTTTTGAAGCATTGTTTTGCGCAGGGCGGTAATACTTTCCATCTTTTTCTAAAATTTTTCCTGCAGGTCTACAATTAGAAATATCTGTCGCTACCGGATTTTGTGGATGGCTGTTCCAATCAGATGACAACAAGTCTTTACTATAGTAAAGCATTAACTGATCGTTGGTAGATGTAAATGGATGCGTTTGTGTAGTGCCGAAAAGCCACCATATACTGTCTTTAAAAAACAATGTCGGATCTATAAAAATTATATCGTTTATTAATGTCTGAGCTAATTCCCATTTGCCAGGGAAAGAAGTGGCTTTGTATAATTCAACGGTTTTATTAGCGCTCGTTTCAGGCAGCATGTAGTATTCATCATTAAATTTGAAAACAAAGGGATAGGAAAGATGATAGTTTTTTTCTAAAACGGTTTGAGGGTTTGATGGTTTTCCGGTTTCGTCAATCTCGATAAGACTTATGTGAGCTTTATTATTTGTGGTTTTAAATTCCTCAAAAAAAATTAATGATGTGCCGTTCTCTTGTATTACAAATGGATCCGCCCAAAATGTATCAGTAGGTAACGGCAGTGAAATAAAATTTTTAATCTCTGGATCGTCAAGAGTAAAACCTTTATTTTTATATAATAAAGTAAATTTTTTCTGCTTTTTTTCATTCAATTTATATATCAGGTATCTGTAAATATTCCTGGCGATAAGAAAAATTAATCTTTTATTTGAAGGTGGTGTTAATTGCTTTAAAGCTGTTATCGAGGGTAGCTGATATTTTGAAAAAAACACTTTCTCACCGAGTAAATAAAGCTCACGCAATCTATAATATAAAAAAGAAGAACTGCGCCAGGCGATAGAGTTAAAATTATTTAATACCGAGTAGGGAATTGTTTGCGTAGTGCAATCGTAAACAGTAAACACTTTTTCCTTATAGCTTATATATAGGCTACTGCCAGTTACCGGTTCATCATTCATTACTTCCCAAAACCCCTCCGGCTTACTATTTCTATATTGTTTGGTGCCAAAAGATATAATCCATAAACCAAATTTTGCCAGGCTGGAAAATTTGTCATTTAATAAATTGTTGTTTGAACAATAGATAAGATCAAGTGATTCATTTTTAATTAAATCAATTTCTTCTTTCGCTGCGTTTGTCAGGTCTTCTTCAATGGTTGTCAGCTTTAAATATTTGTAAGTGGCAGGAGTTTGAATTTTTTTAGAGGCAATATATTCTGAATTAAACCAAAGGTTTTCAAATTTTTTGAATAGTTGAAATGCCCAATTACTATTGCTGGTTTTTGATTGAAATTGCCGGTAAACAATAAAAACTATATCACAAACAAAACTGGCTTTTTGTAACTGTTTTACTGTTTCTAATTCCCATGCGGCAATTTCTTTACCTGAACTAATTAGTATACCAACCTTTAATTTTTCCATATTATTACCAGGTATCAAAGTCGGCTGCTGTAAATAAAATATCCGATGATGTAGAATCATCTAATTGTAAAATACAGGAAGGAAATTTACTAATTTTTTTAAAATAACGAAGGAAGCCGGGAGGTTCAAGGTTTTCGTTCCAATAAAAACTAACGGTATTGTACCCTAATATAAAAGCCATTTTTTTTATTTTGCTGATTGTTTTTTCTGTTATCGCACCATAGTTGTTTACGTCACCAATCAACAATACATCAGAAAATTTAATCCACATGATGATGTTATCAAGGCGGATAAAAACTTTATCTTTTACCTGCTTATATAACAGGTAATTCTCATCTCGTAGAACTTTTGGCATTATGGTCTCATATTTATTAGTGAAGTCCGCGACTTCTATGCTCATCTTTTTAGTAATGGCACTAGCATAGGCTAAATAGGTAGTAAAAAAATTATTATGTTTTAATAATAGCTTCGGGAGTGGAAAAGTTTTAATATTTAATTTCAAATCCCAGCGTACAATATTATCTACGTGCTGCCAGCTTAACCGTTTAGTAAGACCGGGATAAGAAAATTTATTCGGAAATCCAAAAACAAGCTTTATATTTTTTTCTTTGCAGGCTTCGAAAGTTAATTCGGCAAGGTGAATAAATAATCCCTTTTTGCGATGGCTCGCATGTGTCATTGTATCACCAGATTGTGCGGCTTGAACAACCGTTTCTTTATCGGTTAACTGCAACGGAAAAACGCCATAATACGCTGCCGCTTTACCATATTTTTTTTCTATGGCCAGGTATCCAATTACTTCGGCCCCTAAAACTTTTGTGTTGAATTTCTTTTCAATCTGCTGGATGGTAGGAGTTATTTGAAAAGCATTTAAGAAGAGCTCTTGTAAGTGATGATAATGCTTTTGGTTTATGCGTTCAAATAAATAATCAGTATGATCGTCTTTATTCTGAAATGACATTTATAAAAAAGAATAGTGGTTAATAGGCGGGTTCAATACCCGTGTAATTGTGTGGAGTGATGCGCTTCAGTTCTTTTTTTAATGAGGCACTGATGTTAAGCGTATCAATAAACTGTTGAATAATTTCTTTTGTGATTTTATTTTTTCCTCTTGTCAACTCTTTCAAGGCCTCATATGGATCAGGGTAATTTTCCCTTCGCAAAATTGTTTGAATGGCTTCTGTAACCACTGCCCAATTGTTCTCCAGGTCCTGGTATATCTTTTCACTGTTCAGCACTAATTTATTCAGCCCTTTTTCTATGGATTTAAAAGAAAGAATGGTATGTGCGAACGGAACGCCAATATTGCGCAAGACAGTAGAGTCAGTAAGATCACGCTGCATTCTGGATACGGGCAACTTTGCGGATAAGTGTTCAAACAATGCGTTCGCAATACCAAGATTGCCTTCTGCATTTTCAAAATCTATTGGGTTTACTTTATGCGGCATGGCAGAAGAACCTACTTCTTCTTTTATGGTTTGTTGTTCAAAATAATCAATAGAAATATAGCTCCAGATATCGCGGCAAAAATCAATTAAAATAGTATTGATGCGTTTCATACAATCAAATTGTGCTGCCAGGTTATCATAGTGCTCAATCTGTGTTGTGAATTGCAACCTTTGAAGTCCTAAACTTTTTTCTACAAATTCATTACCTAATCTTATCCAATCCTTTGCCGGGTAAGTTATATGATGTGCATTAAAATTGCCGGTAGCACCGCCAAACTTAGCAGAAAAAGGAATAGTAATAAAATGGTCAATTGCATTCTGAATCCGTTCTGTAAATACCATGATCTCCTTTCCCAATTTTGTCGGGCTTGCCGGTTGTCCATGTGTGCGGGCCAGCATGGTTACATCTTTCCAGCTTGTAGCTAATAATTTAAATTGTGTATTTAAATTTAGTATTGATGGCAGGTATTCAAATTCAATTACATGTTTCCATAACAACGGAATAGCAGTATTATTAATATCCTGGCTTGTTAAACCAAAATGAACCCATTCTTTAAAAACACTTTCTTCAACTTCTTCCAGTTTACTTTTTAAAAAATATTCAACTGCTTTTACATCATGATTTGTTTTTTTTTCTATTTCCTTTATTTGTTGCGCATCTTCTAAATTGAAGTTTTCTTTTAATTCAGATAAATGCTTGATAGTTTTTTGTGGCAGCGAAAAGAATTTTTTGGAAGAAAGAAAAAACAAATATTCTATTTCTACAAGTATCCGGTATTTCATCAAGGCATATTCAGAAAAGTATTCATCAAGATGCTGAAGCTGCTTGCGGTAACGACCATCTATTGGAGAGATAGCAGTAAGTGGTTGTAATTCCATATGTTTTAACGAATGTCAATAAGTAGTAAATGGTGAATTGACAATTAATAATTTACAATAAAATCGGCCTTTATCTTTGCTGCCAAAAATACAGCATTTGATGAAGATAAAGGTTGCAGCGGTAAACTACTTAAATACAAAACCGTTGCTTTACGGAATAAAAAACCATCCTGTTTTTGAGCGGATAGAATTGATAGAAGACTACCCGGCAAAAATTGCAGGCATGCTTTTAAAGGGAAAAGTTGATCTGGCATTAGTTCCAGTTTCCATTATTCCACAAATGAAGCAGCATTACATAATTACTGATTTCTGTATTGGCAGCAATGGTGCTGTTGCTTCTGTTTGCTTATTTAGCGAGGTAGTAATTGAAAGTATAGAAAAGGTCTATCTCGATTATCAATCAAAAACTTCGGTTATGCTGGCTAAGGTACTTTTAAAAGAATATTGGAAAAAGCAAGTAGTGTTTATTAATGCAACATCTGAAGATTTTCAAAAAAAAATCGCCGGTGCATCTGCAGGCGTAATAATAGGAGACCGGGCGTTGGAGCAACGCCTTAAATCAAAATATATTTATGATTTAGGTGAGGCATGGAAAAATCTTACCGGTTTGCCATTTGTATTTGCGGCATGGATAAGTAATAAAAGATTACCTCCAGATTTTGTAGTTCAATTTAACGAAGCAAATGCACTTGGTCTTCAGCATATAAATAAAGTGATCATTGAAAATCCTCACTCGATTTTTGATTTGAATAACTATTATACAGAATGTATTAGCTATCGGCTGGATGAAAGCAAGAAAACGGGAATG
>Ga0208736_1000423_pt1 | contig 12279 bp, 10 predicted proteins | sample AntDryMetagUQ255_FD_188090 | JGI IMG/M metagenome (GOLD analysis project Ga0208736, IMG submission 188090) | Polar desert microbial communities from Antarctic Dry Valleys - UQ255 (SPAdes) | ecosystem: Environmental > Terrestrial > Soil > Desert | place: Antarctic Dry Valleys | collected 2008-12-31 | reverse complement strand
TTTGTTGTCTTAAAATTATTACTAAACATTCAGGTTAATTTACCAATTTGAAATTTAAAGTCTAAAATAACTTTCATCAGTCGAAATTTTCTCCGCAACCGCAAATTTATGTCGCTGCTCGAAATGAAGCACATCACCAAAGAATTTCCCGGCGTAAAGGCTTTGGACGGCGTAACGTTCGATTTGCAGGAGGGCGAATTTCACGCACTCGTCGGCGAGAACGGCGCAGGCAAATCAACTTTAATGAAAGTTTTGTCCGGTGTTTATCCGGCGGGAACTTACGGCGGCGACATTGTCATCGGCGACAAAGTTCAGCAATTCAGAAACATCCGCGATGCCGAAAACGCGGGCGTTGCGATTATTTTTCAGGAACTTTCGCTCGTCAAAGAACTAACCGTCGGCGAAAATATTTTTCTCGGTCGCGAGCCGTCGCGGTTCGGCGTGATAAATTGGTCGGAACTTTACCACCGAGCGACGAAACTGCTCAGAGATTTGCATCTGCCGATTGACCCGCGCACACCGGTCGGCAATCTCGGAATCGGGCAGCAGCAGTTGGTCGAGATCGCTAAAGCACTGTCGCAGAGCGCGAAAATTTTGGTGCTGGACGAACCGACCGCCGCTTTGACCGAATCGGAAGTCGAGACGCTGTTTACGATTTTGACCGATTTGAAATCGCGCGGTGTCGGGATGATTTATATTTCGCACAAACTCGACGAAGTTTTTGCGATGAGCGACCGCATCACGGTTTTGCGTGACGGGCGCACGGTCGGCACGGAAAATCTGGCGGATTTATCTAAAGTAAAAGTCATCTCGATGATGGTCGGGCGCGAAGTCGGCGACATTTTCCCCGAATCTACGCACGAATTCGGCGAGACGGTTTTAGAAGTCAAAAACTTAACGGCTTTCGATGTTGATAATCCGTCTAAAAAATTAATTGACGATGTTTCATTCGCGGTTAGGAAAAACGAAGTTTTGGGAATTGCCGGACTGATGGGCGCGGGCAGAAGCGAGCTTCTGATGGCGGTTTTCGGCGCGTGGTTCGGAAAAACTTCCGGCGAGATTTACGTCGAGGGAAAACGCGTCGAGATAGATTCGCCGTCCGCCGCAATAAAAAACGGCATCGGTTTCGTCACCGAAGACCGCAAGCGTTTCGGTTTGATTCTCGAACAAACGATTATGGACAATTCGACGCTCGCCGGACTCAAACAAATTTCCGGCGCGTTTTTAATCAATCGCTCGCGCGAAACGGTCGCTACGCGCACGGTAATGAGTTCTTTGCGCGTCAAAGCCAACTCGCCGCTAACCGTGGCGGGAACGCTTTCGGGCGGCAATCAGCAAAAAGTTGTTTTGGGAAAATGGCTGCTGACGAAACCGAAAGTTTTGTTTCTTGATGAGCCGACGCGCGGCATTGATGTCGGCGCGAAACAGGAAATTTACGCGGAAATCAATCGTCTGGCACAAGACGGTCTGGCAATCGTGATGGTTTCAAGCGAGCTGCCTGAAGTTTTGGGTTTGTCCGACAGAGTTTTGGTTCTCCACGAAGGCAGATTGGCGGGCGAGTTTTCCAAGACCGAAGCCACGCCGGAAAAGGTCATGATTGCGGCGACGGGCGAATCGAAAGTGATGGTTTAATAAAAATAAAAGCTATGCGGTTGAATGAATTTTCTGGGAATCAGTGAATAGCTAACAGCGAATAGTGAAAAGCGGCGCGTTGGAAACTGTTCGTTATTCGTTGTCAACAATTCGATATTAAACAAGTAATTTAGTTTTCAACTGTGTAATTCACAAAAAAGATGAGCGAAATAACAGCGGAAAAATCGGGCTTCAAAATCGAAACTTCGTCGCTTCGCGCCTACACGATGCTCGGCGCGATGATTTTGATTTGGCTTTTCTTTTACTGGCAGACGGACGGCATTTTTCTGATGCCGCTGAACCTTTCCAACCTGATGCTGCAAATGTCGGTGACGGGCATTTTGGCGGTCGGAATGCTGATGGTGATTGTGTCGGGCAATATTGATTTGTCAATCGGTTCGGTCTTGGGGCTTTCGGGAGGCATCGCCGCGATTATGATGACGAGTCAGGGTTACGGATTGTTGCCGTCGTTCGCGGCGGCAATCGCCGTGGCAATCGTCATCGGTATTCTGCACGGATTTCTGACGGCGTATTTCAACATTCCGGCGTTTATCGTAACCTTGGGCGGATTGCTCGCGTGGCGCGGCGCTATAAAAGGAATTTCCCAATCTGAAACGACTCCGGTCGTTGATACGACTTTCAAGTTAATCGGTCAGGGCAGCATCACGCCCGCGTCGGGCTGGATTTTGGCGGCAATCGGCATCACGCTCGTTTTGTTTTTCGCGTATCGCCGCGCTCAAGCGCAAAAAGTTTACGGACTCGGCGAAGCCAATCTCGGCGGTGAAATGCTGCAATCGGTTTTGCCAATTGGCGCAATCATCGCGTTTATCTACGTGATGAATTTGGCTGGCGGCGTGCCGTTGCCGGTTTTAATTTTTTTGGTCGTTGCCCTTCTCGGAACTTTTATCACCAACTCGACGACGTTCGGGCGTTACCTTTACGCCATCGGCGGTAACACGGAAGCGGCGCGCCTTTCCGGGATTGATACGAAATTTAATATTTTGAAAGTCTATGCGTTGCTCGGATTTTTGATCGGCATCGCCGCAATTATCTTCACCGCCAGACAAGGCAGTGCCGCGCCGGACGCGGGCGTTCTGAAGGAACTCGACGCGATTGCGGCGTGCGTCATCGGCGGCGCGAGTCTGATGGGCGGGCGCGGCACGATTTTCGGCGCGTGTCTGGGAGCATTGATTATGGCGAGTCTCGATAACGGAATGTCGCTTTTAAACGTGCGCGATTTTATGCAGGAACTTATCAAGGGAACGATTTTGGTTGCGGCGGTCGGGCTTGATATGATTGGAAAGAAATCTTAATCAAAAAATTACCAGGAGAACTTTTAATGCGATTAAAACTTTTAATCTTTTTGGCTTTCATTCTATTTATCTCCGCCTGCGTTCAAGGACCGCAAACGGCGAACGATACGGCGCAGATGAACCGCGCGGTTGACCCGAATAAACGGGTCAAAATCGGTTTTGCGATGGACACGGTGAAAGAAGAACGCTGGCAGCGTGACCAGGACGCTTTTAAAGCGCATTGCGTCAAGATGAATGTTGATTGCGTCGTGACCGTCGCCAACAACAGTGCCGACCGGCAATCGAACGATGTCGAAAATCTTTTGACGCAGGGCGTTGACGTTCTCGTCATCGCGCCCCACGACGCGACGCAAGCCGCTTCGATGGTTGATAAGGCGAAAGCGAAAGGCATTCCGGTTATCTCTTATGACCGCCTGATTAATTCGGACAAAATAGATTTGTATATCTCGCATCAAGTTCCGGTAATCGGCAAAAAAATCGCCGAATACGCGCTGCAAAACGCGCCCGAAGGAGATTACGTAATGGTTTACGGAGCGGGAACAGACAATAACGCCGTAATAATGAAAAAGGAACAGCTCGCCGTTCTGCAGTCGGCTCTTGACAGTCAAAAAATTAAAATCGTCGCTCAAAATTTTATGACCGATTGGAAACCGGAAGAAGCCCTAAAGATGGCGGAAAACGCGTTGACACAATACAACAACATCAAAGCATTCGTCGTCTCGAATGACGGAATGGCGGGCGGCGTGATTGCCGCACTCGAAAAACGCGGTTTGGCGGGCAAAATTCTCGTCACCGGACAAGACGCGCAGAAAGACGCGCTCCAGCGCATCGCTCAAGGCACGCAGTCCATGACCGTTTACAAACCGATTATTCCGCTGGCGAGCGGCGCGGTCGAAGCCGCGATGAAATTGGCGAAAAAGGAAGCCTTGACCGGCTCGACTGCGTTTAGAAACGACACGCTCGGCAAAGACATCCCGGCGATTCTGCTCGAAGTCACCGTCGTTGATAAAAACAATTTGATGGACACGGTTATCAAGGACGGCTACGTTTCTTTTGAAGACGTTTACGCGAATGTTCCGGCTGATAAACGTCCGCCGCAAAAATAAAATCGGCGAAATCGAACGCGTCTAAAAAATTGAAGCGAGAAAAAGGAGCTCTTTCGCTCCTTTTTCTTTTCCGCTTTTGTTTGCTTTTTGAGAGAAAAACCCCGACCATAAAGTGATGCAGCCGGAAACTTCAAGCCCGTTTCGTTTCTTAAAAATTCTTCTTCACGCCGGTTTTTTCCTTTCTGGAATCGCTACGGTGTTAATCGGACAAATTTTGCCGATTCTCGCGGAACGATTGAAACTCAACGACGGGCAAGCCGGACTTTTCTTTACCGCTCAATTTTCGGGTTCTTTGATCGGAACATTTCTGACGAATTGGTTCGGGAAGAAAAACAAATTTCTTTCCGCCACCGTCATCGGGTGCTTTTTGATGGCAAGCGGCGTTTTGCTTTTGAATTTTGACTCGCGGACGATTTGTTTGATCGGATTTTTTATTAACGGTTCGGGCATCGGTTTGACGCTTCCGGCGATTAATTTGCTGACGCTCGAACTCAATCCCGCGCGGGCGACTGCCGCGCTCAATGTCTTAAATTTCTTCTGGGGAATGGGCGCGATTATCAGCCAGCCGTTTGTTGATTTTTTTACGCGCCAAACGAACCTCATTCTGCCGACGACAATGCTTGCCCTCACGCTCGCGCTCCTCGCCGTCTCGCTCGCTTTGATGCCGAAGCGAATTGAAAAAAAACCAATTGACATCGAAGAAAAGACTGTCCATTCCGACGCGCCGATTTGGACTCACCCGATTGCCTGGACGATTGCCGCTTTTAATTTTATTCACGTCGGTTTTGAAAGCGGGATGGGCGGTTGGCTGAAAACCTACGCGCAGCGACTCGAAAATCCGGCGGCGGTAGATTTACTGTCGCCGATATTTTTATATTTCCTGTTTTTTGTCGTCGGACGCGGCATCGCGCCGCTTTTTCTTCATTTCCTGAGTGATAATCTAATGCTGCTTGTAAATTTGGTAATCGTTTTACTCGGAATGAGCGTTTTGCTTTTCGCCGATGATCGGTTGTTTGTAAGTTTCGGAGCGGCGGTTGCCGGTTTCGGAACGGCGACAATATTTCCAACCAACCTTTCACGGTTTACAAAAACTTTCGGCGCGTCCGCGATTCGCTCCGCAACGCCGCTGTTTATCTGCGGAACATTGGGTGCCGCTTTTACAACCTGGCTCATCGGCTTTGGGTCGAATTATTTTAACAATCTGCGTTCGGGAATGTTTGTTTTAGCGCTCAGCATTGTAGCGTTAATCGGGCTGCAAATTTCTTTGATGTTTCGGAACACGGAAAAATTTGACAGGTAAGCGCGACTGCCTTTTTTGCCCGAATAATGAAATCGCCTCTAGCTCTGTTAATTTGAAGATTCCGTTTGCAAAGATTCGTGCTTTTTCAAATAGAGACTAATGAAAAAACCGACCAATCCGTTTAAGACCATTACCGTATTGGTAAAGATAAAAACCGGATTCCAAACCAGCCAACTGTAAACGGCAAAGCCGAGCGAAGCCGCCGTTTGTCCGATAAAAAGCCAAATCGAAACGCCCTCGCTCGTGCCAGCCTTCCATTGTTTGTAAATCTGACGGCTGACGGTTAGGAATAAAATAAATGAGCTGACCCAACCGATTATCTCTGTCATAAGTATTAAAAATTTACCTTAAATATAAAATTTCAGATTGCAAACGGACAATTAAATTTTGCCGTTTGCAATCTGAAATTTGAAGCGTGTTCGATTATTTTGCTTTCTTCGTTATCTTGTTGAAGCCGCCGCTGCGCCTGCCCCGTTCGTCGCCGCTTTCGCCGGCACGAACATTTTGCTGTTAGCCGTAGTATTACTTAATGCTTCCTTACGTTTCATTCCGACGATTTTTCCGTAGGTCATTAATGCCTGCGCTACGATTTGATCCATATTGTAATACTTGTAAGTCGCCAGTCGTCCGACGAAATGTACATCGGGACGCGCGTCCGCCAACGTTTTATATTTGGCGTAAATGTCGGCGTTTTCCTTGCGCGGAATCGGGTAATACGGATCGCCTTCCGCCTGCGGATATTCATAAACGACGCTGGTTTTTCTGTGTTCTTGTCCGGTCAAATACTTAAATTCCGTGATGCGCGTGAACGGCTGTTCATTCGGGTAATTGACAACCGGCGCAGATTGAAACTGTTCCGCATCGTGAGTTTCGTGTTTGAATTCAAGCGAGCGATAGGGAAGTTTCCCGTAGCGGTAATCGAAAAATGCGTCAATCGGTCCGGTGTAAATCATCTCTTTAAACGAAAATTGGTTGATGATTTCGCGGTAATCGCAATTGAGCATAATTTTGATATTTGGGCTGTCGAGCAGTTTTTCAAACATCCGCGTATAGCCGTGTTTCGGCATCGCTTGAAACGAGTCGGTGAAATAGCGGTCATCTCGGTTCGTGCGCGTCGGCACGCGAGCCGTCACTGACGCGTCGAGTTCGGACGGGTCTAATCCCCATTGTTTGCGCGTGTAATTGCGAAAGAATTTTTCGTAAAGTTCGCGCCCGACTTTCGAGACGACGACATCTTCCGACGTGAGAATATGTTCGGGTTTTTCAGCCAATTTGGCGAAAAAATCTTCGACTTCAAACGATGTCAGATTCAAACCGTAAAGTTTATTAATCGTATCGAGATTAATTGGCATCGGAACTAACATTCCGTCAACGTGCGCTAAAACGCGATGTTGATAAGAACGCCACTCGGTAAAGTCGGAAAGATAATCGAATACATCTTTTGAGTTGGTATGAAAAATATGCGGTCCATATTTATGAATCAAAATGCCTTCGTCATTGTAAAAATCAAACGCGTTTCCGGCAATATGCGGACGTCTGTCGCAAATCAAGACTTTTTTGCCTGATCCGTTAGCGAGTCTTTCAGCCAGAACGCTACCGGCGAAGCCCGCGCCCACAATTAAATAGTCAAACATTTTACATTATCCCCCTTAATTCCCTGTATGTCTGTATTAAAAAAATACAAAAATTTTAGTTTAATCACACAAAAGCAAGTTTTGTTCCACTCGGCGAAATTGTTTCGTCAATCAATACCGCCATTGCCGACCAGGTTTTGTCCCAGGAAATCTGCGACAAAAATTCGTCAGCCTGTTTTAACCTTTCATCCGAATTTTCTAGCAAAGCTTTTTCGCAGCCCGCGACGAATTCCTCAGCCGTTTCAGCAATGTGAACCAGACCGAGTTCGCCGTAGGGTCGCACGACGTCACGAATCGGTGTCGAAACAACCGGTCTTCCGGCAGCAAGATATTCAGGCGTTTTTGTCGGGCTGATATACTTGGTAGATTCGTTCAGCGCGAACGGCATCAGCGCGACATCCCAACCTGCTAAATAAGCGGGTAATTCCTGATAACTTTTGCCGCCGAGGTAATGAATGTTTTCCCGGCACGGTAACTCCTCCTCGCGAATTTTTACGACCGGACCGATCATTACGAACTGCCAATCGGGACGCATTTCGGCGGCTTCGCCTAATAATCCAACGTCTAATCTTTCATCAATCACGCCGCAATATCCGAGACGCGGACGGGCGATTGACTGCTGGTCGTCCGGTTCTGCTTTAATGTCTCTCGCTGTTTTGAAATGCGCGGCATCAATGCTCGAAGGAAACGCGAAAACCCGTTTGTGCTTTCCTTTTTTCGCCTCATAAAGACTTTGCCCGCCGGTGAAAACCAGGTCGGCTTTTTCTAACAAACGCTTTTCGTTTTCGATTAATTCCGGCGGCGCGTCTTTGAACGCCGAAAGCTCGTCCATACAATCGAAAACCGTGACGAGCGGTTGCAAGTGCGACGCATAATCCATCGCCATCGGTGTATAAAACCACAGCACAAAATCTTTGATATTTTGCGAACCGAACATCTCGTCGAGCAACTTCCGCTGAATATCGCTAATGTTTTTCGTTTCGCGGTCGGTGTGTGAAACGTGCGGCACAAGAACAAACAATTTGTCTTCGCGCGGGCTAATTTCCAGCCGCGTTTCACCGTCTGTAAAAACAGGTTCTTCAAAAAAGAAAACGCGGTTGCGGCGGGCAAAACGACTCAAAAGATGCTGCGGACGCTGATAAACAAAATCCCAGCGAAGATGCGAAAGACATACGAGGTCGCAGCTCTCCAAATTCGACGAATTATCTTCAGTTGTTCTATTCATATACTCTAAAAAATAAGGACGTATGAAATTACTATGACCTGCGACATAATTTCTTTATGTCATAAACAATACAATTTTAACGAAAAGGTATGTTGTCATAATAAAACACGGCAAAACTATTTTGCGAAAACGGAAACTAAAACCCTAACACAGTTTTATCTGTGCAACAACCTGTTACGCTTGAATGACGCGTGGATTTAATATAACTGTTTGATACCCATTGCTATGGTTTGCAATATCAACAAAAAATAATCAAAATTTATCATAATGAGAAAATCAACTTTCCAAAGCTATTTGATGGGCGGGTTTGAATGTTCGACGCACCGCAATTACACAGGCAAAAGGTTGGATGTCATTGCCGCGACGCGTCACGAAGAATTTGCCGAAGCCGACTACGAACGATTGTTGAGCGTCGGTATGCGAACGGCGCGTGACGGTATCCGCTGGCATCTGATCGAACGCGAGCCGTTTCGATACGATTTTTCGAGCGCGGCGAATCAAATCCGCGCTGCGAGAAAAACGGGCATTGAAATTATTTGGGATTTGTTCCACTACGGCTATCCAGATGATTTGGATATTTTCAGCGAAGATTTTCCGGTTCGCTTCGCCGCGTTTGCCGAAGCGTTCATTGGGTTTTTATCGAGCGAGGATAGCCGCGTGCCGTTCATCAGTCCGGTCAATGAAATTTCATTTTACTCCTGGATAGCCGGACAAGTCGGCGGCTTTTATCCTTTCGCCAGAGACCGCGGCGACGAGATGAAACGCCAGCTCGTCCGCGCCTCGATTGCGGCAATTGATAAAATCCGTCTCGTGCGTCCCGAAGCGCGTTTCGTTCAAGCCGACCCGTTAATAAATATCATTCCAGAGTCGAACTTGCCTGAACACATCAGCGAGGCGAAAAATTATCACGCGGCGCAGTATCATTCGACCGACATGCTCGTCGGGAAAAGCGAGCCGGAAATCGGCGGTGGGGAAAAATATCTGGATGTCGTGGGCGTCAATTACTATTCTAACAATCAATGGCGGCAGCCGGGCGGCGGTAAAATTTTTCTCGGCGACTCCGATTATCGTCCGTTCAGCGAAATTCTCCTTGAAAATTACCGGCGTTATAATCGCCCGATTTTGATTGCCGAAACGGGAATCGAAGGCGCGGCGCGTCCCGAGTGGTTTCGCTACATTTTTGAACAAACCGAAATTGCCGCCGCGAACGGCGTTCCGATTGAAGGAATCTGTCTTTATCCGATAGTCAATCATCCGGGCTGGGACGACGACCGGCATTGCCTGAATGGTTTGTGGTGTTACCCAGACGAGAATGGAAAGCGCGAAATTTACGCGCCGTTGGCGGAAGAAATTCAAAAGCAGAAAATCGGATTTAGAATGCTCCGACGCGCGGCGCACAATTAAACAAAAAGTAGGTTGCCTTTAAATTTCCGTTCCGTCTTGGATCACCGCGTTCTTCGGCACAATGATAATGCCTTCGCGGATAAAGTAGCAGCCGCCTTCGCCATCTCTGGTTTCGACGTTGTGTTGATTGACGAGCCGGACGTTTTTGCCGATGCGGGCGTTTTTGTCAATGATGGCGCGGCTGACAATAGAATTTTCGCCGATGCCGACGTGCGGTTTATCATTGCCGACATTACGTTGAATTTCCTCGAACGATTCAAAAAAATCCGCGCCCATAATGATTGAATTTTCAATTCGCGCGCCTTCGTCAATTCGGCTCCGCAGACCAATAATCGAGTTTCGGGCATGAACGCCGTTCAAAATACAACCCTCGCTAATCATCGAATTATCAATATCGCTGCCGTGAACTTTTGACGGCGGCAGATAGCGGCTGCGCGTGTAAATCGGATCAGCATCGTTGAAAAAATCGAACTTCGGCAGCGGCGATGCTAAATCGAGATTGGCTTGATAAAAAGCGCGAATCGTTCCGATGTCTTCCCAGTAGCTGTTAAAAAGATGTGCCTGAACGTTTAGTTTTTTAATCGCTGCCGGAATTATCTCGCCGCCGAAATCAAACCTGGTCACATCTTCGTCCAGAAGTTCGACGAGCCGTTCGTAGTTGAAAATATAAATACCCATCGAAGCCAAAAACGGGCGACTTTGGCTTTCGTCGGCGGTCAAACCGAACTGTGTCGTGTCAACGCGCATCTCTTCGAGGGCATCGCCTTTCGGCTTTTCCTTAAATTCGACAATGCGCCCTTCGTTGTCGGTTTTGAGCAGTCCAAAACCCTGCGCGTCCTGGGGATTAGCGGGAATAACGGAAATCGTGACATCGGCGTTCGTGTCGAAATGGCGTTTGAGAAATTGACGATAATCCATCCGGTAAAGATGATCACCTGAAAGAATTAAAACGGTGTGCGTTCGCCAATCGCGGATGTGCGGCAAGGTTTGGCGAACCGCGTCTGCCGTGCCTTGAAACCAATCGGGACTGTCTTTACGCTGTTCCGCCGCGAGAACTTCGACAAAGCCGGTCGAGAAAGAGGAAAAACGATAAGTGCGCGAGATATGGCGATTAAGAGACGCGGAATTGTATTGCGTGAGAACGAAAATCTGCGTCACGCTTGAATTAATGCAGTTGGAAATCGGCACGTCAATCAGGCGATATTTCCCGCCGAGCGGAACCGCCGGTTTCGCCCGATCTTTCGTTAAAGGAAACAGTCGCGAACCCGCACCGCCGCCCAATATCACCGCCACCACATTTTCGTATTGCGCCATAGATTTTCAAAAAATAATCGGTTGAATTTTTAGTTTCTACAATAGCCGCAATGAGCTGTTTTTATCAAGCGAAACTTACTGGCAAACAGGCGATTTTGACTTACCAGGGCGAGCGTGATAGTTTTCTTAGTTCACCGGATTTACTGAATTTAAGCGATAACCGGCAAATCCGGCGGTAGTTGTTCTTTTTCAGCCTAAAATGCTTTGAGCATTGCTTTCTTTCTTTTGGAAGGCAGCAACTAAGGGGAAGCGAGTGAGAATCTCGCACGGTCGCGCCACAGTGAGGGCGATTTTGGATTTTAGATTTTGGATTTTGGATTAGTCGTTTAATAAACAGCTAATCCGAAATCCAAAATCTAAAATCCAAAATCAATCAAGTCTGGAAACCTGTCTCGAAGTTTTTTAGCCGAAATCGTCTCGCGTCAGGACGTTTGGCTTCAACAGGTATTTTGTTTTTTCTCTGAATGATAAAACCTGTCCGTTTTGCCTTTCGTTTTCGCGTCAGACAAGACAGGCAGGTTTTTTCATTTGTCTAAAATTAACCTTCAAAAATCAAATTGTATTTTCTTCGCGCCTTTGCATTTTTGCGCGAATACACTTGTTTCGCAAACCTTCGCGTTTGTCTGGATATTGTTCTGCTTGATTTTGCTGGCGAATTGCAAAAACGAAACGGTTGATCAATTGAAATTCGCGCCGACACGCGAAATCACGGACGATTTGGGTCGTCGCGTTCGTCTGCCCGAACAGGTGACGAGCGCGGTTTCGCTTGCGCCGAATCTGACGGAAATCACATTTGCTGTCGGTGCGGGCGAGCGCCTCGTCGGGGTGACGAGTTTTTGCGATTATCCGGAAGAGGCGAAACGAATCCGCAGAATCGGCGACACGCTCACGCCGAATATCGAAAACATCATCGCGCTGAAACCGCAGATTATTTTGGTTTCGACCGCTTCGCAGATGGAAAACTTTACAAGAACTCTCGACGCGCAGAACATCGCATATTTCGTCACCAACCCGAACAGCCTCGACGATATTTATAAAACCATTTATCAAATCGGCGAAATTTTCGGCACGAGCGAACGGGCGTATCAAATTGTAGATGAATTAAAAAAGCGCGTCGCCGATGTCGAAGCCCGCACCGTAAACGCCGCCGATGTGAAAGTTTTCGTGCAGATTGATAAAAACTCGCTTTACACTGTCGGCAAAGAATCTTTTATGACCGATTTGATTGCCCGCGCGGGCGGCGAATCGCTGACTAAAGACGTGGCGACAGCGTATCCGAAAATTAGTAAGGAAACCGCGCTCGCATTAAATCCCGAACGGATAATTTTGTCGGAAAGCGACAACAACCGCG
>Ga0208736_1000422_pt1 | contig 12296 bp, 13 predicted proteins | sample AntDryMetagUQ255_FD_188090 | JGI IMG/M metagenome (GOLD analysis project Ga0208736, IMG submission 188090) | Polar desert microbial communities from Antarctic Dry Valleys - UQ255 (SPAdes) | ecosystem: Environmental > Terrestrial > Soil > Desert | place: Antarctic Dry Valleys | collected 2008-12-31 | reverse complement strand
CCAGCTCACGCCCGCGACGAACAGCACGGCGAGCAGGATCACGATGTAGACGAGGCCCGTGCCGAGGTCGGATGCCATCACGAAGATCGCCGGCACCATCGCGACGAGCACGAGCCGGGCGGTCGTGTCGCGCTCGCCGAGGCCGCGGGCGCGATCGACCGCGAACGCCGCCAGCGCGACGATCAGCAGCACCTTGCCCAGCTCGGACGCCTGGATCTCGAAGAACGGCAGCTGAATCGCGCGCCGCGTGCCCTTCGTGACGCCGCCGAAGACCGCGACGAGCATCAGCCCGGCCATCATCAGCCCGTAGACGCCGTACTTCAGCTCACGCAGGCGCGAGTAGTCCAGGCGGCTCAGGACGATCGCCATGATCGTTCCGACCGCGAAGAAGACGCCCTGGCGCACGGCGATCTGGCGCGCGTCGCCGGGCCCGCCCGTCGACGCGTCCAGCGAGATGATCGAGCACGCCATCAGCCCGATCGCGGCAAGCGCGAGCAGCGGGTCGAACGGCATCCGCAGGCCGGCGCCGAAGCGGTTGGCGGGGGGCTCGCTCATTGCGTCGTCGACGCCCCCGCGCTGCACTTGCCCTGCTGGCGGTAGTACTGCGAGAGCATCCGGCAGGCGATCGGCGCGGCGACGGCGGCGCCGAAGCCGCCCTCCTCGACGGTCACGGCCACGACGATCGGCCGCTTGGGGTCGGGCACGTAGGCGACATACCAGGACTGGTCGGCCTTCGGCTTGCGCTCGGCCGTCCCGGTCTTGCCGAAGACGGGGTAGCGGCCCTGGTCCCAGCCGGCGAAGACGTCGCCCGACGTGCCGTCGGGCGTGCTCGCGGCGAGGTGCAACCCGCTGCGAATCGCCTCGAGGTCGCCCTCGTCGATCTTCACCCGGCGCGCGGGGTCGCGCTCGATGCGCTGGATGAGCTCGCCGCCGGGGCTCTCGATCTCCAGGCCCAGGTGCGGCTTGACGACCTTGCCGCCGTTGGCGATGGCCGCGTAGGCGACGGCCATCTGCAGCGGCGTCGCCTGCACGTCGCCCTGGCCGATGGAGAGGTTGACGGTGTCGCCGAGGTTGTAGTCGCGCAGGTCCGAGCGCCCGCAGCCCTTGGCTCCGGCGAGGTAGACCGACGCGCTCGCGGAGATCCCCTTGCGCTTGCGGCAGGCCAGCTCGAAGTCGTTGATCTCGTTGCGCCAGTTCTTGTCGGGGATCACGCCTGCGATCTCGCCGGGCAGGTCGATGCCCGTCGCCTTGTCGAGGCCGAGCCTGCGCGCCCAGCGCTGGATGACGAAGTCGTCGCCGCGGGCGTAGAACGACGAGATCCCGAGCTTGTAGAAGTAGATGTCGGAGGACACCTGCAGCGCCTGCGGCAGGGCGACGGGGCCGTAGGCCTGCTTCTTGGCGTTGCAGCGCTCCTGCTCGCCGACCTGGATGCAGCCGGGATCGACGATCGTCGTGCTGGTCTCGATGAGGTTCTTGTTCAGGCCCGCCAGCGCGGTGATCGGCTTAAAGGTGGACGCGGTCGGATAGGCGCCGGAGATCGCGCGGTTGAAGATCGCCCCCGGGCCGCTGCCGTCGCCGATCAGCGCCTTGTAGCGGCGTTCGGTGAGCGGCTTGGTGAAGATCGACGGGTCGAAGGTCGGGTGCGAGCCCATCGCCAGCACCTCGCCCGAGCGCGGGTCCAGCGCGACGAACGCGCCGGGATTGGAGCCCGGGTTCAGCGGCCCGGCGATCGCGCGCTGCCCCGCCTCCTCGAGCTTGAGATCCAGCGACAGCCGTACGCGCTGCCCCGAGACGGGCTCTGAATCCTTCAGCCGGTCGTTCTGGATCGGGCGCCCATTGGCGTCGACCTGCACGAGGCGCTTGCCGTCCTGGCCGCGCAGGTACTTGTCGTAGGTGCGCTCGAGGCCGTCCTTGCCGACGATCGTGCCCTGCTTGACGCCGCGATAGCGCTTCTCGCGCAGCTCGGCCGGGCTGACCTGCCCGACCGTGCCGAGGATCTGGGCGGCCAGCGTACGGGCGGGGTAGTCGCGCAGGTAGCTCTGCTCGACCTTGACCCCCGGAAACTGCTCCGGGCGCTCGCGGATGTATGACAGCACCGACGTCGACACGTCGGTCTTCACGCGTGCCGCCGAGTAGGGCACGAGCACGAGCGAGCGCACGACGCGCCGGTGGATCGTGTTGGCGGGCAGGTTGAGCACCTCCCCCAGGCGCTCGTAGCGCGCGCGCAGCTCGAGCGTCGGGATCGGCGGGATCCGCTCCGGCTCGCCCTTGCGACCCTCCGGCTTACGCTCGCGCCTGCCGGCCCGCTGGCCCCAGGCACTCGCCAGCGTGCGCTCCTCCTGCGGGAGCTTGGAGGGATCGATCTCGATCACCGCTGCGAGGTTGTTGCGCACGATGACCTTGCCGCTGCGATCGACGATCTTGCCGCGCGGCGCCGGGATCGGCAGCACGCGCACGCGGTTGGAGTTCGCCTGCGCGAGGTACTGGTCGCCAGACAGTACCTGCAGGTACCAGAGGCGGAAGAAGACGATCGCGAAGAGCCCGAACGCGATCGCGCCGAAGATCGCGACCCGCAGCGCGAGCTGCGGGGTGATGGGGGGCCGGCGGTCGGAGACGGGTTCCATCACGAGCGTGACAGCGGCGACAGGCCGCCCGTCGTGTAGGCGCGGCGCCGGCGGCGACGCGGATCCTCGGGCAGCGACGCCAGCAGCCAGCGCCGCACGAACGCGTAGACGGGCAGCGCGATCAGGGCGTTGACGACGAGCGTCGCGAGCGTCTGTCGCAGCAGCGGCCAGCTCACCGGCGAGTCGGCCCCGAGCAGGAACTGCATCAGCGCGAAGCCGATGCTGAAGGTCAGCGTCGCCACCGCGCCGGCGGCCAGCGGCACGAACGTGCCCTCGGGATCGCGCGCCTCGCGCAGGCGGCCGGCGCCGTAGCCGACGGCGAGCAGCACGAGCGAGCTGACGCCGAGCGTCTGCATCGACACGATGTCCACGAACAGCCCGACGCCGAAGCCGAAGCTTCCGCCCGCCAGCGAGCCGCACAGCAGGCCGACGGCCATCACGAGCAGCGGCGAGATGTCGGCGTTCGCGCCCGCGATCGGCAGCTGCGACACGGCAGCGGTCTGGACGACGACGCCGCCGATGGCGAGCCCGACGAGCCGGGCCACGAGCTGGGTCGTCGGCGAGCTCATCCGTCGATTCCCTGCGGACGGGTGAGGATCTGGACGAACTCGAGGCTGCGCATGTCGGCGTGGGGGCGCAGGTGCACCTCCTGGGTGTCGGTGCCCTCGTTCTCGATGCGCGAGATCACGCCGATCGGCAGGCCCCGCGGATACAGCGACGGCAGGCGGTCTGAGTCCGACAGCGTGCCGCGCGTGACGACGCGGTCGCCGGGGTTCAGCCGCGCGCCCGGCGGGACATGGCGCAGCAACAGGTCGTTCGGGTTGCCTGCGCCGACGGGCTCGACGAGGCCGAAGACGTTGCGCCTGCCGGCGCGCGCGGACACGCTCGCGGTCGTGTCGGTCAGCAGCGTCACCTGCGCCGCACCGCGGAAGACCGCCGTCACGCGCCCGATCAGCGCCTGCTCGTTCATGACGGGATGGCCCACGGCGACGCCGTCCTTGGAGCCCTTGTCGACGCGGATCGTCGCGTACCAGACCGTCGGCGACTGGAAGATCACGCGGCCCGTCTTCGGTCCGTAGTCGCCTAGGCCCAGCGCGCCGCTGGTCTCCAGCAGCTTGGCCATGCGGGCGTTCTCGAAGGTGGCATTGTCCTGGCGCGCCAGCTCGCCGCGCAGGCGATCGCGCTCGGCGCTCAGATCCTCGACCTTGCCCTTCGCCGCCACCGTCGCACCGAACCACCCGAAGAGGTCGCGCACCGGCTTGAGGGCGCGACTCGCGCCCTCCTGGACCGGATTGAGGACCTCGCTCGTGCCGCGTTGGACACCGCGCAGGGCGCCGCCGCCGGACTCGCCGAAATAGGCAGTGAGCAGGATCAGGGAGCTGGCGACGAGCAGTCCGAGGACTGCCCGGCGCCGCCGGACCGTCTTGTCGTACACGTGGGTGATGGCTCCAAGGCGTAGTGAGTGTTCCGCGAAGCGCCGGGGCTAGTAGCGACGCCGGCGGTTCTTCGAGTTCTTGTTCGTACGGTGGATGACCTCGAACTCCTCGAGCGAGCGGCCCGAGCCGACGGCGACGCAGGTCAGCGGCGACTCGGCAAGGTGACACGGCATCTGCGTCTCCTCGCGCAGGCGCTCGTCGAGGCCCTGCAACAGCGATCCGCCCCCGGCCAGCATGATTCCGCGGTCCATGATGTCCGAGGACAGCTCCGGCGGCGTGCGGTCGAGCGTCTCCTTGACCGCGTCGATGATCTGCGCCAGCGGCTCCTCGAGCGCCTGACGGATCTCCTCGCTCGTCAGCACCACCGTCTTGGGCAGGCCCGACACCATGTCGCGTCCGCGGATCTCGGCCTGCACCTCCTCCTGCATCGGGTGCGCAGAGCCGATCTCGAGCTTGACCTCCTCGGCCGTCTGCTGGCCGATCAACAGCTTGTACTCGCGTTTGGCGTAGTTGATGATCGCCTCGTCGAGCTCGTCGCCGCCGATGCGGATCGACTGGCTGACGACGATGCCGCCGAGCGAGATCACGGCGACCTCGCTCGTGCCGCCGCCGATGTCGACGACCATCGAGCCGGTCGGCTCGCCGACCGGCAGTCCCGCGCCGATCGCCGCCGCCATCGGCTCCTCGATGAGGTAGGCCTGGCGCGCGCCGGCCGACAGGCAGGCCTCCTCGACCGCGCGCTTCTCGACGCCGGTCACGCCCGACGGCACGCAGACGACGACGCGCGGGTGAGCCCAGCGATTCTGGTGCACTTTCTGGATGAAATGGCGCAGCATCTCCTCCGTCACGTCGAAGTCGGCGATCACGCCGTCCTTCAGTGGCCGGATCGCGGAGATCGTGCCCGGCGTGCGCCCGAGCATCCGCTTGGCCTCGATGCCGACGGCATGCACCTCGCCGCTGCGCGAGTCGATCGCCACCACCGACGGCTCGGACAGCACGATGCCGCGCCCGCGCACGTAGACGAGTGTGTTCGCTGTGCCCAGATCGACGGCCATGTCGCGGCCACCGAACCCGGTGAGGTAGCTGAAGAAGCCCATCAGGAGAAGGCGTGACCCCTGCGAAGGTCCGTGTAGAGGCTGTCGTGCGGGGTCAACGCTGCGCCTGGAGTCTAGCGGCGCAAGGGGCTGCGCAAGCTCATCCCTCTAGCACTGCCTGAGGATGAGGCTCAAGTCGAGGTCGAGCAAGGCGGCGACGGGTAGTCCGACGACGTTGAGATAGTTCCCGCAAATTGATCGGACCAAGGCGCCACCCTGTCCCTGGATCGCATAACCGCCCGCTCTTCCGGACCATTCGCCTGTCTCGACATAGCGGCCGATGAGGGCGTCGTCGAGCGCTCGAAAGGTCACTTTCGTCACCTCATGCGTAACCTGAGGGTTGTCCGAACGGAGCAGCACGAGGCCGCTGACGACCTCGTGAGTTCGCCCGGCGAGCCGTTTGAGCGTGCTGTGAGCGGCCGCTGCGCAGGCGGGCTTGCCGAAGATCTCGCCGTCGAGCGCGACGACCGTATCGACGCCGAGGACCGTCTCGCCGGGGCGCCGGGCGGCTGCCGCCCGTGCCTTGCTCAACGCGTTAGCGCGCGCGACCTGCACCGGGTCGCCGGCTGCGATCTCGTCGACGTCGACGGGCAGCGCCTCGAAGGCGATGCCGAGCTGCTGCAGGATCGCACGCCGCTGACGCGAGCGGCTGGCCAGCAGCAGCCGGTCAGTCACCGAAATAGATGGCGATCTCGCGCTCCGCCGCTTCCGATGAGTCTGAACCGTGAACCAGGTTGCGGCGCACCTCGATCGCGTAGTCGCCGCGGATCGAGCCGGGAGCGGCCTCGACGCCGTCCGTCGAGCCGATCAGCTGCCGGGCCGCCGCGATCGCGTTCGGGCCCTCGACGATCATCGCGACGAGCGGGCCCGAGGTGATGAAGTCCAGCAGCCCGTCGAAGAAGGGCTTGCCCTCGTGCTCGGCGTAGTGCCGGCGAGCCATCTCGTCGCGCACGGTCATCATCCGCAGGGCGGCGATCTGCAGGCCCTTGCGCTCGAAGCGGGCGATGATCTCGCCGGTCAGGCGGCGCGCGAACGCGTCTGGCTTGACCAGGATCAGGGTTCGGTCCATCGTGAGAGGGCTCCTAAAGGTGGGGCATGGTTGCGGTCACTGATCGCCGGCGGTGGCCCGCCGGCGTGATCGGCTCTCGGAACCGACGCCGCTGAGCTCCGCCTCGCAGTACGGGCAGATCTTCCACGCTGGATCGAGTGGACGACCGCAGCTGCCGCAGGGAGCGCGCAGCTTGCGCAGACAGGTGGGACAGCGCAGGAAGTCCTTCTCGACCTCGTAGTCGCAGTGTGGGCACAGCATGTAGTTGAGGTCGGCGAGTCGTGCCTCGGACGCCTGCATCTCGAGCTCGCGCTCGCGGATGTCGTCGAGGTACTCGGGCGGGCGGACGATCACGTAGAGGATCGTCCCGATGAACGGAAACAACGATGCCACCGTGGCGCAGATCACGAGCATCGGATCGGCGATGCGCCGTAGCGCGTCCATGTACGTCCAGTACACGAGCGCCAGGTAGATGACGACGAGAAACAGGATGAGCAGATTGACCGCAAGGTTCAGCCCATTGCTGTTGATGCCGAAGACGCCGATCACGATCGGGGGAGCTTAGCCGTGTCGGTGGACGGCGCTTGAGCCCGCTCAGAGAATCAGGCGGCCGAGGCCGTAGCCGACCCCGAAGAACACGAGGATCACGAGCGCGACGATGATCGCCACGGCCCCGATCAGGACGAGCGTCGGCGGCCGGTTCTCGCTCACAGCGTCGATCCGCGGCCGGAGCCGGCCGGACGCTTGAGGTCGGCGACGAGGTAGATCGAGCCGGTGGCCAGCACGACCCCGTCGGGGCCGGCGAGCTCACGCGCGGCCGCGAGTGCCCGGCGCGGATCCTCCTGCACCCCCACGCCGACGTGCGCGGGGAGATCGCCCGCGAGCGCGGCGAGCGTCGCCGGCGCGATCGCTCGCGGGTTCGCGCTGGACGTGAAGACGACGCCCGCGCACAGCTTCAGCAGACCGTCGAGCATCGCGGCGGCGTCCTTGTCGTCGAGCACCGCCACGACGGCCACCAGCGGCCGCCCGGCGAGAAACTCCGGCAGCGACTCGGCGAGCGCCGCGATGCCGGCGGCGTTGTGCGCACCGTCGAGCACGAGCTCGCCGCGTCCGTCGCCATCCGCGAGCACCTCGAAGCGTCCGGGAACCAGCGTGCACGCCGCGGCTGCGCGCACCGCCGAGGGCTCGAGCCGTCCGAGATAGACCCGTGCCGCGGTGCACGCAACGGCGAAGTTGCGCCGCTGGAAGGCGCCCCGCGCCAGCAGCTGTGCCTGTGCGGGCAGCGCGTGCTCCTCTGGCGGCGCCCGCAGGATCGTCGCGCCCTGGCGCTGCGCCGCGGTGCGCGCCTGCGCGTCGGCGTCGGGGTGCAGGCCGGCGCCGAGGACGAGCGTCGCGCCGGGGGCGAGCACGGCGAGCTTCTCCGACGCGATCTCGGCGACGGTCGATCCCAGCCAGCGCGTGTGCTCGAGGTCGATGTTCGTCAGGACGGCGATCTGCGCGTCGATGACGTTCGTGGCGTCCCAGCGCCCGCCGAGGCCGGCCTCGACGACGGCGACCTCGACCTGTTCCTGCGCGAGCTGCGAGTAGGCGGCAGCGGTCAGCGCCTCGAACTGCGTCACGCGGTCGCCGGGCTGCAGCGTGGCGTCGACGATCTCGGCGGCGGCGCGCGCGCGGCCGACCGCGGCGGCGAGCTGTGAGGCTGTGGCGTCGGCGCCGTCGACGCGGATGCGCTCGGCGAAGGAGACGAGGTGCGGCGACAGGTATGCGCCCGCATGGACGCCGTGCTGTGCGAGCAGCGCGGCGATCATGCGGACCGTCGAGGACTTGCCGTTCGTGCCGACGACGTGGATCGCGCGGAAGCGCTCGTGCGGCGCGCCCAGCGCGGCCAGCAGCCCCCGCACGCGGTCCAGCCCGAAGCGCATGCCGAACAGCTCGAGCGACAGCAGCCAGCGCTGCGCCTCGGTCGCGCTCCACGCCGCGGGGGGCGCATGCGAGCCGGCCGTCACGCCGGCCCCGCGTTCCCGAGCGCGTCGAGCTCCTCGCGCAGGCGCCCGAGCTTGGCCCGCTCGGCGGCGACGACGGGCGCCGGCGCCTTGGCGACGAAGCCCTCGTTGGCGAGCTTCGCCGCCGCGCGCGCGATCTCGCGCGCGATCTGCTCGCGCGCCTGCGCGAGGCGGCGGTCGGCTGCGCCGAGGTCGACCGCCTCACATGCCAGCACGCCGACGGCGCCGCCGGGAATCGCGATCGTCGCCACAGGCTCGGCGCCGTCGCCGTCGCCGTCGCTGTCGAAAGAGAAGCGCGCCAGCCCCGCCACGCGGGCCGCGGTCTGCTCGTAGCCGGCGGCACGCAGGACGCCCGGAACGATCGCTCCGGCCTTCACGCCGATCGACTCGCGCCACGTACGCAGCGCCTTGATCGCCTCGATCGAGCGCTCCATCGCGGCTTCGGCATCCGGGTCGCGCAGCGCCTCGTCGGGCTCGGGCAGGCGGCCCGCGGCAAGCAGTCCCTCGGCTTGGGCGTAGCCGAGCAGGTCCCACAGCTCCTCGGTGACGAAGGGGATGATCGGGTGCGCCGTGGCGATCGTTTCGCGCAGCACGTGCAGCAGGGTCGCACCGAGCGCAGCGCGGTCACCGGGGTCGGCGTCGCTGCCCAGCCGCGGCTTGACGAGCTCGAGGTACCAGTCGCACAGATCGCCGTAGACGAAGTCGTAGAGACCGAGCGCCGCCTTCGCGAAGTCGAAGCCGTCGATGCGCGCCTGCGTGTCGGCCTTGGTCGCCTGCAGGAGCGACAGGATCCAGCGATCCTCGACGGTGCGCGGCTGCGCTGCGGGGCCGGCGAGATCGCCGTCGACACGCATCGCGACGAAGCGCGTCGCGTTGTAGAGCTTGTTGGCAAGCGCCTGCCCCTGAGAGATCTTCTCCTCGCTGAAGCGCACGTCCTGCGTCGAGGACATCGCCAGCAGGCCGAAGCGCAGAGCGTCGGCGCCGTAGGCCGGGAAGTCGCCGCCCTCGGCGAAGACCGGCGGTCGTGGGCCGCCGTCGATGACGTCCAGGGGGTCGATCCCGGTGCCCAGCGACTTGCTCATGCGGCGGCCGTCGGGCGCCTGGATGATCGAGTGCACGTAGACGTCTGAGAAGGGAATGTCGCCGGCGAAGCGCAGGCCCATCATCACCATCCGCGTGACCCACAGAAAGAGGATGTCTCGGGCCGTCGAGAGGACGTCCGTCGGGTAGAACGCGCGCAGCTCGGGCGTCTCGTCGGGCCAGCCCAGCGTCGCGAACGGCCACAGCGCCGAGGAGAACCACGTGTCGAGCACGTCGGGGTCCTGCTCCCAGCCGTCCCCCTCCGGCGCCTGCATCGCGCAGTGCGTCTCGCCCCCGCGGTACCAGACGGGGATCTGGTGGCCCCACCAGAGCTGGCGCGAGATGCACCATGGGCGGATCTCCGACAGCCAGTCGAGGTAGCGCTTGGACTGCGACTCGGGGTGGATGCGCACTCGGCCCGAGCGCACGACGTCGATCGCCGGCGCGGCGAGCTCGTCCATGCGCATGAACCACTGCAGCGAGATCAGCGGCTCGATCCGCTCGCCGGAGCGGTGGCTGAAGGGCACCGTGTGGACGTACTCCTCGCGCGCGCGCACGTGGCCCTGCTCGTCGAGGTCGGCGACCACGCGCTCACGAGCCTGCGCGACGGTCAGCCCGGCGTAGCGCTCGCCGGCAGCCGCCGTCATCAATCCGTCCTCGCCGATGACGCTGATGCGGTCGAGGTCGTGACGGCTGCCGATCTCGAAGTCGTTGGGATCGTGGCCCGGCGTGATCTTCAGGGCGCCGGTGCCGAAGTCGGTCTTGACGTAGTCGTCGGCGATGATCGTCAGGCGCCGGCCGACGAGCGGCAGGATCACCTCCTGGCCGACGAGCGCGGCGTAGCGCTCGTCGCCGGGGTGCACGGCGACCGCGGTGTCGGCCAGCAGCGTCTCGGGACGCACCGTCGAGACCACGACCTCGCCGTCGCCCGAGGCCAGCGGATAGGCGATCGAGTACATCGTGTCGACGATGCCCTCGCGCTCCTCGACCTCGAGCTCTGAGATCGCCGAGCACAGGCCCGGGTCCCAGTTGACCATGTAGTTGTCGCGGTAGATGAGCCCCTGCTCGTAGAGGTCGACGAAGACCTTGCGGACGGCCGCGGCGTAGCGATCGTCCATCGTGAAGCGCTCGTCGTGGTAGTCGAGCGTCGCACCGAGACGCTTGTACTGGTCGATGATCTGGCCGCCGTGCTCCGCGCGCCACTCCCACACGCGCTGCACGAACGCGTCGCGACCGAGCTCGGCGCGCGTCGTGCCCTCCGCGATCAGCCGCTTCTCGACCTGGCGCTGGGTGGCGATGCCGGCGTGGTCGGTGCCGAGGGTCCACTTCGTGCGCCTGCCACGCATGCGGTTGGAGCGCACGAGCGCGTCCTGGATCGCCCCGTTGAGCGCGTGGCCCATGTGCAGCACCCCGGTGACGTTCGGCGGCGGCACCGCGATCGAGTAGTTCTCGGTTGACGTGCCCACGGCCTCGGGGTGCACGAGGCCGGCATCGAGCCAGCGGGCGGTGATCCGGGGCTCGACCTCGGCAGGCTCGAAACGCGTGCGATCCTCGAGGGCACCCATGGGGCCTTCAGTCTATGGAGCCTCCGAGACCTGGCGCCCCGGAGCCGGGTGAGGCGCGGTCGTGTCGAAGTTGCTGCCTCTACCGCTGCACAGCCGCCACGACCCGATGTCCGCTGCGCGAGCTGCTCAGCGCGGCCGGCCGCGGACCTTGCGCCCGATCGGCGCGACGCTGCGCGCGATCGCGATCGGCTCGAGCTTGCGCACGAGCAGCCGCACCTCGGCCCGCTCGCTGGCGGTGAGCTTGCGGGGTGAGCCCTGGGACTTCTTGATCAGCGTCGCGAGCGTGGCTCGCTCGCCGGGGGACAGGTACTTCCAGTGGCGGCGCAGGGTCATCGCGAGCTGCAGCACCATCACCCAGGGCATCGCGCGAACACGTGTGAGAGGAAGGGCCATGAGGCGGATCGTACCCAGGCCGGGCTCTCGGCCCCGCTTATGACCTGGAGGTTATACTCAGAACGTGCGACCCGACCTGCTGATCGGTGATGCGCGGCGTGCGGCGGGCCTCACCCAGGCCGAGCTCGCCGACCGTCTCGGCGTGAGCCAATCGGCGATCGCCAAGCTCGAGCGCGAGGGCTGCAACCCGACCGTGCAGACGCTCGACCGCACCTTGCGCGCGGCCGGATTCCGATTGCAGCTCATCGCCCCGGCTTGGAGCAGCGCAGCCGACAAGCCAGGCCCGTCGATCGACGAGAGCCTGATCCGCCAAGCGCTCACACGCACGCCGGCCGAGAGGATCAAGAGCGTCGAGCGTCTGCACAAGGACATGCGCCGCCTGCAGATCGCAGCCGCGAGATCACGCGAAACGCGCAGCCTGAGCTGACGTCTCGTCGCTGCTGGGACGACTCGCCGGCGCCGGCGTCGACTTCGTCGTCGTAGGCGGCGTCGCAGTGATCGCGCATGGCTACGAGCGCAACACGAATGACTTGGACATCAGCTACTCGCGCGACGCGGCGAACCTCGAAGCGCTCGGCGGCGTGCTGATCGAGCTCGGCGCGCGGCTGCGCGGCGTCGATGAGCAGGTCCCGTTCATCGCCGACGCCCGGAATCTGCGCTGCACGCAGATCCTGACGCTCGACACCCCGGACGGAGGCCTCGATCTCCTCGCGGAGCCCGATGGATCGCCGGGCTACGACGCGCTCAAGGCGCATGCCGAGGTCGTCGAGTTCGACGGGTTCGAGATCCTGATCGCGTGAGTCGACGATCTGCTGGCGATGACGCGGGCCGCAGGCCGTCCGAAGGATCAGCCTGACATCGAAGCCCTGACCGCCATCCGGCGTCTGCGGCGGCGGCCGCGCGCCTGACTACGCCGACTCGGCGCGGCGCGACTGCTGCTCGTCGGGCGGCGTCTCGGTGACGAGCGTCGGCGACAGGCCCTTCTCGATCGTCTCCTTCGTCACGACGCACTTCTTGACGTCGCGGCGAGAGGGCAGCTCGAACTGCACCTCG
>Ga0208736_1000421_pt1 | contig 12299 bp, 10 predicted proteins | sample AntDryMetagUQ255_FD_188090 | JGI IMG/M metagenome (GOLD analysis project Ga0208736, IMG submission 188090) | Polar desert microbial communities from Antarctic Dry Valleys - UQ255 (SPAdes) | ecosystem: Environmental > Terrestrial > Soil > Desert | place: Antarctic Dry Valleys | collected 2008-12-31 | reverse complement strand
TTATCTATCATCCCAAGATCATTTCTATTTTCCTTAATATCTTTTATGTCGCTCACCGGCATTTGCCAGGATAAGAAACCTTTCAGAATCGGGATTGCAGGACTTACGCATACACACGTGCACTGGCTGCTTGGCAGGGCAGATGATGGTGATATTGAAATTGCAGGCATCAGCGAGCCCAACCGGGAACTTGCTGAACGATATTTAAAACAATATAATTTACCTCTAACGTTATTGTATGCTTCACTGGAAGAAATGCTTGACAAAACTAAACCGGAAGCTGTAACATCATTTAACAGTACTGATGAACATCTTGCAGTAGTAAAGGTTTGTGCGCCGCGAAAAATTTCTGTGATGGTTGAAAAACCACTTTCCGTGAACCTGGATGAGGCACGGCAAATGGAAACGCTGGCTAATAAGTATGGAATTCACTTGCTCACCAATTATGAAACAACATGGTATGGCAGTAATCAAAAAGCATTTGAACAACTGGATGCATTGGGAGATATCCGTAAAATAGTTGTACACGATGGCCACCAGGGCCCAAAAGAAATAGGAGTGAACAAAGAGTTTCTGGATTGGCTTACCGACCCTGTAAAAAATGGTGGCGGAGCACTGATGGATTTTGGGTGTTATGGAGCAAACCTTATCACCTGGTTAATGAAGGGTGAGAGACCGCAGGCGGTGGTTGCTATCACGCAGCAGATCAAACCAGAGGTATATCCAAAAGTTGAAGATGAAGCAACAATTATTGTGACATATCCAAAGGCCCAGGGAATAATACAGGCCTCATGGAATTGGCCTTATAATAGAAAAGACATGGAGATATACGGGCAAAAAGGTTATGTAATTGCAGACCGTAATGGGCTTAAACTCAAAACTTCTGCTGATAATGCGGAAGTGTACCAGGCTGTTCCTTCGCCGGCTAAACCATATCATGATCCGTTTGCTTATTTAGCGGCTGTGGTGCGGGGTGAAATTATTGTTAAGCCAACAGATCTTTCTTCATTGCAAAATAATATGATCGTTATGGAGATTTTAGAAGCTGCAAAAGAATCTGCCAGGCAGGGTAAGATCATTTATCTAAAAAAATAAATTTCCTATTGAAATAAATTTTTGGAAAATTATTATTAATCCACCAAACTATATTAGTTGAATTCAATCTCATTATGTCTGTTTGATTTTAGAACTAAACCAACGCTATCTTACAAAAAAATATAATTTTATGCTTCTCACTGCTTGCAATGCTTTGTGCGTTTGCACAACCTTTCGTCATACGCTATTGCCAGCAAAAACAAATGACATTGCTTATTTTATAAGAGAGAGCTAATTTATCTCTGCACGTTTGAAAATCAACGCCACATCCTTGACTATACAACACTGGAAGAAATAGAAGAAGTGTTGAACAATAGAAAATTCTACCGGGCTAACAGGCAACACATCGTAAATGAAAATGCGATTCAAAGTGTTTATGCTCATCCAACAGGCAAGCGTACCTTGAAATTAATTTGTCAGCCCAACCTGGTAACTCGATATTAGCCGGGAAAAGGCATCAGCCTTTAAAAAGTGGTTAGATAAATAGGGAAATTGTCCAGCAAATTGGCTTGACAAAGGTCTAATTATGACATGCTATCCTCAACTAAATTAAGGGAATCTTTAAAACCCATTTATAATAAACGACTTGACAGGCTGAGTTTGACGAAGCCTTATTGGACAATGGGTTTATTAAATTTAACCTTCGTCATGCCCAGGCTGATATGGTTTTAGAGACCCCCTTTAAATTTTCAAATTATTTTTAATTGCTGTTTCCGCAGTTTTCTTTTTCTGATTCTGAGAAAATATTGTCTCAGTTACTTTATTGATATAAAACATGTTTCACTTTAGGTCATTATAAGTTTCTTAATTAAATCTTATCAATCCTTTCATCTCAATGCACAACATTAAATAACTTCAAATCTCAAAGTTCAAATATGGAATATAGAAGAATGGGTAAAACCGGCTTGCAATTAAGTGTATTATCATACGGGAGTTGGGTTACTTTTCATAAACAAATAAACGAAGGTATTGCAGATGAATTAATGACTATTGCATACGATAATGGCGTAAACTTTTTTGACAATGCAGAAGTATATGCCCTGGGTGAAAGCGAAAAATTAATGGGTAAAGTTTTGAAAGCAAAAAACTGGGACAGAACTTCTTACGTAGTCAGCAGCAAAGTATATTTTGGTTGGCGTGGTAAAGAAAATAAACCTAATCAAACTGGCCTTAGCCGTAAACATATAGTAGAAGCCTGCCACGAAGGCTTACAACGCTTGCAGGTTGATTACCTGGATATTTTCTTTTGCCACCGCCCCGATAAAAATGCACCCATCGAAGAAGTAGTGTGGACGATGAATCATTTAATACAACAGGGAAAAATTTTGTACTGGGGGTCCAGCGAATGGAGTGGAGTGGAAATAATGGAAGCACATCGTGTAGCACATGAATATAAATTGATTGCCCCCGTTGTAGAGCAACCGCAATACAATTTATTGGAAAGAGATAAAGTGGAAAATGAATTTCTTACAATTTTTAATACGGTTGGTTTGGGCACAACCATCTGGAGTCCCTTGGCATCGGGTTTATTAACAGGAAAATATAATGATGGAATACCAGAAGACAGCCGCTTTGCTTTGGAAGGTTTTGACTGGTTAAAAGACCGCTGGGTAGTGGAGGATAAATTAGAAAAAGTCCGTCAACTAACAGCATTTGCAAAAGAATTAGGAGAACCTCTTGCAACACTCTCCATCGCATGGACAATAAAAAACCCTAACGTGACTACTACTATATTAGGTGCAACAAAAAAAGAACAGTTGTTTGAAAATTTAAAAGCCCTGGAAATGCTGCCCAAACTAACACCGGAAGTAATGCAGCGCATTGATGATATTATGCAAACAAAACCAAAGTTGCCTGAGTATTAGGGAGCCACTGTCCCCGAAGGGAACTTAGATCAGACATACTTTCTATTTTGAAAGCTTACTTTTAGAAAAATGTTTTTAAAGAAATCTTACGTAACAGTTCTATTTTTTGCTGCTCTTAAACTTTTTAAAATTTACAATGACTGAAATACAAAAGACTGATAAGCCTAAGTTCCCCCTCGGGGGCGCAGGGGGGCGGCCTACTACCGTGTTTATAACCGGAGGCAGTCGCGGCATTGGTAAAGCCATTGCTTTAAAATTTGCGGGAGAAGGCGCCAACATTGTTGTTGCGGCAAAAACTGTAGAACCCAATCCTAAGTTAGAAGGCACCATTTATACCGCTGCTAAAGAAATAGAAAGTCTTGGTGTAAAAGTTTTGCCCCTACAGGTTGACATCCGTTTTCAAGATCAAATAGAGGCCGCAGTGAAAGAAACTGTTGCAACCTTTGGTGGCATTGATATATTAATTAATAATGCCAGCGCAATTAATTTATCTCCAACGGAAAAGCTGGAAGCCAAACGTTTCGATCTGATGAATACTATTAATGTTCGTGGCACGTTTTTAATGTCGCAAGCCTGCATACCGCATTTAAAAAAATCTCACAATGCACATATTTTAAATCTCTCGCCACCATTAGATATGAACCCACAATGGTTTGGTGCACATGTAGCCTATACTATAAGTAAATACGGCATGAGCATGATAGTATTAGGTTTGGCTGAAGAATTAAAACAATACAAAATTGCTGTAAACGCCTTATGGCCACGCACTACTATTGCAACGTCTGCCGTGCAAAATTTATTAGGCGGTGATTACCTTATGCAACGAAGCAGGAAACCTGGCATAATAGCCGACGCGGCTTTTATCATTGTTAACAAACCTGCTGCTATATGTACCGGCAATTTTTTTATAGATGAAGAAATATTGCAAAAAGAAGGTGTATTGGATTTCGGAAAGTATGCAGTAAATCCTGATATGCCTTTGCAAAAAGATTTATTCATTTCTTAAAGGCTTTTTAGGATTTTGGCAACGAAGTATGCTCGGTCTGAAATCCCCCTTATGACTATTTTTTATGAAGGCGGATTCTGCTCTCCCCTTTCACAATGGGGGAATGTAGGAACACTCAAATTGTGAGAAAAGATAATAAAGGGGATTTCAACAGAATAAATCGGCTTTAATAAAAACCCTAAACAACTTCTATAAATGCTGCAGGTTGGAGTATGTCTGAATGTTGGATTTCAGATTCAGATTTTTAAAATTTGAAATTTGAATTCTTTTTGTCTTTCCGGGTTCGGTATTTGCTTTCTTTATATCAACATCATAAACATCATTGTTCTTTTGTACTTTGCTGCTTGCATATGAAACTGCTAAGTCCCGCCATATCACGTTTAGCCCGGTTACGACTTTGGTCTATTGAACAATGGATGGATGATACAGTAAGCACACAATTAGAAGTATGGCAGGATTTATTAGTCGCAGGGCAATACACAGAATATGGCCGAAAATATCATTTTGCAGGGATACAATCCCTTGAGCAATTCAAGCAACAGGTTCCAATACAGGAATACGATGCCTTACTTCCTTACATCGAACAAATGATGCAAGGTGAAGAAAATCTATTATGGAATACTCCCGTAACATGGTTTGCTAAAAGCAGCGGTACAACCAGCGCAAAAAGCAAGTTTATCCCTGTGAGTGATGAGAGTTTAAAAGACAATCATTATAGGGCATCAAAAGATGTACTAAGTTTTTATTATGCCAGTCATCCTGGAAGCGACCTCTTGACTGGCAAATCGTTGATCATTGGTGGCAGCCACCAAATAAACCAATTGAATGATGAAATTCATTATGGTGATCTCAGTGCAGTAGTAATGCAAAATTCACCTTTTTGGGCAAGCTGGATACGAACACCAGACCTCTCTATTATTTTAATGGACGAATGGGAAAGCAAGCTTGAAAAGTTAGCGCAGTCCACCATACAGGAAAATGTCACTTCAATGGCCGGTGTACCTACCTGGCTCATGTTATTACTAAAACGGATTTTAGAGATCACCGGTAAACAAAACATTAAAGAAGTTTGGCCCAACCTGGAATTATACATGCACGGTGGTGTAAGCCTGGTGCCCTATAAAGCCCATTTTGAAAAATTAATTGGCGCTCCCATTAATTATTTAGAAATGTATAATGCATCTGAAGGTTTTTTTGCTGCACAAGATGATATTACAGCAGAGGGTATGTTATTGATGTGTGATCATGGAATTTTTTATGAGTTTATGCCAATGGAAGAAGCAGGTAAAGCATCTCCATCTACGCTGCAATTAAACGAGGTAGAGAAAGGTAAAAATTATGCTTTAATAATTACTACAAATGGTGGTTTGTGGCGTTACCTTGTTGGAGACACAATTCAATTTACTTCTCTACATCCATTCCGTATAAAAGTTTCTGGGCGGCTAAAGCATTATATGAATGCATTTGGAGAGGAAGTAATTATAGATAACAGTGATAAGGCCATAGCCATCGCCTGCAAAAAAACAGGAGCATCGGTAAAAGATTACACTGCTGCGCCCGTTTATTTTTCAGATGGTCAAAATGGAGCACACGAATGGCTGATTGCATTTAATGCAGCACCGGAAAAATTTTCAGAATTTATTTTTGAATTGGATGCAGCGCTAAAAAACTGCAACAGCGATTACGAAGCAAAACGCTATAAAAATATTGCGCTGCGAATGCCCATAGTACAGGCAGTGCCTGTTGATACATTTAATAACTGGCTGCAAAGCAAAGGCAAACTTGGCGGGCAACATAAGGTGCCAAGATTAAGTAATGAGCGTACTGTTCTGGAAGAGATCAAGGAATTTATTAGAGAACAGAAGAAATAATTTTTTCTAACTTGGTTCAGTTTATCGGTTTAGCCTTCTGTTGTATTTGAATAAACTAAAACACATGGCAGTTCTTAACCAGCCAGCTAAAAATTTATCCTTTAACATCCATACCCATTTATTAAAAAGAATTCATTTCTAATAACACCATTCGATAAAGTATTTTTGAATTAAATCATTATTTTGATAGCAATAGATAATATATTGGTTAGCGATGAAGTGGTAGAAGCGCAATTTGTTTGCGACCTGCATAAATGTAAAGGTGGCTGCTGTGAAGATGGTGACGCAGGTGCACCCTTGGAAAAAGAGGAAATGAAAATAATTGATGAAAACTTTAATGCTATTGAATCCTACCTCTCTCCTGAAGGCCTTGTGGAAATAAAAAGAAAGGGAAATTTTGTTTATGATAAAGAGTTTGGATGGGTAACGCCTACTATTAATGGTGGCATTTGTGCTTATGGTTTTCGCGACCGGCAGGGTATTATTAAATGCGGCATCGAGGCGGCATATTATGATGGTAAACTGGATTGGAAAAAACCAATCAGTTGTCATTTATTTCCTATTAAAACTTTCCGTACTAAAGAACATACCATGGTTAATTACGAACCAAGGGAAACGCTTTGTAAACCTGGTTGTGTCTTAGGAAAAAAAGTCAAGATGCCTGTATATCAATTTTTGAAAGAAGCGTTAGAACGGAAATTTGGAGAAGATTTTTACACTGCTCTGCACCAGGTCGCAACAGAATATTTTCATGAAAAAAGGGAAAAGAAATAATGTCCGGTCAGTCCAACACCTTCATTGCTAAAAGCACTATAAAGGCTGCAGATAGGGAACACAGGCGAAAAATCAATTTCAATATTTCCCGCTACAATGCAGTTGTACCAACAGGTAAGCAACAATTCACCAATTTAGATTTGGCGAGGGAAAAGGCAAAAAATATTAAGTGGCGTGCCATAGAAACATTAGATAAGCTACTCGAGGCTTTTGAAGTGAACAGTGCAAAGCGTGGTGTAAAATTGCTTTGGGCAGAAACAGCAGACGAGGCTCTTGCCGAAATTTTAAATATCTGTAAAGAAAAAAATTGTTCTTCCATAGTGAAGAGCAAGAGTATGGTTACGGAAGAAATTCATTTGAATAATTTTTTAGAAAAAAATAATATAGAAAGCATTGAAACCGACCTGGGAGAATATATCCAGCAGTTAGATGGAGAGGCCCCTTATCATATTGTTACACCAGCCATGCACAAAAGCAAAGAAGACGTGGCGAAATTATTTGCAGATAAACTAGGTACGCCGGCGCACCTAACTCCTACGGAGTTAACATTGGTAGCAAGAGAAAAGTTGCGTGAGAAATACCGGCAGGCAGAGATTGGCATTACAGGCGCAAATTTTATTATTGCAGATATTGGTGGCATTGCTATTACTGAAAATGAAGGCAATGGAAGGCTGAGTTGCGCCTGGCCTAAAACACATATTGTAATAGTGGGGATTGAAAAAGTAATTCCTTCTATGGTTGACCTCGATTTGTTTTGGCCGCTATTGGCAACATACGGCACCGGGCAAAAGGTTACCGTATACAACACTATCATTACTGGCCCCAGGCAAAAAAATGAGACAGATGGCCCCGATGAAATGTATGTGATCTTATTAGATAATGGGCGTACGAATATTTTGGGGAATGCAAAAAGCCGTGAATCATTGTATTGTATTCGTTGCGGCGCCTGCTTAAATGCTTGTCCTGTTTATAAAAACATTGGCGGGCATGCGTATGGCACCACGTATAGCGGGCCTATTGGTTCAGTTATTACACCACATTTAAAACAAATGAATGAGTGGAAACATTTAAGCTATGCTTCCTCTCTTTGCGGCAATTGTACCGAAGTATGTGCTGTAAAAATTAACCTGCATGAATTGCTTTTAGATAACCGGGCAGAAGCTGTAGAACAAAAAGCCTATTCTTTTGCAGAAAAAGCAGCCTGGAAGTTTTGGAAAAGCGCCATGTTGAATCGTAAATTGATGAACATGGGTTCTGGAAAAATAAAGGGTTGGATAGTAAACACTTTTGTAAAAGATTGGAAGAAAAACCGGAGTGACCTGGTATTTCCGCAGAAATCATTTAGCCAGTTGTGGAAAGAAAAATATGGCAATAGGTAATTGATTGAATAATTATTAAGAACTGATTACACGAGCAGCCGGCTTTTTCATAGAAATTTTAATTGCAAATACTTCTTCATGCTGGGCCAGGTTAATTATTACAATGATTTCGGAGAGATTTATAAGCAAAGCATCCTGTCTTGCCCCGAGCCTGAATTATGGACAACGGACTACGACACAAAAGGGAGAGTGTTCCGGGAGATGAGAGAAAGGGTAGAACAGCAACAAAAACTTATCTCAGCATATTTTACTCCAATAATTCCAGTGCTGGATATAGGTTGTGGATTTGGCAGACAATCAATATCGCTGGCAAAGAATGGATACACCATTACCGGCACCGACACCAGCGATGTGTTTATTGATATTGTAAAAGAACTTTTTTTGAAACACGGCTTTGAAGGAAGGTTTATTTGTACAGATATTATTAATGGAAAGAATTTACCAGGTCAGCAAAAACAAATTCTATTATTGGACGTACTCGAACATATAAAACCATTCCAGCGCCGGGCGATGTTTAGTAATATATATGACATAAGCGGGCCGGAGGCTATAATTATTATTTCACTGCCACATTTAAAGAAACGGTTGACCTCACAATTGAATAACGTAGTGCGGAGAAGTATCACACAGTATATTCCCTATTTTCTAAAAAGAGAAGAACATCCGTATCCTATTCCTGGAAAGAACATGGTCATTAAGCTTGCGAAAGGGCTTTTCACTTTGAATACATTTACAGAATCGCCGGAAACAGATTATTATGTTTTTATAAGAAACTGATCATGCTTTTTTATACCATCGATATTACCCCACGTCTTCAGTATATCTCCGCTTTTATCGGGAAAGAAATTGACGCTGACAGTTTTTTACTTACGACAGACATTGAGGAATTTAAAAGTTATGACGGCCCTAAAATAAATTACAGCAACAGTAAGATTTCAGATGGTGAATTTTGGTTATTGCCATACTCCTTATTGTTTGAAAAAGACATTCGCTCTCAAGCAATTGATTGTTTTGATTTCAATGGGCAGAAAGCTTTTTTTAAAACCAATGGTGACCTGCCATTCGATTTTTTAGCCGCCAGCTTTTATTTATTGAGCCGCTATGAAGAATATCTTCCGCATGCAAAAGATATCTATGGACGATATGCACATGGAAACTCGGTGGCGTTTAAAGAAGGATTTCTTTCCATTCCGCAGGTCAATGTGTGGTTGGAAGCATTGAAAAAGAAGCTAAAGGAAAAATTTCCTCTTTTCAATATTCAATACTCCCGATTCAATTTCCTGCCAACCTATGATGTTGATGAAGCATTCTCCTACAAACATAAAAGTTGGGACAGAACGTTGGGGGCCGTCAGCAAAGCCTTCCTGAAAGGCGCATGGTCGAAGATTAATGAGAGAAGGAAAGTATTGGAGGAACAATTGCAGGATCCGTTTGATTCATATGCCTGGATGGATGATTTGCATGAGCGATATAAACTGAAGCCCAGGTATTTTTTTCTCGTACCGGAGAAAACCGGCAAGTATGATAGAAATATTCCGCCAAAGGAAACAGCATTACAAGGTTTGATTAAACAACATGCAGACAAATATGAAATTGGTGTTCATCCATCCTGGCAGAGTGGTAACGATCTTTCGCTGATAAAAAAAGAGATGGAGACGATTGAAAATATTTCTAAAAAGAAATCCTCTATTTCCCGGCAACATTTTATCCGTTTTACATTACCAGACACTTATCGTCACTTAATTCAAGCAGGCATTTCAGATGATTATTCAATGGGCTATGGTAGTATAAATGGATTCAGGGCTTCTATAACCACTTCTTTTTATTGGTATGATCTGGAGAAAGAAGAACAAACTTCACTATTGATCCATCCATTTTGTTTTATGGATGCCAATGCTTTTTTTGAACAAAAACTTTCACCGGAGCAAGCTCTCGATGAAATACTTTCTTATTATAAAAAGATAAAAAATGTTAATGGGCAAATGGTTACTATTTGGCATAATACATTTTTAGGCACAGATAAAATGTTTAAAGGATGGCGAGAAGTGTATGAAAAATTTATCCGGATAGTTTCCTCAGCTTATTAGCTGCCTTGTTCACAAGATAGACACCATAAAGTGTAATTACTGCACCAACAATTATGAAAAAGGTTAGCTTTTCATTAAACAACATCCAACCTAAAAGCACGGCCACAATTGGATTTATATATGCATAAATACTAGCTTGTTCAGTAGGTAAGTTTTGCAATGCATAAAGGAAAGCAATAAAAGAAATTATGGATCCGAATACAATCAAATAACCAATGGCTGCCCATGACTGCCATGTAATTTGCGATAATGGAATAACCTGTCCTATTGCTTGAGTTAATGTAAAAAGCACCAGGCCCGATATTAACATTTGAAGACCTAAGCTAAAATAGGGATTAAAATTAACTGCATGTTTTTTTGTGTAAATGGTTCCAAAGGCCCATGTCCAGGTAGAAGTGAGAGAAAGCAGTATTCCAAAGCGAAAGTCTGGATTTAAAAAATCCTGGAGGTATTCGTAAAAAATAACACAAATACCTGTGAAGCCTAAAACTAATCCCGTCACAGATTTTGCTGGTAAGGATGTTCTTGTACCGATTATACCAATTAGTATTAGCCAGAATGGGAAAATGGCTCCAATAATAGCGCCCAACCCGGCAGATATATATTGCACGCCCCAACCGGATAGTGCATTACTAAGCATGAAATTTAAAAAACTAAGCATCAATACAGGACCCCATTCTTTCCCTTTTGGCCAGGTAGTGCCTCGTGCAATAAAAAATAAAACATAACAAACACCTGCAAAAAATTGACGTATGCCGGCCATTTGCAAAGCCGGCATATGTCGTACACCTTCTTTAGTTGCAATCCAGGTAGTGCCCCAAAAAAAACAAACCAGTGATAGAGCAAATATTGCTTTAGTTCTTTTTCCACGGTGATGAAAAGTAAATGGATTGAATTTTGACAGGTAAGCCATGGTTGCATTCTGTGAGGCCTGTGCATCTGTTGGTGTTGTATTTTTTATTTCATTCTCCATTATTTTCTTTATAGCCAGGTTACCCTATTACTATGCAGTACTATACAAAAAGTAATCTATACAAGTTTTACATAATCGCCTCGTTAGGGGATGGGGGCTTAATGTTTAAAATGTCTAATTCCCGTCAATACCATCGCTAAATTATTTTGTTTACAATAATCTATGCTGTCCTTATCTCTTATAGAACCGCCAGGTTGAATAAATGCAGTGATACCTGCTGTATGCCCCATTTTTACGCAATCATCAAAAGGGAAAAATGCATCACTCGCCATCACTACTCCACCTAAATTAAAATTAAATTGTTTTGCTTTTTCAATAGCCTGCCGGAGGGCATCGATGCGGCTGGTTTGGCCGCAACCTTTACCAATTAGCTGTTTATTTTTTACCAGCGCAATGGCATTTGATTTTAGATGCTTGGAAATAATGTTTGCATATACAAGGTCTTCTTTTTCCCGCTCAGTTGTTTCTCTTCCACCTGTCTGTTTCCATTCGGCAAAGTTGCCTTCATCAATACTCTGAATAAGCACACCGTTAAGAAGAGACCTGTACATTTCGGATGGCTGCCCTGTGCCTTGTACCTTGTTCTTTAATAATATCCTGTTTTTTTTTGATCTCAAAATTTTAAATGCTTCTTCTGAAAAAGAAGGAGCAATAAGCACTTCAAAAAATATTTCATTGATAGCTTCAGCAGTGTCTTTATCTATTTCAGTATTGCAAATTAAGACACCACCAAAAGCACTTTCAGGGTCGCCGGCTAAAGCAGCCTGCCAGGCTTCTATCAAAGTATTCCTCGATGCCATGCCGCACACATTGGTGTGTTTAATAATGGCGAAAAAAGACCCGGCCCCCAAGGGGGGAGTGTCTAACGCACTATCCTTGCTTTGCAAAGAATCTTTATGAATTGCGGTTTCATTGACAAGCAAGGGCTGTGCTTGGTTTTCCTTCCCTTGAGGAAGGCTGAGACGGGCCTGGGGCTGTGTATCAGGTTCTCCCCCGTGGGGGGAGTTAGAGGGGGCTGAATCGAGTTCATTCATCAACATAATAGCAGCATGTACATCAGCCAGGTTATTATAGGAAAGTTCTTTTCCATTCAGTTGCTCAAATGATTTGTCCAAATTGCCGTAGAATACCGCCGACTGATGCGGATTTTCGCCATATCGTAAAGGCTTTGGCTGGTTAATAGATTCGAGAAAATATAGACCGCTTGAGGGATTAAAATACTTTGCAATAGCCACATCGTAATGCGCTA
>Ga0208736_1000420_pt1 | contig 12301 bp, 13 predicted proteins | sample AntDryMetagUQ255_FD_188090 | JGI IMG/M metagenome (GOLD analysis project Ga0208736, IMG submission 188090) | Polar desert microbial communities from Antarctic Dry Valleys - UQ255 (SPAdes) | ecosystem: Environmental > Terrestrial > Soil > Desert | place: Antarctic Dry Valleys | collected 2008-12-31 | reverse complement strand
CTGGTCGCGCAGAAGCGGATGGAGGTGTCGCGGCTGGCGCACCAGCGCCGCCAGCTCCTCGAGCGGCGGCGGGGGCCACGCCTCGGGACCGATCTTCGCCACCGCCTCGTCGGCCTCGACCTCGTCGAGCGCCAGCAGCTTGGCCCACGCGCGCTGCTGCGTGCCGAACTCGCGCAGCCGCAACTCGCGTCCGCCCTCGAGCGACAGCCGCAGGCGTATCCGGCGATCGCGCACCGAGGCCCGCCCTTCGAAGACGCCCAGGCGTCCGGCCGACATCAGGTGCACGAGCAGCGCCAGCTCGTCGTCGAAGACGAGAATCGGCATCTTCCCGGCGCGCCGCGCGCCGGTCACGCGCCTCCCCACGAGATCCTCGAGCGGTGGGTCGAAGGTCCGCATGGTCACGATCCCCGGCGCCGCGGCGGCCTCCACCCGGGCGTCGGCAAGCGTCGTGCCGAGCCGGCGAACGACGATCTCGACCTCGGGCAGCTCGGGCATGACGGGACCAAGGCTAGGGCGGCGCCTTCCGGGCGCTCGCACCGGGCCGGCGCCGGGCGTTCCCGAGCCGGCGCGTGCTCAGGCCCAGCCGGCGCAGCTCCTCCTCGGCGAGGGCCCGTCGCGTGGCCGGCGCGTCGGTCTCCCATGGCCGCTCGGCGATCTTGCGCAGGCGGGCGTAGGGAACGCCCTGTAGGGCTCGCGTCGCCAGGAACGACTCGAAGCCGGGATCGTCGAGCGCCGCGCCGATCCTCACGAGCCGGCGCAGCGCCGCCGCCTCGACGGCGCGCGCAACGCGGGCCGGCGCGTAGGGCAGCAGCAGCGTGAGGATCGGGATGAGCGCGACCACCGCGCCGATCAGGTAGGCGGCGCGCTCGATCTCGTCGCGGGTGGCCTCGCCGCGGGCGAGGACGTCGCGACCAGCGTCGCGGACCGCGCCGCTCGCCCGCTCGAGCGGCTCGCCGACCAAGGGAAGGTCGATTCCAGCGAGCGTCTCGCCGATGCCCTCGATCGCTCCGCCCACCGAGCGGAAGGCGACCGTGAGCTCGGTCAGACCGCCGACGGCCTCGGCCACCGCGACGCCGACGAGGATCCAGGCGACCGACCAGGCCAGCACGGCGACGTCGAGCGCGAGCACCTTTCGTCCACTGGGCAGCGTGAGCATCGCTTGGGCTCCTTCCGGGATGGCGGGCGTCCGCTCGAGCGTCATGGTGACGCGAGGCGCGGCCGTCACCGCTCGGGAGCCCAGCTCGCGCCGGGCGGCGACCGCGCTCAGGGCCGAGACGCCACGGGCGGCCTCAAAGCGCGCGACCCACGAAGTCCCCGAACGAGACCTCTCCGGCGGCACAGCCTCGACAGAGCAGACGGCCGCCACGGACGGCCCGGGCCATGCGGCCCGGGACCGCAACGGGCACGATCCGAGGCCGCGGTCCTCCGCCCGCGTCCAGGTAACGCTCCGCGATCTCCTCCGCCGACAGCTCCTCCGGGCCGCCGAGGTCGCCGACCCGGCCGCCGGGGCCCGCGTCGACCAGCTCCGCCAGCCGCTCCCCCACCTCGCCGGCGTCGACGGGCTGGAAGCGGAAGCCGCGCGGGAGGAACAGCAGCGGACCGCGGTGCAGGCCGCCCAAGGCCATCAGCAGGAGGTCGTGGAACTGGGTCGCGCGGAGGATCGTCCACGGAAGCTCCGAGCGCTCGACCTCGGTCTCCGCGGCGCTCTTCGTCCTGTAGTAGGCCAAGGGCAGGCCGTCGATGCCCACGATCGAGGGGTAAACAAGGTGCGGGCGGGAGGCCGCGCGCGCCGCCGCGGCGAGCCTCCGCGTTCCCGCCACGTCGACCTCGCGCTGCGTGCGCCGGCGGAGCGTCCCGGTGGCGCTGGCGCAGTGGACGATCGCCTCGGTCCCCGCGACGGCCTCCGTGAGCCCGGCCCCCGAGGCGAGATCGCCGCGCACGGTGCGCGGACCATCTGCCTCCGCGGCGCCCGGCGAGGACTCCCCTCCGCGCCGGCTCAGGACCCGCACCGAATGACCGCGGGAGAGCAGGGCCGCCACGACCGCCCGGCCGAGCGTGCCCGTCCCGCCGGTGACGAGCACCTCAGCCACGGGTCGGGCTCCCGTCTGGCAAGGTGACGGCCAGATGGCGGCCTTCCTGGAGAGTCCCAGTCGCCGTCGGCGGCCGAGCGACAGCCGGCGCACGTCCCTGATGCGCGCGGGCCTGGCGGTGCTCTGCCTCGCGAGCCTCTCGACCGGGGCCTGGGCCTTCCTCGCGCCGCGCTCCTTCTACGACGACTTCCCCGGCGCGGGTCGCCACTGGGTCTCGCTCCTGCCGCCCTTCAACGAGCACCTGACCACCGACGTCGGCGGCTTCTACCTCGCCTTTGCGCTGCTCTTCGGCTGGGCCGCGGTGACGCTGGCGCGCTCGCTGCTCAACGCGTTGCTGTCCGCCTACGTGATCGCCTCGGTACTCCATGTCGGTTACCACCTCGCCCATCTCGACGGCTACTCGACGCTCGACAAGGTAGGGCAGACGCTGGGTTTCGCGGTGCTCATCGTCATCGCCCTGGCGCTGCTCGCCAGCTCCGCGCGGCGCCCCCCCGGCCCGCGCGCCCGCTGAGCACACTCGCTCTACCCTTGGCCGCGTGAGGATCTCGGTCGCAAGCGACGAACGCACCGGCGTGGCAGAACGCGTGGTCGAGGAGCTCCGCCGCCGCGGCCACGAGCCGATCCTGCACGGCGCCCTGGCCCAGGGCGAGCGCGATGACTGGGCCTGGGCCAGCGAGGCCGCGGCGCGCGACGTCGCCGAGGGCGCGGCCGACCAGGCCATCGTCTGCTGCTGGACGGGCACCGGCGCCTCGATCGCCGCCAACAAGGTCGGCGGTGTGCGCGCCGCCCTGTGCGCCGATGCCGAGACCGCGCGCGGCGCGCGGCGCTGGAATGACGCCAACGCGCTCGCGCTGTCGCTGCGCACGACGAGCGAGGCCCTGCTCGAGGAGATGCTCGACGCCTGGTTCGACGGCCACCCGAGCGAGAACCGCGACGACGTCGAGAACGTGCGACACCTCGACGAGATCGCCGGCGAGCCCTACGCCCCCGGCTAACGGCCGCGCGACTTCCGGCTCGGCAACGCCATGTACGCCCGAGGCCCCGGCGCGGCTCGTCGCGCTGTTCGACTGGGAGCTCTCGACGATCGGCGATCCGCTCGCCGACGTGGGTTACCTGACCGCCACCTACGCCCAGGTCGACGATCCCGAGAACCTCTTCACCCGGACGCTGTCGCAGGTCACCGCGCGCGATGGCTTTCCGAGCCGCGACGAGCTCGTCGCGCAGTACGAGGAGCGCACCGGGCGCTCGATGTCCGACCTGCGCTGGTACCAGGCGCTCGCGCTGTGGAAGTCGGCGGTCTTCCTCGAGGGCAACTACAAGCGCTTCGTCCAGGGTGCCAGCGACGACGAGTTCTACCGCCTCATGGAACACGGGATCCCCGAGCTCGCCCGGGCCGCGCTCGAGGTCATCAAGCAACCCGCCCCGGGCACGTGAAGGGCCTGCTGGTCGACTTCGGCGGTGTCCTCACCACCGACGTCTTCGAGTCCTTCCGTGCCTTCTGCGAGCGAGAGGGGCTCGACCCGAACGAGGTCATACGGCTCTTCCGGGAGGATCAGGTGACCGTCGAGGAGCTACGGCGCCTCGAGCGTGGCGAGATCTCCGAGGACCAGTTCGCCGAGCACTTCGGACCGCGACTCGGAGTCGAGGACACCGAAGGGTTCGTCGATCGGCTGTTCGCGGGCATGCAGGCCGACGAGGCGATGATCGCCGCGGTGCGCACGGCACGGCGGGCGGGGGTGCGCACGGGACTGATCTCGAACTCGTGGGGCGTCGGTCGCTACGACCGCTCCACCTTCGCCGAGCTGTTCGACGGCGTCGTCATCTCGGGGGAGGTCGGGCTCAACAAGCCCGAGGCCGCGATCTACGAGCTCGGCGCGCAACGAGTCGGGCTCTCGCCCGCGGAGTGCGTGTTCGTCGACGACCTGCGCGAGAACTGCGAGGGCGCGGAGGCAGTTGGAATGACCGCGGTGCTGCACCACGGCGCCGAGGGCACGGTGGCGGAGCTCGAGCGACTGCTGGGCGTCGAGCTCGGGTAGCGCGGCTGAAGGAAAGAGAGAGATCGCCCTCGCTCAGCCCGCCCCGGCGGCGATCATCACCACGCCGGCGAGCGCAGCCACTGCACCGAGCTGCTGCGATCGCGCGATTCGCTCGCCCAGCACGACCCGGGCGAGCGCTACGGTGACGATGGGATAGAGCGACGCCAGCACGCCGACGAGGCTGACCAAGCCGACCGTGGTCGCGACCGCGATCAGGGCATTGGCCGTGGTCTCGAGCAAGCCGACCGCGACGGCGGGCGCGGCGTCCCTCAGGCCGGCCGGCAGCCGCGCGCGGAGCACGAGCGCCGCGAGCGCGATCAGCGCCAGCGAGACGACGCGATTGGTGAGGATCGCCCAGCCGACGTCGCCCTCGCTCGCGGCATCGATGGCGACCAGGAAGCTGCCGAGGCCCACCGCCGCGAGCACCGCGAGCGGCGCTCCGCGCGCGAGCTGCGCGCGTGGGCGGACCACGGCGGGGCCGGGCGCGGGTTCCTCCGGGCTCTGCTCCCGGGCGGCGAGCACGACCCCGGCGATCGCCAGCACGGCGCCCGCGGCCTGGAGCGCAGTCGGCCGCTCGCCGCTCGCAAGCCCGAACGCCACCGGCACGGCGGCGCCGGTTGCGGCGATCGGAGCGACCACGCTCATCGATCCGACCGCGAGCCCACGGTAGAACGCGGCGAGCCCGACCGAGCCGACGACGGCCGAGAGCGCGCCGAAGCCCAGATACGCCATCGCCGGGGGGCCGGCGCCCCGCACCGCCACGACGCCGCCCGCGAGCAGGAGCCCCGTCACCACGGCGACGAGCATCACGCTCGCCACCGGCAGGCTTCTGCTCTTGAGGCCGGCGACGAAGTCGGCGACACCCCAGGCCAGGGAGGAGCAGAGGGCGAGGGCGAGGGCGGCCACGACGGCCGGGATGCTCGCACCGAGAGGACGCAGCATCGCCGAGGGGCGAGTGGTACCTACCGGCGGAGCCGAACGAGGGAGCCACGAGATGTCGACGACGGAGCAGGGTCGCCAGGGGAAGTCAGGAGACCAGCCCGAGGACGGTGACGGCGGGCGGCACCAGGAGATCGAGCGGAGGCCGACGACGGCTCCGGCGAGCAGGGCTCGGACGACCACCAGGGCGAGAGCCGTGCCGACCGCGGCACACGCGCCAAGCCGGCGTGCGAGGCGGCGATGAGCTCTTCGGGGCTGGTCTGGCCGCTCGCGTCGTCGGACGAACGCGTGGGCAGGCTGAAGGGCAGGCTCCCGCCCGCGCCGCTCGAAGCAGATCGATGTTGCCGCTGCCCCTGCGCACGTCGCCCTCCCAATGCACGTTGGCGTTGCGAGTCACGTCGGCCATGGTTCGGATCCTCTCGTCGGCTTGGTCGCGGATTGGTCTCTACCGGGCAGAGGAGCGCCGACGCGCCAGGAAGGCGCATCCCATAGTCTGTCCGGCCCCGGAACTCGAGCGATCGGAGCAGCGCATGAGCGAACGCAACGGCTACGAACCCGGGGTCCCGTGCTGGGTCGACCATTCCTCCCCCGACCCCGCCTCGGCGGCGAGCTTCTACGGCGAGCTGTTCGGCTGGGAGTCGGAGGACCAGATGCCGCCCGGCGGGCCCGGGCAGTACTTCTCCGCACAACTGCGCGGCAAGCGTGTGGCGGCGATGGGAAGCCAGCAGAACCCCGAGGCTCCGCCGATGTGGAACACCTACGTGGCGGTCGAGAGCGCCGATGAAACCGTCAAAAAGGTGGGCGAGGCCGGCGGCACCGCCTACGGAGAGGCCTTCGACGTCTTCACCGCGGGGCGCATGGCCGTCGTCGCCGACCCCGCCGGCGCGATGTTCTGCCTCTGGCAGGCCGGCGAGCACCACGGCGCCCAGCTCGTCAACGAGCCCGGCGCCCTGTGCTGGAACGAGCTGACCACGCGCGACCCGGAGCACTCGAAGCCCTTCTATGCGTCGGCGTTCGGATGGCGGACGAGCGCGATCGACATGGGAGAGTTCGAGTACACCCTCTGGCACGCCCCCGGCGCGGGCGAGCCGAGCGGCGAGGAGGTGATCGGCGGCATGATGCCGATGGTCGGCGACGCGTGGCCGGCCGACCTGCCCCCGCACTGGATGGTCTACTTCGCGGTCGAGGACACCGACGCGACGGCGTCGAGATGCGAGGAGCTCGGCGGCCGCGTGCCCCAGACTCCTTTCGACACGCCTCAGGGCCGGGCGGCCGTGCTCACCGACCCGGAGGGCGCCGTGTTCTCGATCATCGCGTTGGTCGGTCCGACCGCCTAATAGCGGCCGTTCGACGTGCGCGGGCCGGACGGGCCTACTTCCGCCGTCCCCCGCGCCCGTAGAGCAATTTGATGAACGCGCCGATGAGCTTCGTCGTCCGCTTGTGGTGCGGGAAGAACAGCGGCGACTTCGCCGGTGCGAAGCGCGTCACGAGGATGTTGTGCGGGTGGCAGTACTTCTGGATGCCGATCGCTCCGTGGCGGGCTCCGAAGCCCGACTGCTTTATCCCGCCTATCGGGACCTCGGTCGCGAAGTAGTTGGTCATGCAGTCGTTGACCACGGTCGCGCCGGCCTCTATGCGCCGAGCGATCTGCTCGCCCTTGGCGCGATTCCTGGTGAAGACGCTGGAGTCGAGCCCGAACTGCGAGTCGTTGGCGAGCCGGATCGCCTCCTCGGTGTCGCGCACGCGCATGATCGGCAGCGTCGGTCCGAAGGTCTCCTCCTTCATGATCTCCATCGTGTGGTCGACGTCGCGCAGGATCGTCGGCTGGAAGAAGATCCCGCCGCCGCGGTGGTTGCGCGAGCCGCCGGCGACCACCTTGGCGCCCTTCTCGACGGCGTCGCGAACGTGGCGCTCGACGATGTCGGCCTGATCGGCCGTCGTCATCGCGCCCACGTCCATGCTGCCGGCGCCGGCAGGCACGCCCTGGCGCAGCGCCCGCGCTCGATCGGCGACCTTGTTCACGAACTCCTCGTAGACCGGCTCCTCGACGTAGACGCGCTCGACCGAGATGCAGGTCTGACCACCGTTCTGCATCGAGTAGAAGAGCGCGGCGCCGGCGGCTCGCTCGAGGTCGGCGTCGGCGCAGACGACCATCGGATCGCTGCTGCCCAGCTCGAGCGTCACCGGCGTGACGGTCTCGGCGGCCTGGGCCATGATCTTCTTGCCGGTCTCGGTCGAGCCCGTGAAGTGGACCATGTCGACGAAGTCGACCACGGCCGACCCTGCCCCGCCGGAGCCGGAGGCGACCAGGAAGACGTCCTCCGGGGCTCCGACCTCGCGCAGGCCCTCGGCCACCAGCAGCGAAGTCAGCGGCGTGATGCTGCTCGGCTTGAGCAACACCGAGTTACCGGCCATGAGAGCCGGGATGGCGTCGCCGAAGTTGTTGATCAGCGGGTAGTTCCACGGGCCGATCACTCCGACGAGCCCGTAGGGGCGGTAGCGCAGGATGGCCTTGCTCCCCAACAGGAACGCCGAGTGCGGGCGGAAGGTCTGATCCTTGAGGTACTTCTTCGCGCGCTTGCCCCAGTAGGAGAGCGCGTCGGCGGTGTAGAAGAGCTCGAGCTGCGCGTCCTCCCACACCTTGCCGTTCTCCTCCGAGATGGTCTTGAGCAGACGATCGCTGTTGGCGACCAGCCACCGGCGCAGGGCGTACATGACCTCCGCGCGGCCGTCGAAGCCCATCGCCTCCCACGCCGGCTGGACCATGCGCGCACGTGCGGCCAGCTCGCCGATCTGCTCGCGGTCGAGGTCGGGCCCGTGGCCGATCAGCTCGCCGGTCGCCTTGTTGGTGACCGGGATCGTCTTGGCGCCGGCGCCGTTCGATCGGGCTTGGGTTTCCTGCTCGACCGTGGACATGAGCGGTTCTCCCTCTCTCGCCTGTCGCGGCCGACGGGGCGCCGGGCGCGAGGGGGCGGAGTCTACCCGGAGCTCGGCCTGGTGTCCCGAGCCTGGGCCGCCTCTAGACGAGCTCGACGCGCTCGATGACCACGGGCTCGACCGGGTTGTCGCGGGCCCCGGTGGGCGTGGCCTCGATGCGGTCGACCGCGTCCATCCCGGTGCTCACGCGCCCGAACACGGTGTGCTTGCCGTCGAGCCAGGGAGCGGCCTCGGTGGTGACCACGAAGAACTGGCTCCCGTTCGTGTTCGGCCCGGAGTTGGCCATCGCGAGCGCGCCGCGAACGATCCCGTGCTCGTTGAACTCGTCCTCGAAGGTGTACCCGGGGCCGCCGGTGCCGGTGCCCTGAGGACAGCCCCCCTGGATCATGAACTCGGGGATCACTCGGTGGAAGGTGAGCCCGTCGTAGAAGCCGTCGGCCGCGAGCTTGCGGAAGTTCTCGACCGTCTTGGGCGCGTCCTCGTCGAAGAGCTCGACTTCGATCGCACCGTGGTTGGTGTGCATGGTCGCCGCGCTCATGCGCCTCCTCCGATCACCTCGAGCTTGAGCTCCCGTCCCTTGACGCGGCTCCCTGTCACCTGCTTGACGGCCGCGGCCGCCTGCTCGGCCGGAACCTCGGCGAGCGAGAAGCGCTCGAGCACGCGCACGTGCTCGACGTCCTCCCCTTCGAGGCCGGAGCCCTCGACGAGCAGCCCGACGACGTCGGCAGGCTCGAGGCCGTGGGCGCGCCCCGCCGCGATCATGAGCTTGGCGCGACCGCCCTCGGGGCGCTCGCGCGGCTTGGTGTGGCGCGGGCGGCGCGGCTGGCGAGCCGGCTCGGCGACCGAGCTCCCCGACGTGAGCTCGGCCGGAGCGGACACGGGGTCGTCGCCGTTCGGGTCGGCGCGCACCGCGGAGCCACGGTCGGCCGAGCCGACCGCCTCGGGCGGTTCGGGACGATCGCGAGGCACTGCCGGCGTGGCGCCGTTCTTGCCTGAGGCGGCGCTCTTGGCCGCGGCCTCGGTCCAGGGCGGGATCTCCGTGCGCGCGTTCTTCTCGATGGCCTCGAGCTCGCGGCGCTGCTTGGGTGTGATGAGCGTGATCGCCCGGCCCCAGCGCCCGACCCGGCCGGTGCGCCCGATGCGGTGCACGTAGACGTCGGGCGAGGTCGGCACGTCGTAGTTGATGACGTGGGTAACGCCCGAGATGTCGAGCCCGCGCGCCGCGATGTCGGTGGCCACGAGCAGCGGCTGGCGGCCGTCCTTGAAGGCGATCATCACCCCGTCGCGCGAGCCCTGGCTCATGTCGCCGTGGAGCGCCTTGACCCGCAGGCCCTTGTCGGAGAGCCGGCGGGTCAGGCGATCGACCCCGATCTTGGTGCGGACGAAGATGATCGCCTGGTCGGGGCGCTCGGCCTTGAGCACGGCCGCGAGCGCGTCGGGCTTCTCGCGGTCCGCCACCTCGACGTGGAAGTGCTCGACGGTGTCGATGGTGAGCGTGGCGGCGCGCACCGTGATCGTCACCGGGTCGAACATCCGCTTCTCGGCGAGCTTGGCGATCGCCGGCGGAATGGTCGCCGAGAAGAGCGCGGTCTGGCGGCCGGAGGGAGCGCTGGAGAGAATGGTCTCGACGTCCTCGAGAAAGCCGAGGTCGAGCATCTCGTCGGCCTCGTCGAGGACGACGTAGCGCGTGGACGAGAGGACGAGCTCGTGGCGGTTCATCAGGTCCATCACCCGGCCCACCGTGCCCACGACGACCTGCGGACCCTCCTTGAGCTGAGCGACCTGCGAGCGGATCGGCGCGCCGCCGAACACCGCGGCCACCGTCACTCCCCTGCGCTCGCCGTAGGCGCGCAGGGCCTGGGTCACCTGGATGCACAGCTCGCGCGTCGGCGTGAGCACGAGCGCCTGCACGTCCCCGTCCTCGGGATCGACGAAGTCGAGCAGCGGCAGCCCGAAGGCCGCGGTCTTGCCGGTTCCGGTCTGGGCCTGACCGATCACGTCGCGGCCCTCGCGCAGGGCGGGGATCGTCTGCTCCTGGATCGGAGTCGGTTTTTCGTACCCGAGGTGGGTGAGCGCTTCGAGCAGGGGTGTGGAGAGGCCGAGGTCGGCAAAGGTAGGCATTGACCACTGAGCCTATCCGGGGAGACGAGCGCGAGCGCGCCGGGGACAACGGCCCCCGGACTGGCGAGCTCCGTGCACGGGTAGACAGGGCGTCCGATGCGTTCTTTCCGCCCTCCGAACGATGGTGTCGCGCAACTCGCGCGCGTAGCTCACGACCTCGGTGCCGCGGGGCTGCTCGGCGGCTCGCTGTTCGGCCGCTTCGCGCTCCATCCCGCCGTCGGGGGGATCCGCGACAAGGCCGAGCGCGGCAAGGTCGTGAACGCCGCGTGGCGGCGCTACGGCACCATCAACGCGCTCTCGCTCGCTGCGGTCACTGCGGGCTGGCTCTCAGCCCGGGCGACCGAGACACGCCCGGCTTTGCTCTCGCGGCGCGAGGAGAGCCTGTCGCGCGCGAAGGACGGTCTGCTCGCGGCCGTCGCGGTGAGCGGGATCGCCACCGGGTGGTCGGGCGTCCGCTTCTCCCGCCTCGCTCCCGGGGGCGCCGTTCCGCTGGAGGACGGCGACACGCCGGCCTACGAGACGACCCGCGAGGGCGCGCGACTCAAGCGCCGTCTCAACCGGCTCGGGGCGCTCACGACCGCCGCCGAGGTCGGATTCGTGGCGGTGAATGCGGCGCTGGCGCAGGAGGGACACAGCCGCCCGCCGGTGCGGCGAGCATTGACGCGACGCAGCCGCTGACGCATCGGGGAGATCCGCCGCAGCGAGCGCGGGGTCTGCTCGGCGAATCCACAACCCCCGCGACCTCCGGCACGAGCGGGAGCTCGGTCGCGGTGAGGTAGTCGTTCTGGATCTGGTGGGTGTCGGCGAAGTTGACGCCCGAGGCGCTCACGCCCACGAGCACCTGGCCGTCCCCGACCTCCGGCGCGGCCAGGTCGACGAGCCGGAGCTTCTCGGGGCCGCCGAACTCCTCGATCTGGATCGCGCGCATGCCGCCGGGCCGGCTACCGCCGCGCGCGGCCCGGTACGCTCCCGCCTCGATGAGCCTCTGCGTGGTCGGATCCATCGCCTTCGACGCCGTCGAATCGCCCTTGGGCGAGCGCGAGCGCATGCTCGGCGGCTCCGCGGTCCACTTCTCGCTCGCCGCGAGCTTCTTCACCGACGTGCGCGTCGTGGGGCCGGTCGGCGAGGACTTCGGCGAGGACGAGTACGGGGTCCTGCACGGCCGCGGGGTCAACACCGATGACATCGAGACCGTCTCGGGCGGGAAGACCTTCTTCTGGCGCGGGCGCTACGAATACGACCTCAACACCGCGCACACCGAGGACACCCAGCTCGGGGTGTTCGGCGACTTCGAGCCGAAGCTCTCGGAGGCTTCGCGCGCGGCCGAGACGCTCTTCCTGGCCAACATCCAACCCGACCTCCAGCGCCGGGTCAACGAGCAGTGCGAGGGCGCGCGTCTCGTCGGCCTCGACTCCATGAACCTGTGGATCGACACCGCACGCGACTCGCTCGTCCAGACGATCGGCGGTGTCGACCTCGTCTTCATGAACGACGCCGAGCTGCGCATGCTCACCGGGCATTCCAACCTGGTTCGCGCCGCCCGCGAGGTGATCGCCATGGGCCCGCGCGCGGTGGTGGCCAAGCAGGGCGAGTACGGCGCTGCGCTCATCACCCCGGAGGACTTCTTCGCCCTGCCGGCCTACCCGCTCGAGACCGTGCACGACCCGACGGGTGCCGGCGACTCCTTCGGCGGGGGCTTCCTCGGTTACCTGGCCTCCCAGGGCGAGGGTGCCGGCGAAGACGAGGACGCGCTCCGACGCGCCATGGCCTACGGCTCGACGCTGGCCTCGTTCAACGTCGAGGAGTTCGGCACCGAGCGGGTGCAGCGCTTGACCCGCGAGGAGATCGACGCGCGCTTCGACGACCTTCGGCGCATGACGACCTTCGCCGCCGTCCCCTCGGCCTGAGGACGACGTGGAGGACGACGGTCACGGCGTCCACTACACCGCGCTCACCCGCGGTACGCCGGTCCTCGCCTCCGACGGCATCGAGATCGGGAAGGTCGACGAGGTGCTCGACAACTACCGCGAGCACATCTTCGACGGCATCGTGATCGAGACGCCCGGTGGCGACCTTCGTTTCGTCGACGCGCCCGAGGTCGCTCGCACGGCCGAGCGCGCGGTTACTCTGACCATCACCGCCACCGAGGCGGCAGAGCTGCCACCGCCCGAGAGCGCA
>Ga0208736_1000417_pt1 | contig 12363 bp, 9 predicted proteins | sample AntDryMetagUQ255_FD_188090 | JGI IMG/M metagenome (GOLD analysis project Ga0208736, IMG submission 188090) | Polar desert microbial communities from Antarctic Dry Valleys - UQ255 (SPAdes) | ecosystem: Environmental > Terrestrial > Soil > Desert | place: Antarctic Dry Valleys | collected 2008-12-31 | reverse complement strand
TTGTCATTGGAATGCCGGCAACAATATGGAGTAAAATACCAATGGCTGCCCATTTGGCTCCGACATCAAATATTTTCAGTAGTACTCCCGCCCAGGCTACGATTTGTTGTGTTAGTATATTATATCTTATACTCAGGTATTCAAGCGGCGATTGTATTTGCAGTTCTTTTCGTAACCGAACCCAGTAAACAGGAAATATTTTAGCAGTTGCTATTATTACAATAGCGACCGGCAAAGCCCACCACATATACATGGTAAAGCCATGCGTATAAGCAACGGCTGCATAAGCCACAAATACTGCTCCGCTATGCCCCGATACATGATGAGAAATACCTGCTAACCACCAGGGTAATTTTCCTCCGGCAACAAAATAATCTTCCGAATTTTTACTTCTGAAATAGGACAATATGCCTATAATTACCATACTTAAAAAGAAAAGAATAATAACAATTAAATCCAGCGTATTGAATTTCATTTAAGTGTTTTGATCATTGATGAATTCAGGTTATTTAATGAATAGTTACCGAAAAAAAAATCTGTTATTAGAGAGGATCAGCTGCATTGAAAAAGAATAATGAATGATAGAAGTATCTTTTAAAGTTTCCAGGGAAATAAATTATTATCTGAAATTATACTTTAGGCTCCCAACCCGGCTCATACTCGCGGCTCCAGTATTTCAAAGCTTCTTTATCATTTAAAATATGTCCATTCCCGGGATCAATATTTAAAGTACGACCCGATCGTAAAGCAATGTTACCTAATTGCACCAGCAGTGTACTTTGATGGCCACCCAGTATATCAGAGTTTACTTTGGTGCCTTTTCTAATGCCATCAAAAAAGTTTAGGATATGCAATGCATCCAGTTCCTGTGCAGGGTCTGCAACATTTCGGGCATCTATTGTTCTGTCGTTCTTAACTTCTTTAACCAAAGTATTTTTAAGGTCATATATCTTATAAGAGTTGCCGCTTTCTATTAGCAGCGACCCCGTCTCTCCATAAAACATAACACCAACACTACTGCCCTCAACAGAACGTCCGTTACAACTACGGCCTTCCCAGGTAATTGCAGAATTATTATTAAACTCCAGGTTTATTACCTGCGTATCGGGTGTTTGCCAATCATCCTGGTAGCGGTATCGTCCGCCCGCTGAGCTTACACGAGTGGGATACTCAACACCTAACCCCCACCTTGCAAGGTCAACCATATGCGTACCATTATTTAGTGCTTCTCCTGTACCCCAGTGCCAGAACCAATGCCAGTTATAATGAATTAAATTATCGCGGTATGGCTGGCGGGGCGCCGGTCCCTGCCAGAGTTCATAATTTAACCAGAAGGGGACTTCAACCTCTTTGCCTTTTCCAATAGAGGGGCGGTTATTAGTGTACCATGTTTTTGCAAAATAAGGGCGTCCAATTACGCCTGCTTGTAGTTCTCCGATAGCTGCTGCAACATTAGGCCACGACCGTCTTTGATTACCCATTTGCAAAACGCGGTTATATTTTACTGCTGCTTTTACAACCAATTCGCCTTCATTAGGATTATGACTGCATGGCTTTTCAAGATATACATGTTTACCGGCAGCGCAAGCTAATATTGCAGCAGGAGCATGCCAGTGATCGGGAGCCGTAACAATTAAAACATCTAAATTTTTATCTTCAAGCGCTTTTCTGAAATCTGCTGAAGGCATAGGGCGTTTATGCTGTATTTTTTCAACTGCATCAATACATTTATCTGCTGCTCTTGAGTCAACGTCACATACATAAAGCACTTCACAATTTTTTTGTGCAGCGAAGTTGGAACCCACTGCAAGACCGCGGCTATTTACTCCCATGCAGGCAACCATGATTCTGTCATTAGCACCTATAATGTTTCTATAACTCCGGGCTCCAAAGCCGGGAAGAATGCCACCTAAAGAAACACCGGCAACGCAGGTTGCTGTCTTTTTTATAAACTCTCTGCGGGTATTTGTCATGGATGACTATTTATGAGTGAGCTAATATTCTACTATTTCTTTTTACGTGCCTTTTGCATAACAGCATCTAAACTTACAGCTTTACCCCCTTTGCGTTTACTTTCATCAGCAGCTTCCATGAAGGCATAAATTTCCAATGTCTCATCCGGGCTTACAGGCGCTTTACCAGTTTTGAAAAAATTTATTATTTGTACCAGTAAATTTTCATATCCGTTAAATGGACCTAACGAAAGATTTCCATTTTCGCCATAAACCGTTCCGCCATAATCATGCTTGCCAGTACGGGTTCCCCTGAAAGTACCAACTCTTCCATCTTTCCAGGTGCCTGCAACAATATCCGTATTACTGGTATTGATGCGGACAACCTCCTTACATCCTGTTCCCATTAGAGTAAATAATATTTCAATACCATGTATGCCGTACCAGAAGAGATCGGGATGTGTTTTTTCTAATGCAGCGGGGCTAAAGGTGTCTGCCCCTAACACTGCACCAATTTTTCCTTTTACAACATCCTGAACCGTTTCCATATAACGGAGAGACGAGGATGAGAATACAGGCACATTATACTTTTTCGCAGCATCATATATAGCGATTGCATCACTTAATGAAGCAGCAACAGGTTTATCAATAAACATTGGTTTACCGGCTTGTAATACCAATAAAGCCTGTTGTAAATGAGGGCGCCCGTCATTCGTTTCCAGCAGAACTACATCTACTTTTTTCAGCAATTCTTCTATTGAACCCACTATTTCAACACCCCATTTTTTTACTTCTTCAATATAGCCGGGAATTCTTTTGGTGGATGATTCTATATCATTGCTGCCTTTTGGATAAGCGGCCACTACTTTATATCCTTTAAGTTCCGGCGCAGGATCGGTGGCGTTAAGCGCCTTTGTAAAAGCAACGCTATGAGATGTATCAAGACCTATAATACCGACCCTTCCCTGGTTATCGGTTTTATTGTGTGCGTATAGTTTTGGGAAGCTGCCCATTAAACCAAAACCAATACCAGCAGTTGTTGCAGTTCGTATAAACCTGCGACGATTAAAATTTTGTTTCATAAAATACCTTTATGCTTATAATAATCTCCTAACTGACTATATGAAACCCTGTGTTGTGAGTGTGGTTATATTTAATGTAAGGAACCACCCTTTCTGATGTTAAACCATAAAGCGCCGTGCATTAAAAATAATATCTATTGCCGGTATGTAAACGCATAGCAACAACAGCATACTACTTACTCAACCTGTAATAAAGATTGCAAAGACGGAAATGCTTCATCGTCTTTGTAATCCCACCTCAAAGCATCCAATCGTTTTTGTATTTTAAACCAATATTGTAGTTCCATATCAAATTTTGCCATAGGAATACCTAAACGGAACGAGGTATATTCATTCAACCAGGCTTTTTGAAACATCTCTTTTGTTTCTACAATTGCATCAAACATATCTACCGTTTTGGAGTGATAATACGCCGTTACTTCTCCCATAATCATTCTGAATTCAGCTGACTCACGTTTCTTACTATACTTATTGTACATCTCGGCAATGTCGCCGGCATATAAATATCTTAAGGCAAGAAGATCCAATTCTTTGGCTCCTACCAACATGGTATACAAAGAAATGGTATCAACTCCCCATTTTAAAGCCTCCCTTAAATAGACCTGCGCCTCTTCTGCTGCTAACCGGCCTTTGTGTAAGTTGTCTTTGTTTTTTTCATACATCTTCAAAGATTTTACCGTAAAAGGATTTTCAAATAGGGCATAATCTGTTTGGCCAACTGATTTTGTAAGTAAAATTTGCGACTGGGTTAAAGCCAAATGTGCTTTTTCTATTGTAGCGGCCAGTTTTGAGGGGTAAATTGCCCCAGTGTATTTTTTAAAGAAGGTAGCCTGGTCGATGGGCTGGCTTTGCCACGAAGCGATAGAACCATAAGCCATATCGGGCCAGGATAAACGCATTAATGTTTGTGGATCATCCGTCCAGCCTGAATTGATATACCCTACTGCATTGTATTTTCTACCTGCTTTTATTAATTCATCATTATTTTTAAAAGACACGTCGAATGCGGGATAAAACCAATGCCAGTTTACGCTGGCTCCCTGCACCATTAAAGGAATGTTTGAGTTGGAAAACGGGCTTAATAAAGTATCGTACTCGGCCTCTTTTAATGGAAAATAATGCCAGGCTACGGCAATTAGTTTTGGCGATATTTTTGGAATTATTTTTGGAAATTTTTGCAGCATGTCTGCCCATACCAATGGTTGCTTGCCTTGCTTTTCTACCATATCGGTGGTTTGGGTAAGCATATCCAGGTAAAGTTCATCTGCGGTTTTATTTAGCTTTTTAGCTTCTATTAAAATTGTCCAGGTTTCATCAAAACCAATATGAAAAAAAGGGCTGGGAAAAAGTTTGGATACCTGGGTTATCCAATCGTTCAATATGGTTTTAACACGGGGGTCTTTGGGCCTAAATTCTCCTCCGTATGGTATTACCGATAGATCGGCATAATGCTCTAACTTAAATAAATCGTGTAGATGGCCGTACAATTCCATATTGGGCACTACATCTATATGCCGGGCTTTGGCATAAGCAATAATATCTTTTACTTGCTCTTTGGTATAGCGGGCATTAGCCATCAATAGCGGATAGCCTTCCAGCTCAATGCTGGCTTCCGAATAAAAATAATATTGATTGGTTTTAAAGCGGGCCAGAAAATCTATTTGTTTTTTTATTTCTTCAACCTTAAAAAATTGCATGTGGCTCATATCCATCATAAAACCTCTGTAAGCAAGTGAAGGCCAGTCCTCAATTTCCACTGCAGGTATTACAGACTTACTGCCCGAACCTTCAATTAGCTGACGTAATGTTTGAACGGCATAATACAACCCGGCAGATGATAACGCCGTAATAGAAATGTTTTTTGGCGTTACTTTTATTATATAAGATTCGCGTGAAGAAGCACCAGGCTTTTCTCCAACTGCAGGTAATGGATCAACACCACCTGTTCTTTTAAAAATAATTGTGGGGGCAGTGATTATGCCTTCTTTGATTAGAACTTTTCCTGAACCGGCATCAGCTAAAATACGTGCAAGCTCCTGTGCTGCAAATCTGTCCTCTGCAGCAGATTTGAATGCAAAGCCTATGGTTACATTTTTTATCAGAAACTCCCCAATACCATAAGAAATTTTTTGCGGCTGAGGAAGGATCGGATTGTGGTCTTTAGCAATTGCTGAAATTGTAACCAGCAAAAACAACCAGGTGAATATTTTTTTCAAACTATTTATTTTTTAATTGATTCAGCATCCTTAGCGCATTTTCAGCCAATATCTCGGCAGACCCAGGAGCAACTCTTGAAGTAATCACTTCATAATTTCCCTCGATATATGCTTTTCTATCAGGAAAATATCCAAGGGCAGCATTGGTCAACTCTGTTATAATGGTATATGGATAAGGTGACCTGCTCTTGATGTACTGCCCAATTTCAGTGAATACTTCACCAGGGAGACTTACAATGGCAAATTTCTCCCCTAAAGTAAACACCTGTATTTCTGCATCTATTGGCTTACCATTTCTTGAATCAATTTCTAATAATTTAAATGCTTTTACAAAGTCCAGGAAAGGAGCCGCATCAAGTTTACCATATTTGGCTGCAATTTCACGTGCCCATGGCAATTCGTCTTTCGAAATCGGAGCCAGCGGAAGATCTATCATTTCACTTTTTACAGTTATTTTGTTAATCTCTAAAGGAGATAGGCGGGTATATGTTTTAATTACTTCACCTGCCAGGACAGTACCCAATCTTTCGGCTTCAAAATGCCCACTTTGTGGGGTGTTGGTTTTTACATTTATATGGTTGATATTTCCCGAACATCCCTGGGAAAAGGCGGTAACCATTTCAGTTCCCTTTACTTTACCAAGAATGGTAGATAGTGTAAAAGGGAGATCTGCAGAAACTTCATTGCCACTTATATTATCTAAATGAAGGGCGAGATTTACATAGGTGGAAATGGGTTTCCCCTCAATAGTCTCTGCATACAAAACCGATACATCGGGATCGATGGGGCCTGCAGGTTTCACAATTTTAGGATTCAATTTTCCCGGGTTCCAGCCAACGGTACCATCCGTCATAAAGAAACGGCGATTAAAACTAATTGTCTCTTCGTGCCCTAATCCAAAGGAGAGTTTAGCGGGTTTTAAATTAGCATTGGCCTGCTGAATACTTTGGGCAATAAGGCCAGGAAGTTTTGAAATATAGTCTGCAAGGATTTCTGCATTTTTGCTTTTAGTACCATATTTTTCCCGAAACGAAGGGATTACCGGGCCGGTATGCGAATGTGTAGCGCCTATCATAACATGAGCGGCATCAATGCCTAAAGATTTTTCTACCAACTTTCTCACTTCTGCTACAATGCCAGCCGATATACCGATAAGATCGCAGGATACAATGGCTATCTTAGCGCCATCTTTTTCAATAACCAGGGCTTTTGCGTAAAGCTCATCGTGGATTTTAGCCACCGGCCTTTCGTGAAAATACCCGGCCATTAATGCGCCCATTGGTGGTGTTATTTTTACCGATGCAGCACCAATTTTTAAATCATCGGCATTAGCAGTTATCGCACCTAGCAATCCTATAAGGATAAGAAAAAATTTGCTAGTGGTTGTTGAGGGAATGAGCGGCTTCATAAATCTATTGGTTATTAATTTTTTACTTTTCTAAAAGACTAGACAAAGCAGCACCTATTACTAAATGTATTTATACTGAAGTTAAAATTTATCCTGCACTATTACCCTTCACATGCTTCAGACTCACATTTTATTTTGTAATACCTGTCCTGATAAAAGGAAAGGACGCCGGATGTTTCCAATAAAGTATACCTGCTGCGCTGCTCTTATAAAATTTTTTTATTGCGAATTAATAGCCGGGATTCTGATCTTTAACCGGATCAAGACCCTTGTTCAAATCAAATTCTATTCTTGGTATAGGCCATAAAAGTGCTTTATCTGCTACATCTATAAAAAGATTGTTTTTAATAACTTCCTTTGCCCTTCCAGTACGTGTAAGATCAAACCAACGCTTGCCCTCTAACTGAAATTCAAAGGCTCTTTCCTGTATTATCAAATCTGTAAAGGTTTTTGTAGTATAGTCCTCAGCTTTGAAATCAACTAAAGAAGGTTGAAGTGGGTTAAGGCCATAAGCCCTTCTTTTTACCATGTTGAGCTTTTCTACTCCATCAGGAGTTGGCCCTGCTGCCTGCGCCGAAGCTTCTGCGCAAATTAACAGTATTTCAGCATACCTGTAACAAGGCATACTAAAAGTTGCAATTGTTGCACCCGGACTGTTGTATTTCTTTGTGGAAATAACCCCTTCATTAGGATACGCAGGCTGACCGGCCTGCCATGGGCTTAATCTAAACGTTTCATTATACCAGTTAAATTGTTTTCTCAAATCGTTATCATTCCATGCCTTATACAACGGGGAAGTTTTTGTCCAGATAATAACGCCAAAGCCGTTGGCACCAAACCAGGGCGTGTTTTGCGCCAGCAAAAATGTTGTCATACTGCTTGTACTATTTTGGTTTATGGCTTTAAAAATGCAATTCTGTTGTATGCACAACTTGAAGAAAATCTTAAAACCGAAAATACACGCTGCACAATTCATTAACTGTTACTTTTATTTACAATCATGATACTATCTTTCAAACATCGTTTTTATTGATTATAGGAATGGCCATTTTGAATACTATTATGTTTATTTTGTTGAAAATAAAAAGCCTTAATTATGGCTAAACTAAATTTTCTTGATAACATTTAATAAAACGAGATTGAAATCAGGCGGTGTTTTTAACCTTAGAAAAAATGCTTTCCCCTATGTCTTTACCTTCACCTTATTAACATCAATAAAATACAAATAAGGTAAAAATTATTTTAAAATGAACCTGGATAATTTCACTAAAAAGTTTTCTAAGGCCTTGCTGTTAGCTGGTTTTGCGGTGATAAGCCTTTCCATATCAGCATTTGGAAATCCTAGTAAGGAATATTCAGACAGTTTAAAACTGCTTGTGTATAAAACTAATTTTGGAAAAAATAAACGGGTAAAAACCTTAGCAGAATGGAAAATGAAAAGGCTTCAGATTCTTGATGGAATGCAAAAAGCGATGGGGTTATTGCCCGACCGTACAAAGCTGCCCGCTCTTAATATAAACATCCTAGATAGCATTAAAGAAGAGGGCTATACCCGTTACGCTATCAATTTTACGGTTGAACAAAATGAATTGCTTCCGGCTTATTTATATGTTCCTCTTCCAAAGGGTATTCCAAAAAAGCTGCCGGCCATGCTTGTTTTGCACGAAACAGACCCTTTAGGCAAAAAAGCGCTTTCTGGCATTAGCTCCTCCCCTAACAAAGCCTATGCAAAAGAATTGGCTCAGAGGGGTTATGTGGTGATAGCACCAGATTATCCGGGTTTTGGAGATATGGAAGATTATAACTTTGAAACAGACCGGTATCAATCGGGAACAATGAAAGCCATTTTTAATCACATGCGGTGTATCGATTTGTTGCAGGCAAGAAAAGATGTGGATCCCAAGAGAACTGGTGTTTTGGGCCATTCATTGGGGGGACATAATGCCCTGTTTGTTGCAGCTTTTGATACCCGTATAAAGGTAATCGTATCAAGCTGCGGCTGGACCCTGTTTGATTATTATAACAATGGAAAACAAAATACCAATACGCTGGGGCCTTGGGCCCAGGAAGTGTATATGCCTTTCATCCGGGATAAATATAACCTGGATGCCAGCAAGTTGCCATTTGATTTTGATGAAATTATAGCAGCCCTTGCCCCCCGGCCTTTTTTTTCTAATTCGCCATTAAATGATGCAAATTTTGATGTGAATGGAGTAAAAAAAGGTATAGCTAATGCATCCTCAGTTTATCGTTTTTTTAATGCAGCGCAAAATCTCCAGGTAAGGTATCCCGGTTCTGGCCACGATTTTATACCCGAAGTTAGATTGGAGGCATACCAATTTATTGATAAAGCACTTAAGCACTCACCCAATGCTGTTAAGTTGTTAGATTAATTGCCGTTTTTTTGTGTGTGTAGCCTTGAGAGAACGTTGTGGAGTTTTTTACCATTATTAAAATCATTTATAAGAATTATGTATTTAGTTCGCAAAGCATTATCATCAACAAGGCTCCGCTTTTGAAGCGTTCGAAATTATATCAGTAACAGTTGCGCCCATTGGTGGCGTTATTTTTACCGATGCTGCACCAATTTTTACATCATCGGCAAAAGCGGTTAAGGCGCCAAGCAATCCTAAAGGATCATAAAAAATTTACTATTCATTGCAGAGGTAATAAGCGGCTTTATATTATTTTAGTTATGTTTTTTAGTTTTCAAAAATCGCATTTTGTAAACGTAATTCAAATTCATTATTCACCCATTCACTCATTGACTATTGACCATTGACCATTCACCTATTGACCCCCATTGACCTATTGCTGCATCATTTTAACCACTTATCAAACCATTCCAAAGCGGCGGACTGCATTGTCTTATCAAACTTATGCGTACCGGGGTAAAAAGCACCCTGGTAATGGGCAGGCGCCCCTGCTTTTTCATATATTTCTTTTATCATGTTATCTGCAGCTTCCATTTCTGAAAGTGTAAAAAGGTCATCTTGTTCATTGTTGAGTACCATAGTAGGTAGCGGTGCTCTAAGCGCCAACAGCTCTGGTAGGTCCAGCTCGTTTGGCAACAAAGGAACATAAGTCATCCATGTGTGTGTGAAAGATTTGTTGATGGCCAGGTCGTTCCAGGTAGTCATGAATCCCACACAAACAGCACATTTTATTCTTTCATCTAAGCCCCCCAGGAAGATGGAACGCAAGCCCCCGCCCGATAATCCTCCACAGCCTATTCGTGTTACATCAACGTCTTTTCTCGTACACAAAAGATCAAGCGCTATACGGTCTTCAGCAAAAAAAACTCCGGGCCATGTAGTGCCTGCACTAAACAACGATTTTGCCATTACGTGTTCATGATTGGAGGCCCATTTATTATAAGCTTTAATTTCTTCGGTACTTTCAGGAGCCAGATCATCCAGGTGTTGGCGGAGGTGCTCAGGAACATCCTGTAACATTACCCTGCGGCTACCAAAACAAAAACAATCATACACTAAAACTACATATCCCTTTTTGGCAATTTCATTTGCCCATGCAAGGTTATCGTAATACTCCTGCTGGTGTGCTTCAACATGGGGATGTCTTGCATCTCGGGTTTTTATTAGCTTTTCAAAGCCAAAATATTTATCTGCACTATGATCATGAAAAGCAATAATAGCAGGCAACTTACCTTTTTGATTTAAAGGTTTTAAAAGAATGCCTTGCGTTGGGCGGCCATAAGGCAATTGCCAGCTTAGTTCTTCAATGTGCAAACCATCATAAGCATATTTACGTGTTACAGTAATCTCCGGGGTGTTTCCAATTTCTGGAATTGCCAATCTTTCCATCACCCTCTTTTTAGCAGCCTGTTGCCAGGCATGCAGTTCAGTCCATTCTTTTCTCCGGAATGAATAAAAAGGCAACCCGGTTTCATTAAGCCCTGCGGCCCACTGACCATATAAGCCGATGATGCTTTGAGTATGATCCTGAATATTTTTATTATTCAACATCTATAGCCGAAATATTTTTTTAGCATTTTCAAACAATAGCTTTCTTTCAATTGATTTGTTTGCAGAAAGCCTGCGGATAGCAGCAATTGTTTGGGTACCCTGGCATTCAGGTCCCTGGCCTATCCTGTCTGAACAATCGCTTCCATATATAAGTTTATCCTGGTGACGCTGAAGAAATGCCTTAGCGTGATCTTCATCTCTTGTAAAGAAATTTAACCCCGAACCGGCTGAAAGGTCTCCAAACATATTTGGATAGTCACTAAGTAGCCGGTCAGTCAATCCTCCCGGAGTAACTTTTGTTTTCGGGTACAGGATATTTTGATCTTTATGTTCGTGGTCAACATTAGCCCACCAGGTTTGTGCATGCCCAAGAAAGTTTACTTTAGGATATTTCTTCAGCATTTTGTGAAACTTCTTAAAGCTGTAATTGTATTTTTTAAATTGCCAATGCATCAACACAGGCACATCATAAGCTTCAGCAAGCTTATATATTTTTTGCATCGGCTTAGCGTCACATTCAACGCCAAATTTTAGCTCACCAATCACCTTTGCACCAAGCTTTAAATACTTTTCTATTTCAACTGCAGCCCCCGATACGTCGGGAACTTCACAAGCGCCGAAAGTAAATTCATCCGGGTGGTCCTGAGCAACCTTGTAACAAGCATCATTGCCGCCGGCTTCTGCTTCCAGCCCATTAGATTCTCCGTAATGTGTAGATGCTGATATTACTGGCCTGCCCGCCGGCAACAGTATTGTGGTGGTGATGCCCATTGCACGTTGATGAGCCAGTAAGAGTTGGTCATTACGTCCGCTATAATGTGTATGCTGATGGATATCAATAATCGGTTCGTTTTCCCCCGGCTGAATGGTTTGTGCGTGAGGCAGCAAGTTTGCCAATAGTGAAGATGAAACCCCCATGCCAAGCGAGGCTCCCAGACAAGCAATCGAACTATGCTTTATAAACCTGCGTCTTGAATATCCTTTATCAGACATATAAAAATTAAAAATGGCTTTTAGTTTTATTTATCCTGGCGAGCTGCCCAATAAGTACAATAACCAGCAGAATAGACCGGTCCTTTAAAAAGCATACACTTTCCGCACTGTTCATTTGCAGGGGGTGGCAGCCATAAATTGCAATTTTTGCAAGTCCTATCTTCTATCGGCGATTCCTTTACATAACCCAACTTTTCCCTGGCTTTTAGATCAGTTTCACTAACCCCTGAAAAATCACTGCATGAATCAGGAGCTGCTGCATTTTTATCATCTTTCGTAGTTGACTTTTTTTGATCGCAACCATTCAACACAATCCCAATTCCTAACAAAGCCGAACTGAGAAGAAAATATTTATGGATAAATTTTCGCCTGGAATATGCGCCATTCATTTTCGTTAGTTTAGAAAGTTATATATTCTTGATCAATCGGGGAAAAGCTATAGTGATGGCTTGTTAGGCGATTGACTTTTTAACCTGAAATCTTAGAACCTCATTGCTGTAATGAGGTTTTTAATTCATCAACAGCATCCCTTATTTCTTTCCCGGAATTTGTTTGAATGTTCTGTAATACCTTGTCCAATTGCGGATCTGTTGCCGGCTTAGTTTTCAATTTTTTCAAGCCTTCGTTTAAACCGGTTAAAGAAGCAAGCAGCCACTTGTTTTCATTTTTTATAGAAGGAACAGATACAAGTGCCAGCAGTTGACTTATTTCTCCCTGCTTGTTACG
>Ga0208736_1000416_pt1 | contig 12366 bp, 10 predicted proteins | sample AntDryMetagUQ255_FD_188090 | JGI IMG/M metagenome (GOLD analysis project Ga0208736, IMG submission 188090) | Polar desert microbial communities from Antarctic Dry Valleys - UQ255 (SPAdes) | ecosystem: Environmental > Terrestrial > Soil > Desert | place: Antarctic Dry Valleys | collected 2008-12-31 | reverse complement strand
CTGTAGTGGCCCTGACAGGCAGTTACAGATGGATCATGCCGGGCACTGATGTGCAGGCAGGAAAAACTGTAAAAGCACCTGACCTGATTATTAGCGGAGATGGCCTGGAATTGTTCGGCGCTTTTCGTCCTGCGTGGAAGAGCGATGGGTCGACCGTTAGTTTCCGCAGTGGTGCTTGCATTATTAGTAAGGTTGCGTCTAAATCTTCTGGTGCTTCTTTTGTTTCTGAACCAATGTTTGCCGGTGAGCATCCATCAGGCTCATGCGTTTGGGACTGGGGCCCAACGCCTGCCCTTGCCGACCAAGTTATTTATTCTGAAAATTCAAGCGAAGAAGGAGCAGGCATTTTTATCAGCAAAGAAGGTAGCACCCACTCAAATAAACGATTGACTTTTTTTTCTGAATTGCAAATGCAAATATCGGCTGAATTGCGCTGGTTGCCTGATGGCTCAGGTTTTCTTTACTCGACTATTCATCTTGAATATGACCGCAGCAATATTTTTCATTATGATATCAATACAAAAAAGACAAAGCAAATCACCCAATTTACTACTGGCTTTGCAAGACGATTTTGTGTTTCTCCTGATGGTAAGTGGATTGTGTACGAACGTTCCTTAACCTGGGATGATTATGAAACACCTGTGGATCTTTGGATAGTAAAAATAGACGGCAGTGAGGAGCGATTGTTGATTAAAAATGGACAAAGCCCTTCCTGGAGCAAATAACTTTATCGGGATAAAAAAAGCCTCACAAATCTGCGAGGCTTATAAATAATCAAGTTTTAGAACGGTGATTTTATTCCGTACTTATGCTTATACCGTTCATTCAATTGTTTTTGCTTATCATTCAAATCAATTTTTCTCCCCTGGATAAATGCATCTGTTACTGTGCTGGTTCGCATGTCTAATATATCGCCGGTACTGATGATAATGTTAGCATCCTTACCTACTTCAATACTTCCTGTTCTATCAGCAATGCCAAGGACTTTTGCCGCATTTAAAGTTATAGCCTGCAACGCCTGTTCTTTTGTTAAGCCGTAAGCAGAAGCCGTACCTGCATTATAGGATAAATTGCGGCCACGAGTCTGTCCATCTTCATCATTAATGGCAAAAGTCACTCCTGCTTTTTGTAACATAGCTGGTGTTTTGTATGGCTGGTCCACGTCATCGTCCTGTAACGTTGGAAGAGCATGCGGCTGGTTTAAAATAACAAAAACGTTATTCTGTTTTAAAAGGTCGGCAATCTGCCAGCTATCACTGCCGCCAACTATCACTACATCAAAACCAAACTCCTTTACAAAATCAAGTGCAATCAACATTTGTTTTACGGTGTTTGCATGCACGTATAGTTTTTTACTTTTATCAAACAATCCTTTTACTGCACCAAACTTCAAATTGGTTTCATCATGTGTATCTATTGCTGAATAGGCCTGTGCTTCTTTAAAAAAACTTTTAATACGGTCAACTTGTTCGAGACCCTGCTTTACCACATCAACCTGGGGTGGTGCATTGGGCCCACCGGGAGCACCCCCACCACCTCCAAAACCACGTGGGCGTGCAATTAATGAAGGCATGGTAAAATGAATGCCAGCATCAGTTTTATAAGCAGCATCTTCCCAGTTCCATGCGTCTAACTGAACTACAGAAGATGAACCGCTGATCAACCCGCCTTCAGGAACTATATTGGCCAGCAAAATACCACTGGAGCGAAGGGTATTAATAACTTTTGAATCCGTATTATATGCTACTATGGAGCGAATGTTTGGATTTAACTCACCCAATTCCCTTACATCATTAGTAGCCCTGACACTATTGATTTCCACCAGTCCCAGGTTTGTCGCTGGAAGAATCAACCCCGGATACACATGTTTGCCCTGTGCATCAACATTAGTTGCGCCGGAAGGTGCAGTAACGTTTGCGCCGACTGCTGTTATTTTTCCATCAGTAATAACAATAGATCCTTTTTCAATGACCTGCCCGTTACCAACATGGATGGTTGCATTGGAAATAACGGTGGTGCCTTTTTGTTTCTCGGCAGGATAAACTGTTTCCTGTGCAGAGGCATTTATTGCGAGAAGTATTATGGTGTATAAGAGTATTTTTTTCATTTTTTAAATTTTAATGTTTTCAGTTCGCGAGTCCACATTACTAACTTGTGAACAAGTGAACTGATAACTATTCATTCTCCTCCGCATCAATAATTAACAATCCATGACTGTGTAAATGATCGCTGCAGCTATGCATAATTTGGTAGCTTGGTTGTGCAGGCGTAACCGGTGCACCACTTTTCTTTTCGCTATTCATCTTTTTTACAATGCGGTTGCGTTCGGCATCTACCAGTTTTTGCATGTCTTCATCTTTTACGCGGTCAAAATATACAATGCCATCAACTATTGTGTATAATGATTTTGCATAAACACTTAGAGGATGATCACTCCAAACAACAACATCTCCATCCTTGCCTGTTTTTAAACTGCCTACACGATCATCTACACGCAACATTTTTGCAGGATTAAGTGTAACCATTTTCAATGCTTCTTCTTCCGTAACACCTCCATACTTTACAATTTTGGCCGCTTCCTGGTTTAGTCGGCGGGCCATTTCTGCATCATCAGAGTTAATAGCTACATTCAAACCTACTTTATGCATGATCGCCGCATTGTATGGTATAGCATCCTGGACTTCCATTTTGTAAGCCCACCAATCGGAGAAGGTTGATGCATTTGCTCCATGCGCTTTCATTTTATCAGCTACTTTATAACCTTCTAAAATATGAGTAAAGGTGTTGTATTTATAACCCATGCGGTTAGCCACTTCCATGGCACTGTTAATCTCACTTTGCACATATGAGTGACAAGTGATGAAACGTTTATTATTGAGAATCTCAACCAATGCATCTAATTCCAAATCCTTGCGCGGAGCCATCATACCTTTTTTTCCTTTATTGGCTTCGTAATCTTTCCATCCTTTTTGATAATCTTTTGCACGGGTAAATGCATCAACCAGCACCTGCTCCACACCCATTCTTGTATCAGGGTAGCGGTTATTTTGGCCAGTTTGCGCAGGGGAACGTTTTACATTTTCACCCAATGCAAATTTTATTTGCCCGTCCCAGTTTTTGAATTTAAGATCTTCGGCATTGGCGCCCCAACGTAATTTTATCAATTGGGTTTGGCCACCAATTACATTTGCCGAACCATGGAGAATATGAGAGGTTGTAACGCCACCACTTAATTGGCGGTAGATATTTATATCGTCAGGATTTAAATTATCTGCAATGCGCACTTCAGAAGTTACACTTTGTCCACCTTCATTAATAGATGCCGCTGCAATATGAGAGTGTTCATCAATGATGCCTGCTGTGACATGCTTGCCTGTACCATCAATTACTCTTGCGCCTTCACCAGAAAGGTTTTTACCAACACCGGCTATTTTCCCATTCCTTATCAATACATCTGTATTTTGAAGGATGCTTTCTTTTTCATTTGTCCAAACCGTTGCATTTCTAATTAAGATTGTTTCTTGTTTTGGCGCTTTATCTTCTTCCCAACCAAAGGGTTCAAAAGGATAGATAACTTTGCCAATAGGCCCAATAGGTCTTTTACGGGCGCTGTCTGGTTTTTGTGTTCCAGGTTGATCGTAGCTACCTGTCCATGTAAAACGATTTCCTGCGCTGTCCTGCCCGGTACCTGTCCATGCATCGCCGTTTACAATTCCACTTAAATTTAAATTTTCACCACCCCTTCTTTCCGGAGCCACGTTGATACGCACCTGGCGGCCATCATAATAAAATTTAGAAGTAATGGTATCCTTACCAATCAAGCTCGCAGCGGTATTACTTTTAAAATCCAGGGTATAATTAACCGGTCCGCTGGGTGTATTTAAAACGATCTTGTAAGAACCTTTCGGATCTTTCCAACTTTCATCTTTGACACTGTATTTTGTTCCCTGTATCCAGTTTTGATGAATAGTTGTTTTGTCATTAAAAACCGGGCCGGATGTAATTAAAAAATTAGCCCATTTGCCTGCATCCAAACTACCAACCTGGTTATAAACGCCTAAGATAGTTGCAGGTGTTTTTGTTAGAGCATTCATTGCACCGGCTTCCGTTAGTCCATAATTAAATGCCGTACGTAAATTGGTCATGAATGTTTTTACATCCCGCAGGTCTGCAGTTGTTAAGCAAAAAGGTATACCTGCTTTTTCCAATGCACCAGCATTTGTTGGCGCCATTTCCCAATGCTTCATATCGCCCAGCGAAACAAACCTGGCATCATTTGGATCCTCTACATCTTGTGCCTGTGGAAAATTTAATGTAATAATATAAGTAGCATTGGTAGCTTTTATATCTTTCAAACGCTGGTATTCGTTCGTGCCTCCCTTTATGATGTACTGAACACCAAATTCATCTCCTATTCTATCAGCCCTTAAACCATTCCATTTATCTCCGGCTTCAAAAATTTGAGGCAGATTTTGAGATTCATTCCAGGCCTGCAGACTAAGGTTCAAACCTTCGGTAGCCGGTTTATTTTTATACCATTGGGCATCTAAAAAACTCTGACGCAGTAAGGCAATCATTCCCATTATGGAGCCAGGATAACTTTGCGTAGAAGTACCTTTTGTAAATGAATAGTGGGCAGAGGCCCTGTCTTTTAAAATAACAAAATTTTCTTTGTCATTTGCAAGTGAGACGAGTGTGCCTGTACCACGTGCTATTCCATCTCTCACATGTGAAAGAACGGTACCAAAACCACTCTCACGTAAAGTCTTTGCTTTAGCATCATCAACAGCAAACATTTTAAAAGCATCGGTTTCTGATTTAATAGCCTGGTTCCAGCCGTAAGCTCCTTTTGTGGCCGTGGCTATTTGAGCTTGCGCAAAAAATCCACCACCACCTGCAGTTGGGGTAGGAGCTTGTCGCGATGGAATACCATAATCTGCATACACATCAATAAAAGAAGGATAAATGTACTTGCCTTTGCAGTCTACTTCTACTGCACCTGCCGGTACTTTTAAACCCGTTCCGACGGAAATGATTTTTCCATCTTTAATAACCAGTGTTGCATTGTTTAGGGTCGTGGCTCCCTCTTTTACAATAGTGGCATTGGTGAATGCATAGTGCCCATGCCTTGGATCAGCCACACCATTCTCGGGAAACGTTGCCTGTCCGTAAATGCCTTCATACAGCAACACAAAAGAGCAAGCCATTAATATGCTTTTCCATTTTCTCATGTTAAGGTAAATTTTAAATTACTTTGTAGATTAGGTAATGAAGAAAGTTCAACTTTAAAAATAAATAATCCTGATGAATATTGCCGCTTTTATTGATCATACGGTTTTAAAATCTACAACTGCGGTCAATGAAGTGGATGTGGTTTGCTGCGAAGCTATAGATCACCATTTTGCAGCAGTTTGTATCCCGCCTGTATATGTGCAATATGCGGCAAATAAATTAAAAGGAACTCTTGTCAAAGTAGCAACTGTTATTGGGTTTCCTTTTGGCTATACTTATATAAATGCAAAACAGGAGGAAGCAGAACAAGCCATCAGCGATGGTGCGGAGGAGCTGGATATGGTGATCAATCTCGTCGCTTTAAAAAACGGCGACTATACTTATCTTGAAAATGAAGTAGGGGCAGTTTTAGAAATTGTAAAGAAACACAACACCATAATTAAAATAATTATAGAAAGCGGAATACTTACCCAACAGGAAATAATAAAATGTTGTGAAATTTACAGCGCTTTTGATGTAGATTTTTTAAAAACTTCCACAGGTTATGCAGAAAAAGGAGCTAGTGTAAAAGACGTGCAACTAATGCGGGCAAATCTTCCCTCTCATATACAAATAAAAGCAAGTGGTGGTATAAAAACATTTCATTTTGCAAAACAACTGATAGAAGCAGGCGCTACAAGGTTAGGATGCAGCTCAAGTGTGGCTATTGTTGAAGAGGAGTTAGGAGTTCGGAGATAGGAGTCAGGAGTTGAAGGTCAGAATCAAAAGTCAAAAGTCAAAATAACAAAATCTTACGTCTAACCTTTCTTCTCACAAAATCAAATCATTTTTAATCTTTGGAATCATTTTTGAAAACAAGTTATAAATCTTTACAAAATGAGAATAATATTGTTGGTGTTTTTAGTGTTGGTGATGAAAACTGCTTTCTCACAGGAGAATACAACATCTATCCCCCCTAATCAAACAACAGCGGTAATTGTCCATAAAGATCCAAGAATAGATATTTTAGTAAAGAAACAATCCAGCATTAATACCGCAGTAAAAAAAGCTTCAGCCCGGTCAATGAGAGGTTATCGGCTGATGATTATCAACACCAATAAGCGGAATGAAGCCATTGATGCAAAAACAAAGATTTATACTTATTTCCCGGAACTGAAAGCGTATCTATCATATCAATCGCCTTATTTTAAATTAAAGGCCGGTAATTTTAAAACGAGAGATGAAGCAGAAAAATATCGTAAGATGATGACAACGATGTTCCCTAAAGGAGTGTTTATTTTAAATGATATTATTGAAATCAAGCCTGAAAAAGAAAAAGAAGAATTGGAGAATTAAACCAACCCATCTATATACTCTAAATCCATCTTCAGTTTAAACAGGTGGATTTTTTTATATCAGATAGATAGATATTAATAGATTACACTGATTTTACGGTATGCTGCAGGCAAGAATAAAAGAACTGGCTAAAAAATACAGGGATGAATTTATTGATATTCGTCATCATTTGCATGCCCACCCCGAATTAAGCTACAAGGAATTTGAAACCTCCAAATTTGTACAGGAAAAATTAAAAGCATGTGATATACCTTTTGAAATAAAAGCAACCACTGGCGTCATTGGCATTATTGAAGGCAACAATCCACACAGCAGGATTATTGCCCTGCGGGCTGATATGGATGCCCTACCAATTAAAGAAGAAAATGAGGAAGAATATAAATCTAAAAATGACGGAGTCATGCATGCCTGTGGCCATGATGTACATACTACTTGTTTATTAGGTGCTGCCAAAATTTTATCAGAAACAAAAAATCAATGGGAAGGAACGGTGAAACTGATTTTTCAACCAGGTGAAGAAAAAAACCCTGGGGGCGCCAGTTTATTGATTAAAGAAGGTGTTTTAGAAAATCCTGCTCCTCAATGTATTTTCGGTTTGCATGTAAATCCACAATTAGAAAAAGGATTATTAAGTTTTAGAAGTGGAAAGGTGATGGCAAGCGCTGATGAAATTTATATTACTATTAGAGGTAAAGGCGGTCATGCCGCAGCGCCGCATTTAACAGTCGATACTATTTTAATCGCTTCTCAACTTGTGGTTAGCCTGCAACAAATTATCAGCCGCCATAACGATCCCCTCCAGCCATCGGTTTTATCTATTACTTCTTTTCAAGGTGGCTTTACCACTAATGTAATTCCTGCAGAAGTAAAGCTCATGGGCACTTTCAGGGCTATGAATGAAGAATGGCGTTTTAAAGCACACGATCTTATTCGCAAACAAACTGAAGGCCTTGTTGCCGCCATGGGGGCTGAAGTTGACCTACATATAGATGTGGGTTATCCAAGTGTATACAATGATGAATTACTAAATAGCAAAGCAAATATGATAGCAAAGGAATTTATGGGCAGCGCAAATGTTTTAGAAACTGAAGTGAGAATGGGCGCTGAAGATTTTGGTTTCTATACTCAGAAAATACCCGGTTGTTTTTTTAGATTAGGTACAAGAAATACTAAAGAGGAAATTACAGCCGGTGTGCACACCCCCAAATTTAATATTGACGAAGATGCTATTGAAATTGGGATAGGTATGATGGCATTTTTTGGCGCTACTGCTTCAATAAAATAAAAGAATCTTTTTTTAAATGGGTTATGAATAAAAAAACCCGCTGCAATAACAGCGGGTTCATTATTATAAGACGTATAATTAAATAGCCTTTACTGTAACGGTTTTCGTGGTCTTTGTATTCATAGGCATAGATTGCCCGGCCATTTCCATATTACCTTCTGAGTTAGTAGTTGCTGTTTTTTCTTTTAGCAAACCTGATTTTTTGTCCAGTATAATTTTCCCGGTTGTTTTATCTTTTGAATTCATAGTTATTTCCTGGCCCATAGCTTCCTGTATTCTTGATGTGGAGGCTTCCTCCGTATAATTTACAATGATATCAGCATCAGTAACATCAGCTAATGTATAAACCGTTTTAATATTTTTTGATGAATCCGTCCAGCTTTCTCCTTTAGCTAATTCTTTTGGTGGCAGTATCATAAACTCAGATGTATCGCCGGTTTTTGGTAAGTCAAAACCTGCAGCAAATTGCGCTAATGCAGTACTCATCATATCTGCATCTTCTTTTTTTGGTGTATTATTCGGATTATTATCATCTGCTTTTACAGCAGTGATCTTGCCCCCCGCATCTACTGTCATGGAATATTTATTTTTCAAAGCCTTTTCCATTACTTTTCCACCATCACCTTTCATATCTTTTTCATTATCCGAATCAAATGTTTGCACTCCCTGCATCGGCGCCTCAAAATTCATTTGGATTCGCCTTACTTTATGTTCAATCGTTGCGCTGTTATTAGTTACATCTTCAACATCAAATAAACGGGTAACGGTTGCATCGATTTTGGATTCCATGGCCTGTCCCATCATTTCCATAGAGATCAGGGTATTTACTTTTGAAGTCATCTCAAGCTTTTGACCTTTTTGAAAAGTTAATTTATTATTTACTTTTTGTGCAAAACCAGTTGTTGCAAAAGCTATAGCGGCAACCAGGAATAATTGTTTCATTAAGTTTTTTTAATTGAGGTGCAAAAATGAGAAATATCTACGGATAGAGACGTTAAGGTTTGTCAAATAGTTTGTTATTGTTTATTGATATTTTAATCTGTTGGCGACAAAACTTAGCTTGCATTAAATAAAAAAAATGCGTTGGTTGATTATTGCTTTCCTCTTTTTTAATCTTAATGCACAGGGCAACGACAGTACAAAACTATATAACCCTTATGCCAATGTAGTTAAGGATGTGCAGGCAGCTATTGCTAAAGCGAAAAAAGAAAAAAAGCAAGTGATGTTGCAAATTGGCGGCAACTGGTGTGTATGGTGCTATCGCTTTAACAGTTTTGTAAAATTGGACAGTAGCCTGAAAAAATTACTCAACGATAATTATGTAGTGTACCATTTAAATTATAGTAAAGAAAATAAGAATTTAAACTACCTGAAGAAACTGGGTTTCCCGCAAAGGTTTGGTTTCCCGGTAATAGTTATTCTGGACGCTGATGGCAACCGGATACATACACAGGACAGCAGTTTATTGGAGAAAGGAAACGGTTATGATTATGAAAAAGTAAAAGCTTTTTTTAAAAGTTGGGCACAAGGTGCTTTTGAAGAAATTCTTTATAAAGAATAATATTATGGAAGCATCAATTATTGAAAACTCTTCTACGAATGCTTTTTTTAAACTCGTAAATAACCCTTTAAAGTTCAGATTATTTCTTTTACAAAAATTACCCGCAGCTTATTTTGCAGGTTTGCGTGTTGAAAAAGTAAATGAAGAAAAAGCCATTGTCTCCGTGCCTTTTAAATGGTTTACAAAAAACCCTTTCCGATCAACTTATTTTGCATGCTTGAGTATGGCTGCGGAAATGAGTACAGGCATATTAGCCATGGCGAATATTTATAAAGTGAAACCGCCAGTGTCGATGCTAATAACACGCATGGAAGGAAAATTTTATAAAAAAGCAACTGGCAAAACAAAATTTGTTTGTAAGGATGGGGATACTATTAAAAAAGCCATTCAAATGGCAATGAGTGCTGCGCAATCACAAACAATTACAACAACCTCCACCGGTTATAATACAAATAACGAAACGGTAGCTGAATTTATGTTTACCTGGTCTTTTAAAGCAAAGAAAACTTAATATGCTAATGTGCTAATGTGCAAATATGCTAATGTTTTTCTTAAACAGGTGAATCCAATATTAATAATTTTCTTTTGTCAATTGTTTAGAGGCCTGCTTGTTTCCTCCTGATCCAATCAATCATCCAAATCATAGTTCTTTTCTTTAACTTCCTTTTTTAAACTTTTTTATACCAAAAGATAGGATATGAAAATAGCATTTCATGGCGCTGCCCGAACAGTTACAGGGTCGAAACATTTGATCACCTTAAAAGACGGGAAAAAAATTTTGCTCGACTGTGGCATGTTCCAGGGTATGGGGTCAGCTACAGATGAAATGAACCGCGACCTCGGTTTTAATGCTGCAGAAGTAAATGTTATGATCCTTTCTCATGCGCATATCGATCACAGTGGCTTAATTCCAAAACTGGTGAAAGAAGGATTCAGTGGAAAAATTTTTTGTACCCCTGCCACAAAAGACCTTGCAACTGTATTATTAGAAGATTCAGCCGAGATACAGGAGAATGAAGTAAAATACCAGAATAAAAAACGCAAGGCCCAGGGCGAACCGCTGTTGCAGCCTTTGTATAGCAAACAAGATGCTGCCGCCTCTTTCGGACTTTTTACAGAACAGGATTATGACAAATGGTATAAAGTAATTGATGGAGTGGAAGCAATGTTTACCGACGCCGGCCATATCATTGGCAGCACCTGTGTGCATGTACGAATAACAGAAAATGGTAAACAGAGTCAAATTTCCTTTAGCGGTGATGTAGGCCGTTACAGGGATGTAATATTAAAATCTCCAACTGTTTTTCCGCAGGCCGATTTTATTCTTTTAGAATCTACTTATGGTAATAGCCTGCACGAAGACATTAGATCTTCTATAGATACCATATTGCAATGGATAACCCGCACCTGTATTGAAAAGGGGGGTAAATTAATAATGCCGGCTTTTAGTTTGGGAAGAACACAGGAAATTCTATATGCACTGAATCAATTGGAAAATGAAAACCGCCTGCCGAAACTGGATTATTTTTTAGATAGCCCATTGAGCATTACCGTTACAGATATTGTAAAGAAGTATAAAAACTATTTCAACAGAACAATTCAAAAAGTACTGGAGCAGGATGATGATCCTTTTCATTTCACCGGTTTAAAGTATATAGAAGATGTAGAAGACTCAAAGCTGCTCAATTATCGCAATGAACCCTGCGTTATCATTTCTGCCAGCGGCATGGCAGAAGCCGGCCGCGTAAAACACCATATTAGTAATAATGTAGAAAACAGCCGTAATGCCATTTTAATGACCGGTTATTGCGAACCAAATTCTTTAGGCGCTCGTTTACAAAATGGAAAAGACGAGATAAGTATTTTTGGTGTTCGGCACCAGGTACATGCCGAGATAGGAGCAATAAAAAGTATGAGTGCCCATGGAGATTATGAAGATATGTTGCAATGGCTGGCTTGCCAGGATAAAAAACAAATCAGGAAATTATTTTTAGTGCATGGTGAATACGAAGTGCAACAAGCGTTTCAGCAAAGATTGATAAAAAAAGGTTTTTTGGATGTTGAAATTCCGGAACGGCACTATGAAATTGGGCTGACGTAGTGTCAACCGGAATTACGCATTTTTTGTTTTAACAAATTCTTGCCGGAAAGGTAAAACGGATCATGCCATCCTTAGATAACTTTCACATCTCCTTTATAATATCAGCATAGCTTTTGACGTATATGAATACAAAAAAGGAGCTTTATGAAAAACATAAAAATGTTTGGTACAATGGCTATCGCAGGCTTGTTGCTGGCAGGCTGCGCAGGTGTAGCCCATGTTGAAAGAGATGAAACTGTTAACCTAAGCAATTATAAATCTTTTGCCTGGGTAGAAACTAAAGACAGCAGCAATGGAGAAAAAACAAAAACCATTACGTTAACAGAACAAACGGTGAGGAAAGCGGTAAATGAAGAACTAAATAGTGAAGGATGGAAAGAGGTAAGAAACAGGCCCGAAGTACTTATAAGTTATGATGTATTAGTGGAGAATGCAGTAAAGGAATCTACAGACCCTGTTTATTCCCGGCCTCAAAACCGTTATTACTATAATCCATATTCCCGTCGTTGGTCAAGTATTTATTATCCTTCTCAATTTTTAGGGTACGACAGAAATCAGTACCAAACCCGGGAAGGTACTGTTACCATTACCATGATGGATGCGAAAACAGACAAGGTAATCTGGCAAGGGTGGACCACGGCGGAAGTAAATAATAAGAACCTGACGAGCAAAGAAATTCAAAACAGTGTTCGAAGTATTTTCCGCAAATTTGATGTGGCAAAAACTTAGTTTACTTTTGCTTGTTATACAAGGCTCTCCATTTGGAGGGCTTTTTTTATGTAAAAGTTTTTGGATGAGATATTGACGCCGCTTATCTTTGCCGCCCAAATTAATAACTAACTAACAATATAT
>Ga0208736_1000415_pt1 | contig 12396 bp, 11 predicted proteins | sample AntDryMetagUQ255_FD_188090 | JGI IMG/M metagenome (GOLD analysis project Ga0208736, IMG submission 188090) | Polar desert microbial communities from Antarctic Dry Valleys - UQ255 (SPAdes) | ecosystem: Environmental > Terrestrial > Soil > Desert | place: Antarctic Dry Valleys | collected 2008-12-31 | reverse complement strand
GACCGCCGTCATCGTCGACGACATCATCGACACCGCCAGCACGCTGAAGGTCGCCAGCCAGACCGTGCTCGACGCCGGCGCGCGCGCCGTCTACGCCGCGGCGACGCACCCCGTGCTCAGCGGCAACGCCTTTGAGAACCTCGCCGACGCCGGCATCGAGCAGATCGTCGTCACCGACACGATCCCGCTGCGCGCCGGCGCGCCGGAAAACATCAAGGTCCTCTCCTGCGCCGAGCTGCTCACCGACTCGATCCGCAGCATCTTCTCGGACCGCTCGGTGAGCGACGTCTTCGGCGGCGAGAACCAGCTGTTCTGAGCGACCGCGCGCAGGGTGGCCACCGGCCGGGTAGCCCGCCGGGATGAGGAAGCTCCTGCAGCGGATCGCCGAGGAGCTGCACGCCGTGACGCCGCGCGAGGCCTACGACGAGGTGACGCGCGCCTTCGCCGAGCGCGACCTGCTGACGTTCTCCAGCGCGATCGCGTTCCAGGTCCTCTACGCGATCATCCCGCTCGTGCTCTTCGGCCTCGGCGTGCTGGGCGGGCTGGGCCTCGACGAGCAGTGGACGCAGGAGTGGGCGCCGGCGGCGCGCGACGCGATGTCGCCGCCCGCCTTCCAGGTCGTCGACGACACGATCAAGAAGGTGCTTGGCGGTCAGCAGACGTTCTGGATCCTCGGGGGTGCGGCGCTCGCGGTCTGGAAGGTGTCGGCGACGATGCGGGCGATCATGGACGTCTTCGGTCGCATCTACGACAGCCACCGCGAGCGCACGTTCTTCGAGCGCCTGCGCGATTCGCTGGTGCTGGGCGCGGCGGTCGCCGCCCTACTGCTCACCGCCGCGGGCTGCGCCGTGCTCGGCGACGAGGCGATGCGCGGCGCGGGCATCGACGCCGGCGCCCTGCTGTGGCTGCGCTGGCCCGTCGCGCTGGCGCTGCTGTTCGCCACGGTGACCCTGCTCGTCGCCTACGCGCCCGCCGACCACCAGCCGCGGCAGTGGGTGGGCTTCGGCTCGATCGTCGTGGTCACGGCGTGGGTCGCGACGTCGATCGTGTTCGGCGTCTACCTGAAGTCGATCGCCGACTACGGCTCGATCTTCGGCGCGCTGGCGACGATCGTCATCGCACTGACCTACCTCTACCTCGCGGCGTCGGCCGTCCTGGTCGGCGCGCAGCTGGACGCGCTCGTCCGCGAGCGGGTGCGCAACGGCGCCGGGGACGGCGATGTCCGCAACGACGCAGGCGATACGGTCGCGGCATGACGCAGGCGATCGCGCTGATGGAGCGGCTCGGGCTCTCCGACGACGAGCTCTGCGAGGTGCTGGCCGTCGATCCGCTCGCGGTCATCACGGACGAGCTCGACCATCGCCCCGAGCTTGCGATCCTGCTTGCGCTCACCGCCGAGGCGGCGGAGCGGGTCGGCCCGCAGACGCTGCGCAGCTGGCTGCGGCGGCGGGGACCGAACGGCACTCCACTCGAACATCTGACGACGCGCGAGTTCGGCGCCTTCGAGGACGACCTCGCCGTCCTGGCCGAGCGCGGTTACGTCCTGCGCCGCTCCTAGACGGCGCTATTCGACGTCGGGCCGCTTGGCTCCGGGCCAGATGCCGGTCAGCCAGTGAAAGCCCTGGGCCCCGCTGCGGTTGACCGCCGCCTTCGTGACGGCAAAAGTCGCCCCTTGAACGGCCGCTGCGCCCAGTACCTTGCTCCAAGACGTTTCTTCGTCGGTGGGCTTCGGAGGCTCGCGGTCGTCGATGTGTCCCCAGACCTGGTTGAACACCTGACGCGCGAGGAAACCGGCGATGAGGCCGATAACGATCCCGAAAGGCTTGTAAAGGAGCTTCATGGTTGCGCAGGGTACCCCCCGGGCGTCACCATGACTCGGAACGACAGAGAGACGAGCTCATGACCGACGCCGACGATCTGCTCCAACGCGCGCTCACCGACCCCGAGTCCTGCGCTGCCGTCGCGCTGAAGGTCTCCGACCTCGCCCTGTCCGACGCGCTGACCGTGATCTTCCACGGCCGCCGCGACCTCGGGACGCTGCAGACATACGTCGCGCACGGCGGCCGCGGTGCCGGCTCGGCGGTCGGCGCATCCGAGTTGCTGCGCGTCCCCTGTGACCTGGACCTCGCCGACGCCGGCTCGCGCGACGAGGCCGAGGAGCTCTACACCGAGCAGGCCCGCGCGCTGCGCGATGCGATCGTCGCCGCCGACACCGTCCTGGCCGTCTGGGCCGGCCCGCTCGCCGCCGCGACCGGCAGCGACGTCGCCGTCGACCGCTCGATCGAGCTCGGCGTCAAGCTGCCCGCCCATCGGCTCATGCCCGTCGCCCTCTCCGCCCCCGAGCGGCGCATGCTCGTCGCGGCGGTGTGCGGCGCCCGCACCCTGTCGCAGGGCCCGCCGCCGCTGGGCATCGTCTGCGCCCAGCAGGATCTCGTCCACGTGTATCCGCTCTCCGACGATCCCGAGCGCTGCCTCGAGGACTTCGAGGAGCGGGCCACCGTCCACGCCCGCCGCACCGCCCAGCGGCTCGACCACCAGGAGGCCTCCGTCCTGCGCTTCCTCGAGCTCAACGGCGACGACTTCCATCCCACCGGCTGAGGGCGCGCCGAGCGCCGCGCCGCGCGCGGCGCCGACGCGTCCGCGCTCCGCCGTCGTGAGAATGGGCGCGTGAAGCGACCCGTCATCATCGCCGTGGCCGTCGCCGGGCTGCTCGCCGCGAGCTTCGTCGTCGCGCGCTACATCAACAACGACACCGTCGAGCGGGCGCGCGTGGTCGAGTTGCTGCGCGCCCAGACGCGCGGCGACATGGCGGGCATGCTGCGCCGCCTCGACGCCTGCACCGACCCCGCCTGCGTCGCCGTGGTGAGGGCGAACGCCGGCAAGCTGCGCCGCGACGCCGAGCTGAAGGTCGCGCTCTACCAGTCGCAGACCGCGCACGCCCTGCGTTCGCGCACGAAGTTCACGCGCGTCGTGTGGTTTCCCTCCGGCAGCCCGGCCGAGACCACCGTCCAGTGCGTGCTCGTGCGCCGTAAGGGCAACGTGTTCGCCGGGATGACCGTTAGCCTCCTGCGCGTCACAGCCCCGATCGACCGCGAGTCGAGCTGCCCACCGTCCTAGTGCTCGGCGGGCGGCGCCGGCACAACTCGCGGCGGCAGGCGGTGTTGTGCGCCTCCAAGCAATGCACTCCCTTCGCCTGCCCGCACCCTTCCTCGCGCTGCTCGCCGTGCTGGCGGCGGCGGCTCTGTCCGCGCCCGCGCCGGCGCTCGCCGCCGCCGATGGCGTCACGCCCGGGACGATCTACCAGGATGGCCCCGACAACCGCTACCTGCTCGGCGGCGAATGGCTGTTTCGGCGCGATGATGCGGGCCTGGGCCTGCGCCAGGGCTTCCAGCGCCAGCCCGGACGCGAGGGCTGGGCGCCGCTGACAGTCCCCAACGCCTGGAACGTGGGCGACCACTCCATCGCGTCGATGACCGGCACGGTTTCCTGGTATCGCAAGGACTTCAGCCTCCCCGACACGCGCGCGCAGCTGGACTGGCTCGTGCGCTTCGAGTCGGTCAATTATCGCTCGAGGGTCTGGCTGAACGGCGTGGCGATCGGCCGCAACACCGGCGCCTACCTGCCGTGGGATCTGCGCCTGACGGGCCGTGCACTCAAGCGCAACGGCACGAACCGCCTCGTCATCCGCGTCGACAACCGCCGCCTGAAGAGCGACTTCCCGCCGTCCGGCCTGACCGGCTCGGGCGATCCGGCCGGCGGCTGGTGGAACTACGGCGGGCTGCTGCGCGAGGTCTACCTGCAGCGCGTGGACCGCGTCGACATCACGAACGTCGTCGTACGACCCGAGCTGCCCTGCGCGACGTGCGCGGCCTCGGTGCTGGCGCGCGTGGTGGTGCGCAACTACGGCGACCGGACCGCGACCGTGCGGGTGACGGGCAGCTTCGGCGCCATGCGGCTGAACCTCGGCCGCCGGCGCGTCCGCGCGCGCAGCTTCGCGAGCTTCGAGACGCGCCTGCGGGTCGCCAGGCCGCGGCTGTGGTCGCCGGCCAGCCCGTACCTGTACCCGGCGCGCTTCATCGTCCGCAACGGCAGCCGGCACGCCGTCGGCTACAAGCTCATGAGCGGGATCCGCTCGGTCACGGTCGTCGACGGGCACCTGACGCTCAACGGCCGTCCCCTGAGCCTGCGCGGCGTCGGCCTGCACGAGGACGACCCGCTGACGGGCTTTGCGATCACGAGCGCGCGCCGCGCCCAGATCATCGCCCAGGCCAAGGAGCTCGGCGCGACCGTGATCCGCTCGCACTACCCGTTGCACCCCGAGATGCACGAGCTCGCCGACCGCCTCGGGATGCTCGTCTGGTCGGAGATACCGGTCTACGCGATCAAGACGCAGTTCCTCAAGCGCGAGGCGGTGCGCAAGCTCGCCGCGCGCGAGCTCGAGGACAACATCATCGCCAACCAGAACCACCCGTCGATCATGCTCTGGTCGATCGGCAACGAGCTGTCGGCGCGCCCCGGTCCGGTGCAGCAGTTCTACATCGAGCGCGCGGTGCGCCAGGCCAAGGCGCTCGATCCCTCGCGCCCGGTGGGGCTCGCCGTCGCGGGCTACCCGTCGGCCGGCTGTCGCCCGCAGTACGCGGCGCTCGACGTGATCGGCATCAACGACTACTTCGGCTGGTACCCGGGTCCCAACGGCCAGATCGCCGATCGCGACGCGCTGCCGGAGTACCTGGACGCCGTGCGGGCCTGCTACCCGAAGAAGGCGATCTTCGTCTCGGAGTTCGGCGCGGAGGCCAACCGCGACGGCCCGGTCGAGGAGAAGGGGACCTTCGCGTTCCAGCAGGACTTCGTGAACTACCACCTCGCGGTGCACGGCGTGCGGCCGTGGCTGAGCGGCTCGATCTACTGGGCCCTGCAGGAGTTCCGCGTGCGGCCCAACTGGGACGGCGGCAACCCGCGCTCCAACCCACCGATCCACGAGAAGGGCCTGCTGCGCTTCGACGGCTCCAAGAAGCCGGCGTGGTTCGACGCGCAGCGGCTGTTCGGCGCGACGAACCAGCTCGGCGCAGGATAGTGGGCTAGCCGGGCCGCAAGCGGGCGCGACGGGTCGCTACCCTTCCCGGTCGCCATGGCCTCTCAGACCACGAAGCTCTCCATCTCCCCCCGCGAGCCCGAGGGCTCGCGCTCGACGCGCCGCCTGCGCCGCAGCGGCCGCGTCCCCGGCATCCTCTACGGAGGCGACGCCGAGCCGCTCACGTTCAGCGCCGACGCCCGCGAGCTGCGCCACGCGCTCGCCGCCTTCGGCGCCGTGCTCGAGGTCTCCGACGGCGGCACCGCCACCCCGGCGATCCTCAAGGGCGCCCAGTACCACCCCGTCCGCGGCGAGACGATGCACGTCGACCTGCTGCGCGTCGACCTCACCGTCGCGATCCATGCCATCGTGCCGCTCGAGCTGACCGGCGGCGAGGAGTCGCCGGGCGCCAAGGAGGGCGGCGTGCTCGAGCAGATCACGCGCGAGCTGAACATCGAGGCGCTGCCGGACGCGATCCCCGAGGCGATCTTCCACGACGTGTCGGCGATGGACATCAACGACACGATCACGCTCGCCGACATCACGGTGCCCGAGGGCGTGACGCTGCTCGACGACCTCGACGAGACGACCGTCGCGACGCTCACCCCGCCGCGCATCGCCACCGACGAGGACGAGATCGAAGAAGAGACCGGGCTCGTCGGTGACGCGCCCGCCGCCGCCGCCGGCGGCGACGCCGCCGCCGCCGCGTCGGACTCGTAGTCCCGGCCGCCGTGCGGCTCCCCGGCCGCGCAGGATCAGGCGGAGGTCCGGTCGACTGGCTGGTCGTCGGCCTCGGCAATCCCGGCGCGAAGTACGCCGGCACGCCGCACAACATCGGCTTCGAGGTCGCCAACCGCTTGGCGGCCCGGTGGGACCTGCCGCGTGCCAGGACGAAGTTCGCCGGCCTGCTGACCGAGGGGCGCACTGGCCCGGGCGGCCCGCGCGTCGCGGTGCTGCTGCCCCAGACGTACATGAACGAGGCCGGCCGCTCGGTCGGCCCGGCGCGCGGCTCCTACAAGCTCCCGCTCGAGCGTGTGCTCGTCCTGCATGACGAGATCGACCTGCCGTTCGGCGACGTGCGCGCCCGCATCGGTGGCGGCCTCGCCGGCCACAATGGGCTCAAGTCGCTGAAAGCCGAGCTCGGCGGGCCCGAGTTCGCGCGCGTGCGCATCGGCGTCGGCCGGCCCGACTCGACCGATCCCGAGATCGTCTCCGCCCACGTGCTCGGCGCCATCCGGCAGTCCAAGCCCGAAGTCGCCGCGCTCGTCGAGGACGCCGCGCGCACGGCCGAGGCGATCGTGCTCGGCGAGCGCGAGCTGTAGGGCTGTGATCAGAACGGCGGCGGCGCGATCACGGCGCCGGCGCTCACGGTCGTCGAGGCGATCGTGGCCGGGTGGGTGCGCGAGCTGCTCGGCCTGCCGGCGGACTGCGGCGCGGATCTCCGTCAGCGGCTGGCAGACGACGGCCGCGGACGCCGATCGCTCCGCGGACGCCGTCCTCGCGGCACTGCGCGCCCTGCTTACGACAGGGTGAGCGTGTTGACGCCGGTCTCCGACGCCGTCGGGGTGCGCGGCGCGACCGCGTCGTAGTCGTAGAACGTGCCCGCCTTGGAGCCCGCCTTGCCGAAGCCGAAGCCGGCCGACTCGAGGATCGTGACGGCGTCGGTGATCTTGTAGAAGCCGCTCGAGTTCGTCGTCGGGAGCCCGGTGACCGGCTCCTTCTGGCCGAACTTCATGAACGCGCGGTCGTTGCCCAGGCGCCCCAGCGACTGCAGCGCGAGCGCGCGGTGCACGGCCTCGACGCCCATGAACTCGGCGGCGTAGCGCGCGAACTTCGAACCCGACGAGCCGCCCGCGCGCGCGAAGACCGTGCCCGCGAGCAGGTAGGCGTTGATGAAGACCTGATCGCCGACGACGAGCGTCGTGAGCAGGTTCTCGGCGCTGGCGAAGACCTCGTCGGGCACCCAGATGCGCTTCGTGATCGCCTTGGCGCCGACGGCGCTGGAGGTCAGCGCCTCGTAGTGGATCTTCTCCTCCGTCGCCGCCGCGCGGATGTTCGTGCGGGTGACTGCGTCGAGCGTCACGCGCTCGGCACCGACCGTGTTGACGATCGTCGCCAGCACCTCGGCGGTCGCCGCGACGTTGACGATCGTCTGCGGGGTGTTGGGAGCGGTCGCTCCCCCGACCTTCGGCAGCGCCGCCTCGGCCTGCTGGGCCCAGCCGAGCACGCCGAGCGTGCCGAGTGCCGCACCCGCGCCGGCCACGAGCTGGCGGCGGGTGGCGGCCGACTTCTCGCTGTGCTGCCTGTCCACGGACGCCAAGACCTCGTTGAGGAACTCCGACATTTCCAGCCTCCCGATTCGCTTGTCGCGCACATTGCCAGAAACGGCCCGCGACCTACACTGCGGTGTGCTCCGCGCGGCCGCCAAGCGGTCGCTTCGCCTGCCATGTCCCTGCGCCCGCTGCTCTCTCATCTCACCGACGCCGCCGACGGCGCGACCCTCGCGCGCGACGGCGGCGCGGCGTTCGTGTCCGCGTCGCTGCGCCCCTACGTGCTCGCCGCGCTCGCCGACGAGGACACGGCCCGGCCGGCGCTCGTCGTGGCGGGCGACGACCGTCAGGCGCGCGACCTGGCCGCCGACCTGCGCGCCTGGCTGCACCCCCGCCCGGTGCGCTTCTATCCCAGCCGCGGCGTCGCGTACGAGTCGCACCTCGCGCCGCCGCCGCACCTCGTTGGCCTGCGCGTCGCGGCGCTCGACGCGCTGCTGGACGACGAGCACGGGGCGAACGGCGCCCCGGTCGTCGTCGTCTCCGCCGTCGCGCTGAGCGAGAAGGTGCCCGACCCGGCGCTGCGGCCGCACTCCTTCACGCTGCGCGTCGGCGAGCTGCTTGATCTCGCAGACTGCATGGCCGAGCTCGTCGCGGCGGGCTACGAGCGCGTCGACCAGGTCGAGGACCGCGGCCAGTTCGCCGCCCGCGGTGGGCTGCTGGACATCTACCCGGCGACCGAGGACCGCGCCGTGCGCGTGGACCTCTTCGACATCGAGATCGAGTCGCTGCGCTGGTTCTCGACGTTCACCCAGCGCTCGCTGGGCGAGACGCAGGAGGTCGAGATCGCGCCGGCCGCGGAGCTCGCCGCCGAGCACCGTGAACTGGCAGAGATGGCGTCGCTGGAATTCCGTGGAGGGCCGAAGCCCCGGTCCCTGGCGGCCGGACGGAGCCAGCCCGCATCAGATGTCGGGGCTGGATGCCCCGACGAGGATTCCTTTCCGGACATCGCCGAGCTGCTGCCGGTCGAGCGCTTCGGAGCCTTTCTCGATCTGGCGGCCGACGCTGCCGTCCTCATCGCCGCCGAGGAGGAGATCGCGCCCGCGCTGGCCGATCACTGGCAGGACGTCTGCGCCGCCTTCCACGACGCGGACGCCCATCACCTCTACGTCGCGCCCGAGGTCATCAGCGCCGCGCTCGACGCCCGCGCGCACGTGCGCCTGTCCTCCTACGACTCCGACCAGCCGCTGGAGTTCCGCGCGCAGGCGCCCGACCTCGCGGCGCGCTCGCTGAAGGAGGCCGAGCCCGAGCTCGAGAAGCTCGTGCGCTCGGGCTACCGGACGGTGGTCACGTGGCCGCAACGCAGCGAGGGCGAGCGCGCGGCCTACAACCTTGCCCGCGTGCGCAGCTCCTGGCTGGGGGAGGGCGATCCCGCGGGCGTGGAGAACCCGCTGCGCTTCGCCCACGTCAACCTGCGCGATGGCTTCATCGCGGCCGGCCTGAAGCTCGCCGTCCTGCCCGAGCATCGGCTGTTCCGGCGGCGGCGCCAGGAGCGCGCCCCGGGCCGGGATTTCGGCGCGGGCCGGCGCGGCGCGCTGCGCTCCTTCGCGGATCTGCGCACCGGCGACATCGTCGTCCACGAGGACCACGGCATCGCGCGCTTCGCCGGCTTCGAGACCAAGACGGTGGCCGGTGTCACGCGCGACTACCTGTACCTCGAGTACCAGGGCGATGACCGCGTCTTCGTCCCGTCAGACCAGCTCGCGAAGATCTCGCGCTACGTCGGCGCGGGCGGCGCGCACCCGCCGCTGTCCAAGCTCGGCGGCAAGGCGTGGGACCGGCTCAAGGCCCGCGCTCGCCACGCCGCGCAGGAGCTCGCCGGCGAGCTCATCAACCTCTACGCGGAGCGCCGCCGGCGCACGGGCCTGTCCTATCCGGCCGACAGCGACTGGATGCGTCAGTTCGAGGCCGCCTTCCCCTACAACGAGACCGCTGACCAGGCCGAGGCGATCGAGCTCGTCAAGGCCGACATGGAGTCCGAGCGCCCGATGGACCGGCTCATCTGCGGCGACGTCGGCTTCGGCAAGACCGAGGTCGCGCTGCGCGCTGCCTTCAAGGCCGCCGACGCCGGCAAGCAGGTGCTCATGCTCGTGCCGACGACGATCCTCGCCCAGCAGCACTACGGGACGTTCGCCGAGCGCCTGAAGGACTACCCGTTCACGATCGCGCACGTCAGCCGCTTTCGCAGCGCCGCGCAGCAGAAGGAGGCGATCGCGGGCTTTGGAAGCGGCGCCGTCGACATCCTCGTCGGCACGCACCGTGTGCTCTCGCGCGACGTGCGGGCGAAGGACCTCGGGTTGATCATCGTCGACGAGGAGCAGCGCTTCGGCGTCAAGCAGAAGGAGCTGCTGCGTCAGCTCAAGCTGCGCGTGGACGTGCTGTCGATGAGCGCCACGCCGATCCCGCGCACGCTGCAGATGTCGCTCGCCGGTCTGCGCGACATCTCGGTCATCAACACGCCGCCCGAGGGCCGCCGGCCCATCAAGACGTACGTCGGTGAGTACGACGAGGAGGTCGTCAAGCAGGCGCTGCTGCGCGAGCACGCGCGCAAGGGCCAGGCCTTCTTCCTGCACAACCGCGTCGAGACGATCGACGAGACCGCCGAGCGCCTGCGCGGGCTGTGCCCCGGGATGCGCTTCGAGGTCGCCCACGGGCAGATGGACGAGACCATGCTGGAGGAGCGGATGATGACCTTCCTGCGCGGTGAGGCCGACGTGCTCGTCTGCACCAGCATCATCGAGTCGGGCATCGACATCCCGCAGGCCAACACGCTCATCGTCGACCGCGCCGACGTCTTCGGCCTGTCGCAGCTCTACCAGATCCGCGGGCGCGTCGGGCGCTCGCGCGAGCGCGCCTACGCGTACCTGCTCTACGCCAGCGCGGCGGCGCTGACCGTCGAGGCGTCGCACCGGCTCGCCGCGCTGAGCGACTACACCGAGCTCGGCGCCGGCTTCAAGATCGCCATGCGCGACCTCGAGTTGCGCGGCGCGGGCAACCTGCTCGGCGACGAGCAGTCCGGCCACGTCGCCGCGCTCGGCTTCGAGCTGTACATGCAGATGCTCGACGAGGCGGTCGCCGCCGCCGAGCTGGCCGACGGAGGGGAGCATGTCGAGATGGCCGAGCCGGTGCGCCTGGACGTCAACGTCGACGCCTACGTGCCGGCCGACTACATCCCCTACGAGCAGGCGAAGATCGACGTGCACCGGCGCATCGCGGGCGCCGTCGACGTCGCCGACCTCGAGCTGCTGCGCGCGGAGCTGGCCGATCGCTTCGGCGACCTGCCCCGGCCGATGTCGAACCTCATCGACCTGCAGCGCGCGCGGATCAAGCTCGGCCAGGCCGGCGCCACCGCGGTCTCCTTCCGCGGCGGCCGGCTCGCGGTGACGCCGATCGAGCTCGACTCGGTGCGCGCGAAGAAGCTGCGCGCGCAGATCCCCGGGGTGCTCTACGAGGCCGGCAAGAGCCAGCTGTCGGTACGGGTTCCGGACGATCCCGAGCAGCGCTTCCCCGCGGTCGTGCGCGCGGCCGACGCGCTGCTCGCGGTGACGCGCGAGGCGGCATGACAAATTGCCTGCAGATGAAGCTTGCGTGAAGCCGCGCGGGACGGCGCCCTGGCGTGCCCCCGTTCGCTAGCATCGGCCCGACTGTGACACGTACCCTTCGTTCGCTCTCGGCGCTTGGCGCCTTTTTTGTGGTCACCGTGGCCCTCGCGGCCTGCGGTGACTCGGTCCCGAGCAACTCCGTCGCCAGCGTCGAAGGCGAGACCATCACGCGCGATACGTTCGCCAAGTGGCTGAGCATTGCGGCATCCACGAGCCAGCCTCAGGGCGCGGGCAAGGTCGCCTACACGCCGCCCGACTACGCCACCTGCGTCGCCTCCAAGCGCAAGAGCGCGCCCAAGCCCGCCAAGGGCCAGCCGTCGCAGACCGACGCGCAGTTCAAGACCCAGTGCAAGCAGGAGTACGAAGGCCTGCGCGACCAGGTCATGCAGTTCCTCATCCTCGAGAAGTGGGTGACGGGCGAGGCCTCCGACCAGGGCGTGAACGTCACCGGCGCCGCCGCGGAGAAGGAGTTCGCGACCGCCAAGAAGCAGTCGTTCCCGAAGGAATCCGACTTCCAGGACTTCCTCAAGCAGTCGGGGATGACGCTCAGCGACGCGAAGTTCCAGGTCCGCTTCAACACCGTCTACACCAAGCTGCGCCAGAAGGCCGTCAAGGACGCCGACAAGGTGACCGACAAGGCGATCGCGGACTTCTACGACAAGAACAAGGCGCGCTTCGCGACCCCGGCCACGCGAGACCTGCGGGTCATCCTGACGAAGACCGCCGCACAGGCCAATAAGGCCAAGCAGGCGCTGGAGTCCGGAGGGAGCTTCGGCAGCGTCGCCAAGCGCTTCTCGATCGACCAGGCCTCCAAGGACCAGGGCGGATCGCTGCTGGGCATCGCGAAGGGCACGCAGGAGAAGTCCTTCGACGACGCGATCTTCGCCGCGGACAAGGGCAAGCTGACCGGTCCCGTCAAGACGCAGTTCGGCTTCTACGTCTTCCAGGTGCAGAAGATCGTGGCCGCCAAGCAGCAGACGCTGAAGGACGCGACGCCGGCGATCAAGCAGCAGCTCGACGCGCAGAACAAGCAGAAGGCTGACGACGACTTCAACTCCGCGCTGCGCAAGAAGTGGAAGGAACGCACGAACTGCGCGGACGCCTACGTCATGGCCCAGTGCAAGAACGCGCCGACGCCGAAGACGAGCACCGCACCGGCCGGCGCACAGCAGGCACCGCAGCAGGCGCCACCGCAGCAGGCGCCACCGCAGCAGGCGCCACCGCAGCAGGCGCCACCGCAGCAGGCGCCGCCGCAGCAGCCGCCCGCGGGCTGACCCACGCTCGTAACGGTCCGGCCCTAGGCTTCGCGGCGGTGTCCGCCTCCGCTTCCGAGATCAGCGACGCCGTCGCGCGGCTCGACGCGCTCACCCGCCGTCTGCGTCGCGAGTGCCCGTGG
>Ga0208736_1000414_pt1 | contig 12406 bp, 13 predicted proteins | sample AntDryMetagUQ255_FD_188090 | JGI IMG/M metagenome (GOLD analysis project Ga0208736, IMG submission 188090) | Polar desert microbial communities from Antarctic Dry Valleys - UQ255 (SPAdes) | ecosystem: Environmental > Terrestrial > Soil > Desert | place: Antarctic Dry Valleys | collected 2008-12-31 | reverse complement strand
ACCTGGATCGCACAACACGAGGCTCCTGCGGGCAGCGGGCTGCGAGCTGCCGCCCGCTGCCGAGCTCGTGCTGTTCGAAGAGCTCGCAAACGTGCCGCCCTACGGCGAGCACCTCGACGCCAGCTCGCCGCCAGCGGGCGCCGACGCCCTGCGGACGGCGATCGTCGCGGCGGACGCCATCCTGATCGCCACGCCCGAGTACAACGCCTCGGTTCCCGGTCAGCTCAAAAACGCGCTGGACTGGGCATCGCGACCGTTCCCCGCCAACGCGCTGCGATCCAAGCCCGTCACGGTCATCGGCGCCAGCAGCGGCATCTTCGGCGCCGTCTGGGCGCAGGCCGAACTGAGGAAGATCCTCGAGGCCATCGGCGCTCATGTCCTGGAGGACGAGGTGCCCGTCGGGCAGGCACATGATGCGTTCGCCCGCGACGGCTCGCTGAGCGATCCCCGGCTGCGCGAGCTGCTCACCGTCGCCGTCGCGGCACTCGTCGAGGCCGCGCGTGCGCCCAGGCTCGAGGTCGTCGAGGCCGCCTGACGTCGTCCATCGCGCAGCCGGCGTGAGGTCACGCTCGTGGGTGGTCAGCGCGAGCGGTACAGGCGCGTCGTCAGCGGCGCGAACACGGCGGTCAGGAGCGCTGCCGTGCCCAGCACGATGGCAAGGTCCTCGGTGGCAGCGTTGCCCGCCATCAGCCCCCGCGACGCGTCCGCCAGGACGGAGATCGGGTTGACGTTGACGAACGCCTCGAGGCCACTGGGCAGCGTCTCGGGCTTGACGAAGACGTTGCTGAGGAAGGTCAGCGGGAAGATCCCCATGAAGCCCGCGTTCAGCACGGCGCTGGGTGAGCGCAACAGCAGGCCGATCGTCATGAACACCCACGACAGGCCGAACGCGAAGACGATCACCAGCGCCAGCGCCGCGAGCACGCCGATGATGCCCGCGTCCGGCCGGTAGCCCAGCGCGAGACCCAGCACGATGATCACGGTCCCGCCGACCAGGTAGCGAACGGTGTCGCCCAGCAGCGAGCCGACGAGCGGCGCCGAGCGCCAGATCGGCAGCGAGCGGAAGCGGTCGACGACGCCCTTGGTCAGGTCGGTGTTCAGCGCGACCCCGGAGTAGATCGTCGTGAACAGCACGGACATGACGAGGATCCCGGGCAGGATGTAGTCCAGATACTCAGCCGTGGACCCGGCGATCGCGCCGCCGAAGATATACGTGAACATCACCACGAACATCACCGGCGTGATCGTCACGTCGAGCAGCTGCTCGGGGACGTGCTTGACCTTGAGCATCCCTCGCCAGCCGAAGGTGAGCGCCGCCGAGACGGCGCTCGGGCGTGGCGGGCGCGGGGTCGATGCGAGCGCGTTGCGAAGCGCTGTCTCGTTGGCCAGCGGCTCGGAACGCCCAGAAGTCGTCGGGCTGGTACTCATGCCGGCTGCTCCTCTCGCGTGGCGTCTGCTGGCTCGGAAGCGCTCTCCTCGGCCGGCCGGCCCGTGAGCGCCAGGAAGACCTCGTCGAGGCTCGGTTGGCCGAGCGAGAAGTTCGCGATGCTGACCCCCGCGCGAGACAGCTCCGCGATCGCCTCGGCGGCCCGGTCGGCATCGGCGCAGGGAGCGGACAGGGCCGCGGGGTCGGACTCGAGGTGCACCCCATCGAGCTCGCGACCGAGGACGCCCTCGGCCTCGGGCCGCTGGTCGGGGTCGAGCAGCCGCACGTGCAGCGCTCCGGACCCGACCGACGCCTTGAGCTGGCCGGCCGTGCCCTCGGCGATCACCGTGCCGCGATCGATCACGGCGATCCTGTCGGCGAGCTGGTCGGCCTCGTCGAGGTACTGCGTGCACAGCAGGATCGTGGTCCCCTCGGCGACCAGCGCGCGGATGATGTCCCACACCTGGTTGCGAGAGCGCGGGTCCAGGCCGGTCGTCGGCTCGTCGAGGAACATCAGCTGCGGCGTGACGACGATGCTCGCCGCGACGTCCAGCCGGCGCCGCATGCCGCCGGAGTATTTCTTGACCAGCCGGCCGGCGGCCTCGGCGATCCCGAACGCATCGAGCAGCTCGGTTGCGCGCGCCTTGGCCGCGGGCCGCTTGAGGCCGAGCAACCGGCCGAGCAGCACGAGGTTCTCCCACCCGGTGAGGTCCTCGTCGACGGATGCGAGCTGGCCCGTGAGGCTGACCAGGCCGCGCACCGCTTCGGCTTCGCTGACGATGTCGTGCCCGAGCACGCGCGCGGAGCCGGCGTCGGGGCGCAGCAGTGTCGCGAGCATCCGGATCGTCGTCGTCTTGCCGGCGCCGTTGGGGCCGAGCACGCCGTACACCGAGCCACTGCGCACGGCGAGGTCGACGCCGTCGACGGCGCGGACCTCGCCGAAGGTCTTGACGAGGCCAGTGGCCTCGATCGCGAGCGGGGAGTGCGTTGTCATCGAGCTCCTCGGAAGTGTGGGGGGTGGTCCTCGCCGTGGGGTCTCCACGTAGCAGTGAAGACTGGCTTGAGTCTCGAAACTCATCGCCGTCCGCGCCGCAGCACGACGCGCCCTCCGTCGAGAGTAGCCGCACCTGTGACGATCACTCCATGAGCCGACGCGACCTCGCGCATGTCCGCAGCTCACTGTGGGACCTGTCGGGCGGACAGGCGGACGTCGCCGTGACCGTCGCCGACATCAACGAGACGATCGGGCGCGGCCACGACGACATGCGCACGCCGCTGAACCTGCAGTCGCTGGCCGACGACGGTCTCGTCGTCGCGCTCGCCAACGGTGGCTGGGCGCTCACGCCGCAGGGCGTCGCCTGGATCGTGCAGGACCGCGAGCTGTCGGACCGCTGACGAGCGTTCTTCCCACGCCCACCGCGGCGCCGGTGGCTACATCTGCCCTGCTAACGTGCAGGGTCAGGGAGCATTGAGCCTGACGCCGCTCGTGGAGGAAACGATGCCAGAGCGCGCAGCGCCATCCTGAATTCTCCAATTCAACGCGACAGCCGTCGCAGCATGGAGGACTCATGGCCGATCGGACCAACTCCCGGCCACCCGCGCGGCCCCAGAACCAATCGGGGGCCTATCAGCCACGCCAGCGCGAGAGCGCCGAAGAGCGCCGCTCGCGCCAGACGGCGACGGCTCTCGCCAAGCAGGTCGACCTCAAGCGCGAAGCCGCCGAGCGGCGCGATCGTAAGAGCAACGCCTGACATACCGCTCCTGAAGCTCCGGCTGCTCCAGCGGCGGTTCATCGATTCGCCCAGGCCGCGCACAAGGGCCCGACGGCGTCAGCTCGAGCGCCGGTTCTTCGCGCTCAGCAACCGCGCCATCGGTCGATTCATGCCGACGAACATCGAGCTGCTCGCCGCGGACGGCCACGTCGTCAAGAACGTGAAGCGCACCACGGGCGACGTGGTCGGGATCGGCATCCCGATCGCCGAGTAGCGTCGCTGCCGTCGGGGCCGTCGCGTACACGGCCTGACACGTGACTAAATGGTCACCTATTCTGTCGGCATGGACGCGGTCTTCAGGGCCCTCGCAGACCCGACGCGACGAAGCCTGCTCGACGAGCTGTTCTCACAGGACGGACAGACGCTCAGCGCGCTCGAGCAGCGGTTGCCGATGACGCGCTTCGGCGTGATGAAGCACCTGAAGCTGCTCGAGGAGGCGAACCTCGTGATCACGAAGAGGCGCGGGCGCGAGAAGCTGCACTTCCTGAACCCCGTCCCGATCCGGCTCGTCCATGACCGCTGGGTGAGCAAATACGCCGAGCCGTGGGCCGCAGCGCTCAGCGGGCTCAAGACGACACTCGAGGAGGACGGCATGGAAAAGGTGTTCGAGATCTACATCAAGACGACCCCGGAGCGACTTTGGGAGGCGATCACCGACAGCAAGCTGAGACAGAAGTACAACTTCGGCGTGGGGGTCACATCCGACTGGACCGCGGGCTCGCGCTACGACGCCGCTCACCCGAGCGGCGTCGACATCGCCACGGGGGAGAACCTGGAAGTCGATCCGCCGCGCCGGCTCGTCCAGAGCTTCACGGCGCTATGGAGCGAGGACGTACAGCGCGAGGGAACCTCGAGAGTCACCTGGGAGATCGAGCCGGTCGGCGATTCCTGCCGGCTGACCGTCACCCACGACCAGCTCAGCGAAATCGTCAACAACGAGATCTACGGCGGCTGGCCCCAGATCCTCTCCGGGCTGAAGACGCTGCTGGAGACCGGGGAGTCGCTCACGACGCCCGGCTCGCTGCTCTACGCGGGAGCCTCGGAATCGGCCGATTGATCGCGCGGATCAGATCGAGGCGCCGCGGTAGCTCGGCGGCGCCTCGTGAGTGAGCCGCGCCTACCGCTGCAGCGGTTCGACGTAGTGGCCGTCGAGGTGCAGGTTGGACCCGTGTGCGAACCCGCCGTACTTCTCGTCGATCTTGATCGTGGCCTGCTGGCCGCCAACCTCGAAGTCGAGCGTCAGGATCCCGTCCCACGGCCGGCGGCGCCGCCACCAGCGAGGCGTTGCTTGGCGGGCAATAAAACATCCATGCGCCATCGCGACGCTAGTAGGGTCGCGCCAGCCGCATCAGGGACGACTGGGAAGCTGACCGGCGCTAGGAGATCACATGCGTTCGCGCATCACGCGGCATCTATGGCCGGTACTCGACACGATCGAGCCTGAGGTCCCGCCGCTCGAGCTCAACGGCCGCGACTACGCGATCTTCCTGTTGCGGCTCGCCGCAGAGATCGAGCACGGCCTCATGGTGCAGTACCTGTTCGCCGCCTACTCGCTGGGTGGGCCGAACGTGCCGCTGGAGCAACAAGGCACGGTGCGCGCGTGGCAGGAGACGATTCTCGGTGTCGCCAAGGAGGAGATGGGCCACCTCGTTACCGTGCAGAACCTTCTCACCGCATTGGGCGGCCCGCTGCAGTTCAACCGTGAGGATTATCCCAACGACAACGTCTTGTATGAGACCGGCTTCCGGCTGGAACCGCTCACCCCGCCGTCGCTTGCGACGTATATCTGCGCCGAGAGTCCCAAGGACTGGGAAACGACGAATCCGGACCAGGCCCGCGACATCAAACGGGAAGCGAAGCTGTCAACCGGGGGAGACGTCAACCGCGTCGGCAGGCTGTACGAGGAGCTGATCAGGGTCATCGGTGATGCTGCGCTTGTTCCCGACGACACGTTCGCCGAGACCAATGCCGCGATGCAGGCCTCCTGGGATGCGTGGGGGCGCGGCTTTCGACAGGGTGCGGCGGGCCGCCAAGGACCAGACGCGCCGGACGACCAGGACGTGCGGGATGAGCACGAGCTCGTGATCGTCGAAGTGACCACGCGCGAGGCGGCCATCGGCGCGCTCGAGCAGGTCGGCGAGCAAGGCGAGGGCTTCGAGCTCCCGGAGAACGAAGACGAGTCGCACTTCCAGCGCTTCCTGAAGATCTACGAGGAGCTGACCGATCTCGGCGAGGACGCGCGCAAGGCGCTCATCCGCGACGTCGCGAAGAACCCGACCACACACCTCAACGGACCGGACGTCCCGCGACCGGACGTCGCAGCCGATCCGGACAAGCCCGACACGACGAGCGCGATAACCAACCCCGAGGCGCGGATGTGGGCGCACCTGTTCAACGTGCGCTATCGCAGGTTGCTCGTGAACCTCTCACACGCATTCGAGCTCGCCGCAGACCAATCCGACCTCGGCGGGCCAGGTCCCCGCGGAACGCTCATCAACCGATCCTTCGCGGAGATGTACAACCTGCGCTCGATCGCCGGTGTGCTCGTTGGGCTTCCGCTCGATCAGGCCAAGCGCGACGACGAGCGCGCCGGCCCCCCGTTTCAGATGCCGCACTCGCTGATGCTTCCGCACGACGAGCCTGACCGCTGGCGGCTTCACCGCGACCTGCTGGACGCGTCGGCCACGCTGATCGAGCGAATCAAGACCGCGGACGGCACGGGTGCGGGGCAGGACTACGTGACCGCGCTGGCGCAAGCCGACCAGATCGAACGCGGCCAGCTGGAGTTGCTGATCGGCGGCGTGCCGCCCGAACCGGGCGGAGGCCCGTAACCATGATCCACGAACTTCGCATCCTCCCGCCGCTGGCGATCGCACGGTTCGGCAGCGCTCCGACGCCGATGGACAACTACGACGTCGTCGTCGATTCCGAAAAGCCACTCGGCTACCGGCTGCTGCAGCCCGCTGACACATTCCAGCTCGACGTCGACAGCGGAGAGATCACGGATGTCTTCGTCCCCGACGAGCTGTCGTTCACCGAGGACGGCAAGGTCCGTCCCGTCGCACCGTTTCTCGAGGTGTGGGCGCTCACGGGCGACGAGGCGCTCACCGGCGGCGGCCAGCTCGAGCCGCTCACGACCGAGCTGCTGGAGGCCGAGGGCTCCTCCGTCGCGGATCTCCGCTGGCAGGTGCAGGTCGCGAACCTCAAGGTCGTTCGCCGCACCGGAGACGAGGACGACAAGGTGGTCGCCGACAGCGGCGAGTTCGCCGATCATGCACGGCGGCCGCTCGTCGGCGAGTGCGAGCACTTCCTGCCCGACAAGTCCATCGGGCTCGGTCACGTGCAGTTCGTCAAACCGACCGAGGCGCATCCGCAGATCAGACTGCGTTTCACGCCGGCGGGCGGGTTTGTGTACGGATCGACCGGAGCGCCGCAGGACGCCCCCGCTCCCGACCCGAATGACGTGACCGACGTTGTCTACGACGCCAGCGAAGGAGACTGGGACGGCTATCGCGACTACCCTGCGGACGGCCCGCCCAATCTCGGGATCACGGCGCCGCCGCAGATCTACGCCGGCTTCGACGATGCCGATCGCGCGCATGTGAGTTACGGCTACCTCGACGACGGCTGCGACGGCGTCGTGCGCGTGACGCTCAAGGTCGGTGACCGCACGCTACGAGCGTTCGGGCGCGTCGGTGCCGGACCGCCGACCTACGCGCCCGACGCGGTGCCGATCCGCTCGGTCGCCGATGAGTTGGAGCAGGCGCTCTTCGGTCCCACCGTCGAGCCGGCGGACGCGACGTTCGAGCGCGTCGAGGAGATCGTCCGGCGCAGCTTCGAGACGATCCGACTGATGAACACCGTCCGGTGGAACGTCCGCGGCATGGGTTCACCAGACGTCCCGATCATGGACTCCTCGCTCGTCGATTCGATCGCCCTGGAGAACCTTCATCAGAGCCTTCTCGTCGCGTTGCGCAGCGGCACGGCGCCCTGGTTCGCCGATGTCCTGCGCGAGTACGATGAGGCCGGCGATTTCACGGCCCCGGCGCGGCGCAAGATGCCCGCGATGATGCGCGGCGCCGACGCGCAACTGATGACGCTCACACGGCGCCAGATCGATCTGATTCGCACCGTGGCGCGAGGCCCCATGTTTACCGACGGCGAGGAGGACGTCACGGGCGTCACGCCGACCAACCTGACGGCCCAGTTACATCACCGTGCGGCCGGGAACCTGCCCAGCACATTGCCGGATTCCGCGGTCTCCAATTGCTATCCCGGGCTGGAGTTCGACTTTCGCAACATCTGGCGGCGGGTGTTCGAAGGCATCGAGCTCCACGAATCCAGCGGCTTCGTGGTGCGTGCGAACCCGGAGCACAGCGCGCTGGTGGGCCGCTACCTGATTCAGGTCGCCGACTTTACGACCCTGATGACGGTGACACAGCCCGACGGGACGACGGACAGTGCCTTCATGGAGTGGTCAAACGCGCTTGCCGAGGTCGTGGCGAATCACACCGGCGAGCTCGTGCCGTGTACGTTCGTCAGCCCGGCGAGCGACCCGGATCCGCAGACCGTCGAGCTCCGCGTCCGGCCGCTGTTCGCGCGCAGCGACGCGATGCAGAGCTCGACGGCGCTGATCGACGAGGTCATCGCGCAGCCCGGCGAGCTCACGCAGAGCCTGTGCTCGCCGTGGCAGAACGACTACCAGGAGTGCGGCTGCTTCTACTGGGCCGCGAGCCGGCCCGACTATGTCAACGTCGATTCCACCGTCGAGGGGAGCGTCGGCGACAGATGGATGGCCGCGCGTGCCGAACCCAAGACCTACGACGTACCGGACTTCACCCACCAAGAACTCTTTCAGGGCTGGGAGGAGCTGTTGCGCTTCGTTGTCGGAGGCAAGGACCGTGAATGATCTCTTTGAGCTGTCCGCGCCGCTGAGCGCGGACGCCCATCTGGTCGACAGCGGCGACCGGCTGCACCTGCTCGTCCCCAACGGCAATCGCCTCTACGACGTCGACGCGGACACCTACGCCCAGCTCGATCGCCTTCGCCGTGCCGGGGGCGGCGCCGAGCTCGACGACCTGCTGCAACGGCTCGGGGTCGATGCGCCCAGCTACGTCGATGACACGCCACCGCAGCAACCACCGGTCCGCGCGCTGTCGCTCGCGGTCGCACAGAAGTGCAACCTCGGCTGCACCTACTGCTACGCGCAGGGCGGCAGCTTCGGCGGCCCTGCCACGAGCATGGAGCTGGAGACCGCGCTGGCATCGGTCGACCTGCTGTTCAGCGACGTCGGTGCCGGTGAGCGCGTGAACCTGACGTTCCTCGGCGGCGAGCCGCTGCTCAACCGCCCGGTCATACGCGCCGCGACGCAGCGCGCGCGGGAAATCGCCGACGAGCGCGGCGTCCGCGCGACGTTCTCGATCACGACGAACGGCACACAGCTGACCGCCGAGGACGGCGACTTCTTCGAGCAGCACGGCTTCGCCGTCACGGTCAGCCTCGACGGCGCGGGCGCGGTCCACGACCAGCTGCGGTCCTATCGCAGCGGGCGCGGCAGCTTCGACCGTGTGATCGAGCGCGTCACGCCGCTGCTCGAGCGCCAGCGCCGGATGCAGGTCTCCGCGCGCGTCACCGTCACGCCGTCGAACCTCCAGCTGAAGGAGACGCTCGACACGTTCGTCGCGCTGGGCTTTCACAGCGTCGGGTTCTCGCCGCTGCTGCGATCGCCGAACGGCAGCCATGAGCTCGGCGGCGCCGAGCTTGCGTCGATGCTCGACGGGATGGTCAGCTGCGGCGAGGAGTTCGAGCGTCGCGTGAGGGCCGGCGATCGCTACCCGTTCGCCAACGCGGTCAACGCGATGCGCGAGATCCACCGCGGGACGCACCGGCCCTACCCGTGCGGGGCGGGCGCCGGGTACCTCGGCGTGTCGGCGGACGGCGAGCTGGCGGCATGCCATCGCTTCGTCGGTGACGACGAGGGAGCGCTCGGCGATCTCGCCGGCGGAGTCGACCGCGAACGCCAGGCCCGCTGGCTTAGCGAACGCCACGTGCATGTGCAGGAGCCGTGTCGCTCGTGCTGGGCGCGCTACATGTGCGGCGGCGGCTGTCATCACGAGGTGATCGCGCGCGGCCGTCCGGCCTGCGACTACATCCGCGGTTGGCTGCACTGGAGCCTCGCTGCCTATGCGCGGCTGACGCAGAGCCGCCCGGACTACTTCGCCGGGGTGCGGTGAGCGACGACGTCGAGCTCTGCGTCGTCGGTGCCGGGCCCGCCGGCGCGGCGCTCGCGACGCGCCTGGCGGGGCTCGGTCACGACGTCGCGATCGTCGACCAGCACCGCTTCCCGCGCCCGCACGTCGGCGAGTCGCTGAGCCCGGGGATCTGGCCGCTGCTCGACACGCTCGGCGTGTCCGACCGCGTGGCGGATGCGGGCTTCACGCAGACGTCGATCGCTCGCGTGCGCTGGCGCGATGACAACGAGGAGCGCACCGAGGCCCCGGGCGGTCTGACGGTCGACCGCGGTGACTTCGACGCCATCCTGCTGCAGCGCGCCCGAGAGTCTGGCGCCCGTGCGCTCGCGCCCGCGCGCGCACGACGGCCGATCCGCCATGGCGACGGATGGGAGCTGGCGCTCGGCAACAGCGTGCTGCGCGCGCGCTTTCTGGCGGACGCGACCGGCCGACGCCGGCTGCTGAGCGGACGCTGCTCGCCGACGGCGCCGCGCACGCTGGCGCTGCATGCGATCTGGCGCGGCGGGCCGCCGCCCGACGGCACGCAGACGTGCATCGACGTATCGGCTGACGGCTGGCTGTGGGGGGCTCGACTGCCCGACGGCACGTTTCGCGCGATGGCGTTCGTCGATCCGGAGACCCTGCGGACCGAAGGGCGCGACAGGCTGGGGCTGTATCGCCGCCTCCTGGCGCAGTCGCGCATGTTCGCCGAGCTCACGACCTGCGCCGCGATCACCGGGCCGGTGCGCGCCTGCGACGCCACGAGCTATGTCGCACCGACCTCCATCGACGAGTGCAGCGTCAAGGTCGGAGAGGCCGCCTTTGCGATAGATCCGCTCTCCTCATCCGGCGTCCAGACCGCCATCCAGACCGGCCTGGCCGCTGCCGCGGCCGTCCACTCGATCCTCGCCAGGGAGGGCGACCCGGCGGCAGCGATCGCGTACTACACCACGCACCAGCGCCACTCGGTCGACCGCCATGCCGCGACGGCGGCGAGCCTCTACGCCGAGCACCGGACCCACGCGCACGAGTCGTTCTGGCAACGACGCAGCGCGGCGCCGCCGCAAGCGCGGGAACGCGTCCCCGTGACGACACCGCTCGCGGAGCTGCTGGCGCGCCGCGTCCGCCTGCACGCGGACGCTTCGCTGCGAGATACGCCATGCGTCGTCGGAGATCACGTCGAGGTCCGCCGAGCGCTGACGCATCCGGTCCTCGATCGTCCGGTCGCGTTCCTGGGAGGCGAGGAGCTCGCGCCGCTGCTGGAGCTGCTCCCTGCCTCTCCCTCGTTGGCTCACGTCATCGGCGGGTGGGACCGGGTGCTCCGGACGGGTCACGCGATCGCGATCGCGGACTGGCTGCATGCGCGCGGGTTGCTCGTGGAGATGGACGCGCGCTGACGCCGCAACGGCTGGCCACGGCCTCGACCCGAAAGTCGGCAAGTGCCCCGCGATGGCTGGGTCCCTGATCCGGTTGTGTGTTACCTGACGAGTTCCCGGCCGCCGGCGGCAGAGAGGACCTGGCCGTTGACGTGTCCGTTTGCACCGGACCCCAGATACCGTGAGCTGACGGGCGACCGCAGGCGTTCGGTCGGACGGGCGGCGCGCGCGGCGCGGGTGTTACCTATCGTCATCGGGGTGTTGCGTCGATGCTTCACGATCCAGCGCTGCGTACACCGCATCTGTGCCCGCCCCCGGCCCATGGTGGATTGACATGCGGCGGCCGTGGCTGCTCGCGCTCGTGCTTGCCGTCGTCACTATCGGGACCGTGGTGGCTCTGGTTGACAGCGAGACGTCGGGGACGGGTGCCGAGAACGTGGGGGAATCGGGCCCCGAACCGGCCGCCAGGCCCGAGCCACAGCGCGAAGACCAAGAGCGGACCAAACGCCGCTGCAGGGCGACGAAGAGCAACCCCGGTGGCACCAACAACTACATCCCTGACGCTCCGAGGCGCGATTCCCTGGGCAGCGGCTTCGTGATCACCGGGCTCGTTCGTTTCACTGACGGCTGCCGACCGCTCGAGGGCGTTCGTATCCAGGTCTGGCTCGCGACCGAGACCGGCGGCGAGCAGGACAACAGGGCCAGCGTCCGCACCGGCTCCGATGGTCGCTACCGGATCGAAACGGCGCCCACGGTCCCGCAGTTCGGCGAGCCCAACATCCACGTCGGCTACGACGACCGCGAGTACGGCGAGGTCTTCATCCGCCGTGTCGTCGACCTTGACGATGAGCGTGCCGCGGTCGACCTCACGCTTGCCCGCGGTGACTGACCGCCGCACGCTCGCGCTGGGCACAGCGACGGTCGTGGTGGCCGCCCTGCCGGTGGCCCTGGCCTTGACCGATCGCCATCTCGCCGGCGCCTCCACGGCGCTCGTGCTATCGACCACCGCGGGAACGCTCGCCGTGTCGGCACTGGCCGTTCAGCCGCTGCTCGCGCGCCGGCGCCGGATCGCGCGCCATCAGATGCTGGGCTGCGTCGCGCTGGGCTTGGTGCTCGTGCACGTGGCCGCACTGTTCGTGGAGTCGCCCGGCGACGCGTGGTTCGCGATCTCTCCGGACGGGCCGACGCGAGCCCGAATGGCGCTGATCGCGACCGTCGCGCTGTTCGGCGTCGTGGCGCTAGGAGCACTGCGCACCCGGCTGCCAATCAGCGCCGGCACCTGGCGAGTGGTGCACGCCTACCTCGCGGTGATGGTGATCGCGCTGGGGATCGCCCACGCCGTCCTCACCGATGGCGCCCTGGACGATGCCGGCACGCCGATCCTGGCGATCCTCGGGGTCGTCGGGCTGCTCGGTGTCCCCGCCGCGCATGTCGCTCGCACGCGTCGCGCCCGTGGACGCGCCCCATCCGAGTAGAACCGGTCAGATCATGTGCTGGCCATAGCGATCAGTCAATTTGGGGCTCGTAGTACAGAGCGACGACGCCACAGCCACGTCAGTCCAGGACCAGGATCGCCTCGGAGGCACCGCGCAGGTCGCAGAT
>Ga0208736_1000413_pt1 | contig 12410 bp, 15 predicted proteins | sample AntDryMetagUQ255_FD_188090 | JGI IMG/M metagenome (GOLD analysis project Ga0208736, IMG submission 188090) | Polar desert microbial communities from Antarctic Dry Valleys - UQ255 (SPAdes) | ecosystem: Environmental > Terrestrial > Soil > Desert | place: Antarctic Dry Valleys | collected 2008-12-31 | reverse complement strand
CGCGCCGACGCGAGCCTCAGCGTCGCGGCCCGCCGCGCCGCCGCCGCCGGCGACGCGAACCACCTGGCCGAGCTCGACGCCGAGCACGCAGCCCGCTGCCCGAGCCCGGTGCTGCGCGAGATCGCCCGCCGCCTCGGCGCCCAGCTGCTGCGCTCCGCCGCCACCGCCTGGCCGTCGGCGCTCATCGACGACTACCGCGCCGCCTCCGCCACCACGCCACGGCCGATCGCGCTCGGCGTCGTCGGCGCCGCCGCCGGCCTCGATGACCGCTCCGTCGCCACGGTCGCGCTCTACGACGACGGCGCCACGGTCGCGAGCGCGGCGCTCAAGCTGCTCGGCCTCGATCCCGCGGACTCGGCGCGCTGGGTCGCCGAGCTCGCGCCGGAGATCGACGCCGCGGCGCGCGCGATCAGCGCCGACGAGCGACCGGTGGCAGAGCAGGAGCCGCCCGCCGCCGTCGGCCTCGAGCTGGCCGCCTCCGTCCACGCCCGGCGCACGGAGCGCTTCTTTGCCAGCTGAGCCTGCTGAGCGAGCGCTACGCGTCGGCGTCGGCGGGCCGGTCGGATCGGGCAAGAGCAGCCTGATCGCCGCGCTGTGCCGCGAGCTGACGCACGACCTGCGGATCGGCGTCGTGACGAACGACATCTACACGACCGAGGACGCCCAGTTCCTGCGCGCCACCGGCGTCCTGCCGGCCGAGCGGATCGTCGCGGTGCAGACCGGCTGCTGTCCGCACACCGCGATCCGCGACGACATCACGATCAACCTCGAGGCCGTCGAGCAGCTGGAGCGCGACCAGGGTCCGCTGGACCTCGTCCTCGTCGAGAGCGGGGGCGACAACCTCACCGCCGTGTTCAGCCCGGCCCTGGCCGACGTGCAGATCTTCGTCATCGACGTCGCCGGCGGCGACGACATCCCGCGCAAGGGCGGCCCGGGAGTCGCGCGCGCCGATCTGCTCGTCATCAACAAGACCGACCTCGCGCCGTACGTCGGCTCCGACGTCGGGCGGATGATCAGCGAGGCGACGGAGCGTCGCGCCGGCTACCCGGTCGTCGCGCTGTCACTGACGGCGCCGCCCCATGCCAGAGCCGTCTCTGCCTGGGTCGACGCGCAGCTCGCGGCGTTCGCCACCGCCGGCGGGCAACTGCACTCGAGCGTCAGCGGGACGCCCGATCACCATCACGGTCACGCCCACACGCACTGAGGCCGCCGCCGTCCTCGACGTCGGCCCCGGCGGGGCGGTCGCCGAGCTGCGGCGCGGGCCGCGCCTGGCGCCGCGCATCCTCGGCCGGGAGGACGGCGCCGTGCGCGCGGCGTTCGTCCCGACGCAGGCGGGCCCGCTGGCCGGCGACCGCGACCGCGCGCGGATCATCGTGCGCGCCGGCGCGACGCTCATCGTCGAGCCGGTCGCGGCGACCCTCGCGCTGCCGGGCGCCGCGCGGACGCTGCTGGCGCTCGACGTGGTGGTGCACGCCGGAGGCCGGCTCGTCCTCGACGAGGCGCCGCTGATCGTCGCGGCAGGCGCCGACGTCGAGCGCCGGTGCACGCTGCAGCTCGGCGCCGGAGCGGTCGCGGCGCTGCGCGAGACCGTCGTCCTCGGCCGCGACGGCGAGCGGCCGGGCACGCTCTCGAGCGCCCTGCGCGCCACCCACGACGGCCGCGCGCTGCTGTACGACGGGCTGCGCCTGCGCGACGGCGACGCCCACGTCGCCCTGCCGCCGGGCCACCGCGTCGTGACGACGGTCTGCCTGCTCGGGCTGCGACCCGATCCGCTGCCCCGGGTCCTGCCGTTGGAGGGGCCCGGTGCGCTGGCGCGCTGCAGCGGTCCCTCGCTGGCACGCGTCGAGGCGTCGCTCGGCGGCGTGTGGGAGTCGTGGGCGCGACTGGCCGGCTCGCCCGGCGGGCACACGCTGGGGCGCGAGCTCGCCGCGCCCGCCTGACGTCAGGGCCGGGTCGTCTGGATCCTCACCGAGCCGGCCGTCGCCGAGCCGCCCTGGGCGCGCACGGCTGCTCCGGCGCGGCCCTTCGCGCTCGCCCCGGCCGACGGATCTGGCTCGTCGAACGGCAGGCGCTCCGCGATGCCCGTCAACTCGAACACGCGATGCACCGCTTGCGGCCCGCGCACCAGCACGAGCCGGTCGCCGTCCATCCGCGAGCGGGCGTGGGCGGCGATGATCAGCCGGATGCCCGTCGAGTCCATGAACTTGAGGCCGCTGAGGTCCAGGACGATCCGGCGCGCGTCGGACGTCTCTGCACGCAGCAGTTCCTGGGTGACGCGTTCGGCGCCGTCGAGATCTAGCTCACCCGTGAGCGCGACGACGTGCTCGTCAGCGTTTCGCTCGCTGCGAACCTCGAGGTAGCCAAACCGCTTTGTGTTCTCCATCACGTTGCTCATCACGAACTCCTCGGAGTAGGACAAACACAGCGAACGCACCTTCACGATGGTCCTGGACCTCCGTGCGGGCTCCGGGCCGTGATCGGATCGGTCCGGACGCTGCGAAAGACGACCAACACGCAGTTGTCCCGCGCGGCACGCGAATCGTCGCGACGCGCGTCAACCCGCCGCAGCGGAACTTGGCGTCTCGCGGAGTACGTTGCTGTCATGAGGCCGAGCCCGGACCGGGGGGACCGCATGCCGATCGATCTGAAGCAGCTTGAGCACCCCCGGCTGGACTCGAACCAGCGACATTCGGCTTAGAAGGCCGACGCTCTATCCATCTGAGCTACGGGGGCAAGGCGCAAAGATTAGAAGTCCGCCGGTTACGTCGGCTGAGCTGCGGGGCCGCGACGTGCACCGGTCTCGGTGATCCGACAATCGGGATGGCCGGATTCGAACCGACGACCCCCGCGTCCCAAACGCGGTGCTCTACCAGGCTGAGCTACATCCCGTTGCGCGTTGAACGGTAGGGCCTGCGGCCGGCGGGTGCACGACCGCCCGGCGGCGGCCATGGCGCGAGAGCGTCCACGACGCCTGGACGGTGCCATCCACCGTCCGTCCAGGCGATGGCATCCGGAGGCAGGGTCTCGGGGGCGGCGGCGACCTACACCACCGACTTCGGCTTCCGCATGAAGAATTAGCGCTCGGGGATTCCGCCGGGACGGCGGCGAGCCGGTGGTTCGCCCCGAACGCTGCACCTCAAACGCGGGCACCACGTTCGTTGACGACCCACTAGTCTCCAGCGCCGATGGCCCGAGTCGAGCCGCTGCGCGCACTGCACTACGACCCCGCCGTGGCGGGCTCGCTGCAGGATCTCGCCGCACCCCCGTACGACGTCATCGATCCCGCCCAGCGGGCCGAGCTGCAGGGGCGCTCGCCGCACAACGTCGTCGCGATCGACCTGCCCGAGGATCCCGGCGGCGGCGACCGCTACGCCCACGCCGCTGCGCTGCTCGAGGCCTGGCGCGCCGAGGGCGCGGTCGTCCAGGACGACGAGCCTGCGCTCTGGGCGATCGTGCAGGACTACACGGGACCCGACGGGCGCACGCTGACGCGCAACGGCTTCTTCGCGCGCGTGCGGGTCGAGGACTACGGACCGGGCACGATCCGCCCGCACGAGCGCACGCATCCGGGCCCCAAGGAGGACCGGCTGCGCCTGACCCGCGCCACGCAGGCCAACCTGTCGCCGATCTTCTCGCTGTACTCCGATCCCGAGCTCGCCGCCTGGCGCGCGCTCGAGCCGGCCACGTCGGGCGAGCCGTTCGGCGAGGCGACCGAGGCCGACGGCACCCACAACCGCCTCTGGCGCATCGCCGACCCGGAGGCGATCGCGAGCGCTCAGGCCGCGATGGCCGACGCCGAGCTGCTCATCGCCGACGGCCACCACCGCTACGAGACCGCGCGCGTGTACGCCGATGAGATCGGCGGCGAGGGCGCGCACCGCTACGTGCTCATGTGCCTCGTCGCCCTGCAGGACGAGGGCCTCACGGTCTTCCCCACGCACCGGCTCGTGACCGGCCTGAAGGGCAACGACGCGAAGATCGAGGCGCTCACCGAGACCCTCAAGGAGTGCTTCGAGATCGAGCAGATCGAGGCTGACGACCTCGTCCCGCCCGGCGAGGGCGACGGCACCATCCAGATGGGCTACATGGACAGCCACTTCAAGCGCGCGTTTCGCCTGACGCTGAAGGACCAGGCGATCGCCGACGCGGCGCTGCCCGACATGCCCGAGCCCTACCGGCGGCTGGACACCGCGGTGCTCGAGGCCCTCGTTCTGACGGGGCCATTGGGGCTCAGCGAGGACGACATCTCCCACCTCGACGGCCTGGGCTACGCGCGCTCATTCGAGGAGGCGCGCGAGCTCGTCGACGCGGGCACCTTCGACGCCGGCTTCTACCTGCGCGGGATCCCGGTCGCGCAGATCCAGGAGATCGCCGCCGCCGGCGTCAACATGCCGCCGAAGTCCACCTACTTCTTCCCGAAGGTGCCGACCGGTCTGTTGTTCAACTCGCTGACCGACCCGGAGTAGCATTCTGTCCGTGAACGCATCCGCTCATCGAATCAGCGGTTTTCGCCACGTCGTCAAGGTGCGCCAGCACCGGCTGAACTGCGACGAGCCGGTCGACCAGGGCGGGCACGACGCCGCCCCGTCGCCGCAGGAACTGCTGGCGGCGAGCCTCGCCTCGTGCACAGCCTCCACGATGGAGATGTACGCCGACCGCAAGGGCTGGGATCTCGGCGCGGTCGAGGTCGCGTGCGAGTACACCCCCGCGGAGCGCGGCTGCCCGACGAAGTTCACGATCACATTGCGGCTGCCCTCCGATCTCACCGACGAGCAGGTGCAGCGCCTGAAGGTGATCGCCACGAAGTGCCCGGTGCATCGCACGCTCGACGGCGAGGTCATGTTCCACGAGCGTGTCGAGCGCATCCAGCTCGCTGCCTGACGCGCTGCGCGCGGTCCTGCTGGACCCCGCCGACGCAATCGCCGTGGAGGTCCACGGTCGCACGCAGGCGGCGGTGCTCGTCGCGCTCTACGAACACGACCAGTCGCTGCACGCCGTCTTCACCCGCCGCCACAGCGATCTGCGCAGCCACGCCGGCGAGATCTCATTCCCCGGCGGGCGCCGCGACGACGAGGACGCCGACCTCGTCACGACAGCGCTGCGCGAAGCCGAGGAGGAGATCGGCCTGCCGCGCGACGCGGTTCACATCCTCGGCGCCCTCTGCCCCACCCCGACGGTGGCGACGAGCTTCGGCGTCTATCCGTTCGTCGGCCTGATCGACCCCGGTCGCGAATGGATGCTCTCGCCGCGCGAGGTCGACGAGGTGCTCGAGCTGCGCCTCAGCGACCTGCGCGCCGCGAGCAACCGCCGGCGCCTGCTGCACCGCGGGATCCCGTTTCGCAGCGTGGTCTACGACGTCAGCGAGGAGGCGGTGATCTGGGGGGCGACGGCGCGGATCGTCGGGGATCTGCTCAGCCGGATCGACCCGCTCCTCGACGGAGCGGGCGGCTAGGACCGCTTCGATGAGCCGCGAGGACCTGCTGGTCAGCCTGCGCTCGAGGATCAACGACGATCGGGTGCTCGCCGCGGTCGCCGAAGTGCCGCGCGAGCTGTTCGTCTCGCCCTCGCTGCAGCGGTTCGCCTACGCCGACCGCCCGCTGCCGATCGGCGGCGGCCAGACGATCTCCCAGCCCACGCTCGTGGCACACATGTGCGAGCTGCTGGAGCTTGGCGGTGACGACGTCGTGCTCGACGTCGGCAGTGGCTCGGGCTACCACGCCGCGCTGTTGTCGCGGCTGTGTCACCACGTCTACGGCGTCGAGCTCGACGCCGAGCTCGCCGAGATGGCGTCGCGCTCGCTCGCGCGCGCGGGAATCGACAACGTCACGGTCGTGGCCGGCGACGGCGCCGCCGGGCTGCCCGGGCGTGCGCCGTTTGACGCGATCAACGTCGCCGCCGCTGCGGCCGGCCAGATACCGCCGACGCTGGAGGATCAGCTCGCCGAGGGCGGCCGGCTCATCGCCCCCGTGGCGCGCGAGGACGGCGAGCACCTCGTCTTCGTGCGGCGCGGCGCGAACGGCCTCGAGCGCACGCTGCTCAACGCGGTGCGCTTCGTCCCGCTGCGCTGAGGCGGGGTGTGGCGAAGAAGCCTCGCCGAGCGAGGGACATCCGCCTCCCCCGGCTAGGCGCCGAGCAGCCGGTCGATCGACGCGCGTGCGGCGCTCGCCCAGGCGCCCTCGTCCTCCGGGTCGGCGGTCAGCAGCTCGAACGGGATCTCGTTGAGCCCGCAGGCCCGGCGCACCTCTCCGGCGCCGGCCTCGAGCGTTGCGCAAGCCACGGTGCCGGCGGCCTCGTAGACGATCCCCCGCACCGTCGTGTCGATCGACTTGGAGAGCATCATCTCCAGCCGCGAGCCGTGCAGGGCGGCGACGCAACCGGCCGGGCCGGTCGCGCTGCCGAGCGCCCAGACGAGGATCGTCACGTTCTCCAGGGCGTAGCGCAGGGTGCCGACGACGTCCGGATCGCCGATCCAGCACTCTGCCCCCGCCGCCTCGATGCGCGCCCGCCGCGCCTCGCTGCGCGTCACCGCGCGCACGGCATGTCCGTCGGCCACGAGCCCCTGCGCCAGGCCGAGCCCGCGGCAACCGCCGCCGATGAGAAGCACCCGCATGGTCCTACGCTAGCGTCGGGCGATGAACTTCGACCTCACCGACGAGCAGGCGCTGATCCGCGCGACAGCCCGCGAGTTCGCCGATTGCGAGATCTTCCCGCGTGCGAAGGAGAACGCGCGCAACGAGCACTTCGACCTCGAGCTCGTGGCGATGCTCGCCGCGCAGGGCTACCTCGGCGCGATCGTCCCGCGCGACTACGGCGGCGCGGGCCTGGACCACGTGACCTACGGGCTGGTCGTCGAGGAGATCGGCCGCGGCGACAGCGCGATGCGCACGGTCGTCTCGGTCCAGACGTCGCTCGTGGCCGCGACGATCCTCGCCTGGGGCACGGAGGAGCAGAAGGCGACCCACCTGCCGCGGCTGTGCTCGGGCGAGTGGCTGGGCTGCTTCGGGCTCACCGAGCCCGAGGCCGGCTCGGACGCCGCGAGCCAGCGCACGCGCGCCACCAAGGTCGACGGCGGCTGGGAGCTGCACGGGTCGAAGATGTGGATATCGCTCGCCAACCACGCGAAGGTCGCGCTGATCTTCGCCCAGACCGATCCGGACCTCCGCCATCGCGGCCTGGCCTGCTTTCTCGTCGACACCGACCAGCCGGGCTTTCAGACGCAGCCGATCCATCACAAGATGGGCCTGCACGGCTCTGACACCGGATCGATTGCGCTCGACGGCGTCTTCGTGCCCGACGACGGCCTGCTCGGCGCTGTCGGCGAGGGCTTCAAGATCGCCATGACCGCGCTCGACAGCGGGCGCTACTCCGTCGCGGCGGGCTGCGTCGGGATCTGCCAGGGCTGCCTCGAGCAATCGGTTTCATACGCCAGGCAGCGCGAGCAGTTCGGCCGGCCGATCGCGAGCTTCCAGCTCGTGCAGGCGATGCTCGCGGATATGCGCGTCCGCACCGACGCCGCGCGCCTGCTCGTCTGGCGCGCGGGCGCGCTGCGCGACCAGGGCGAGCCGTGCACGACAGAGACGTCGATCGCCAAGCTCTTCGCGACCGAGGCCGCGCAGTGGTGCGCCAACGAGGCGATCCAGGTGCACGGCGGCGCGGGCTACGTCGACGACCACCCCGTCGAGCGCTGGTTTCGCGACGTCCGCGTCACGACGCTCTACGAGGGCACGTCGCAGATCCAGAAGCTCATCATCGGCCGCGCGCTGACCGGCATCAACGCGCTCGTGCCCGACTGAAGACCGCGACCGGACCTCACGAACCGGCGACGGAGAGCGTTCTATCCCCATGACGAAGACCGCCGCGCGCCTGCCACCCTTCCAGCGCTTCCTCGACGCCCACTCCGCCGATGTCCTGCGCTACCTCGTCGCATCGGTCGGGCGCCACGACGCCGACGACGCCTTCCAGGAGACGTTCCTGTCGGCGCTGCGCGCCTACCCGCGACTATCCGCGGGCTCCAACCTGCGCGGCTGGGTGCTGACGATCGCCCACCACAAGGCGATCGACGTCCACCGCGCGCGCGGGCGTAACCCGGTGCCGGTGGCAGAGATCCACGACGGCGCGCAGCGCTCGCCGCCGCCCCCGGGCGAGGGCGAGGGCGATCACTGGGAGCGCGTGCGCGCGCTGCCGGCCCGCCAGCGCGACGTACTCACCCTGCGCTACGCCGCCGACCTGACCCACGCCGAGATCGCGAGCGCGCTCGGCTGCACGGAGGAGGCCGCCCGCCGCGCGGCCGCCGACGGCCTGAAGAACCTACGCAAGGAGCTCACCGATGTCGCTGCCACCGCCTGACCTGCGCCCCGGCGAGGCCGCAGCGCTCACCGCCCGCACCGCCGCCCGCGCGGCCGACGAGGGGATCGCCGAGGTCGCCTACGCCACCGTCGACAGCCCCGTCGGCCGTCTCGTCGCCGTCGCCACGCCGCGCGGCCTCGCCCGCCTGGCCTACGAGCTCGAGAACGGCGGCCTGGACGAGATCCTCGACGACGTCGCGCTGCGCCTGTCGCCGGCTATCGTCGAGGCGCCCGCGACGCTCGATCTCATCCGCCGCGAGCTCGACGAGTACTTCGGCGGGCGCCGCCAGGACTTCGACCTCCCGCTGGACTGGTCGCTGTCGCGCGAGGGCTTTCGCCGCCGCGTGCTGCAGGAGTGCGCGCTGATCCCGTTCGGCGCGACGCGCACCTACAAGGACATGGCGATCGCCGCCGGCTCGCCGAGCGCCTTCCGCGCGGCGGGCGGGGCGCTCGGCTCCAACCCGGTCCCGATCGTCGTCCCGTGCCATCGCGTGCTGGCCAGCTCCGGCGGCCTCGGCGGCTACACCGGCGGGCTGGAGCGCAAGCGCCTGCTGCTCTCGATCGAGGGCGGGGTCCTGATGTGACCTCGCCCGGAGGTCACGCCCGCGGTCCCCACGGACGGAGCCGGCTCTACGGCCAGCGATGCCCGGAGGGCGCACTAGTCTCAGGGCATGACCGTCGACCCGAACCAGCACGACATCTTCGTCCTGCGCCAGAAGATCAAGCTCGCGATCAACCACTACGAGTTCTTCCTCGCAGACGCCGACGGAACGCCCGGCCAGCCGATCGCCTTCGTGGAGCAGAAGCGCTTCAAGTTCAAGGAGGACATCCGCTTCTACACCGACGACAGCAAGACGCAGGAGCTGCTGCGCATCAAGGCCCGCCAGCGCTTCGACCCGCGCGCGACGTATGACATCACCGACGAGACCGGCGCGAAGATCGGCGAGATCACGAAGGTCTTCGGCGCGAGCCTGCTGCGCTCGACGTTTCGCATCAACGACGCCAATGGCCGGGAGCTGCTGATCTCCACCGAGAAGAGCCTCCCCATCGCGCTCACCCGCCGGGCGGTCGGCTTCATCCCCTACGTGGAGAACGTCGCCAACTGGCTGCCGATCCCGTATCACTTCGTCCTCAAGCGCGGCGAGGAGATCCTCGGCGAGAACCGCCGTCAGATCGGCAAGTTCCGCGACATCTACACGATCGACATGAGCGCCGATTCGACTCGCACGATCGACCGCCGCCTGGTGCTCGCGCTGGCAGTCGGTCAGGACGCCCTGCAGGCGCGCTAGGTTTCGATCCATGGATAACGCTCGCTCCCAGGCCTACGGCCGCGTCGTGAAGACGCTCGACGAACTCGGCAACATCAAGCTGACGGTCGACGAGGCGCAGATCATCCGCACCGCCGCCGATGCGCTGTTCTTCGACGGTGACGGCTACGACGAGCTGGCCGCCGTCGAGGACCTCGTGCAGCAGCTCGTCGACTCCGACCGCTGGACCGCCGAGAGCGGCCACCGGCTCGTCGACGACGTCGCGGCCTGCGGGCCGTCCGCCGGCGTCCGCTGACTCACCGAACGGTCACAACTGCCCGCTTGCGGCACGTCCGTCACTCCGACGACTGCGCCCACTGCGCCTCGGCCAGGTCGCCCGGGGGCATCCCCTCAGGCGTGGAAACCTCCGGCGTGTCGCGCAGGTACCACTCGGCGTCCAGCGCGGCCTGCGTGCCCGAGCCGGCCGCGGTGACCGCCTGGCGGTACGTGTGGTCGACGAGGTCGCCGGCGGCGAACACACCGGGCCGGCGGGTGCGCGTCGAGCGCCCCTCGGTGATGACGTAGCCCTCGTCGTCGATGTCGATCTGATCCTCGGCGAGATGTGACTGCGGCTCGTGGCCGATCGCGATGAACGCGCCGGCGATCTCGACCTCGAGCTCCTCGTCGTTCTCGGTGTTGCGCAGCCGTACGATCTCCAGGCCGCCCTTCTCGCCGGCGTGGAACTCGGCGACCGTGTAGGGCGTCAGCCACTCGATGTTCTCGGTCGAGCGCGCCCGCTCCAGCATGATCTTCGACGCGCGGAACTCCGCGCGGCGGTGGATGATGACGACCTTCGAGGCGAACTTCGCCAGGAAGATCGCCTCCTCCATCGCGCTGTCGCCGCCGCCGACGATCATCGTCGGCTTCTCCTTGAAGAACGCCGCGTCGCAGGTCGCGCAGTACGACACGCCGCGCCCGCTGAGCTCCTCCTCGCCGCGCACCTCGAGCTTCTTGTGCTCGGCGCCCATCGCGAGGATGACCGTGCGCGCGCGGTACTCGTCCTTGCCGACCCAGACCTTGTGCACGCCGCCGGGCTCGTCGGAGAGCTCGACCTTGGTCGCCTGGTCGGTGATGAAGCGCGTGCCGAAGCGCTCGGCCTGATCGCGGAACCGCTGCATCAGGGCCGGGCCCTCGATGCCGTCCGGGAAGCCCGGGTAGTTCTCGACATCGGTCGTCTGCTGCAGCAGCCCGCCCCACATGAAGCCCTCGATGACGAGCGGCCGGAGGTTCGCGCGCGACGTGTAGAGCGCCGCGGTGTAGCCGGCCGGGCCGGAGCCGACGATGATGACGTTCTCGATGCTGTCTGGGCTGGGGCTGGTCACTTCACAAAGTATAGTGTGGGGTTCGCGGCCGCGATGGCTGACTCAGCCGTCTACGCCCCGCAGGCCCCCGCCGGCGTCGCGACCTCGCGCGCGAGGCGCTCCTCGCGCCAGCGGGCGACCGTGCGGCGCAGCTGGAAGTAGGCGATCGCGCCGGGGATCGTCGGCAGCCAGAAGGTGAAGATGCGGTAGGCCAGGACCGCCGGGACGACCAGCGAGATCGGCACGCCGAAGGCCGCGAACGCGCCGATCATGCCGCCGTCGACGCCGCCGATGCCGCCCGGCAGCGGCAGCAGGTTCCCGAGGAAGCCGACGAAGTAGCCCATGATGATCACGCCCAGCGCGGGCGGCTCGCCGAAGGCGTGAAAGCACGCCCACAGCACGGCGATGTTGAAGCCCCAGTAGGCGACCGCCCCCAGCAGCGCCGGGTCGCGCTCGCGCACGTGGCACATCGCCTCGCGCATCCCGGCCGAGAAGGCCGCGGGCGCGTTGGCCAGGCGCTGGGCGATCCGCGCCAGCCGCCCGCCGCGCCGCGCGAAGCCCTCCAGACGACGCTGCAGGTCCGGCGGCACGCGCGAGAGGCCCAGCGCGAGCGCGATGACGATGAGCGCGGCCAGCGCGGGCACGACGGTGATGGCGAACGGGGCCGGCCCGGGCAACAGGTCGAGATACAGCCCGAAGCCGCAGATCACCAGCGCGGCCATGTACACGGCGTAGGTGAGGATCAGGAAGGCGAGGGTCTTGTCGGCGACCTTGCGACGCGGCATGCCCGAGCGCCGCAGGGCCCAGGCCGTCAGCGCGATCCCGCCCGCGCCGCCGGCGGCGAACAGGCGCGTCGCGGCCAGGCCGGCCATCGTGATCTGGTAGCTGGCGGAGAGGTCGATGCGCGAGCTGTTGCTGATGAAGACGCCGCGGAACATCGCGACGTAGCCGCCGAAGGACAGCACCGAGAACAGAAAGGCGGCGGCGAGCCACCAGGGATCGCCTTCGCCGAGCTTCTTGCTGTCGTCCTCGAGGTCGGACAGCTGTGGCAGCACGAAGTACAGAAAGGCGACCGTCGAGATTCCCAGCAGCGCGAACAGCAGCACATGCCTGCGCGTCACATGGATGCGCGGCATCGCCTCGTCGAGGTCGTCCTGATCCTCTCCGGGCTCCTGCGGGTCGACCTCGGGGGGCGTGACCATCGTTTTCATGACTCGGATCCGTGTGGCTCCGGGCGAGTATAGGTCCGCGCGCAGACCGCGTGTCGTTTCTGAACTGTGGCGTTCAGCGCGCGGAGGCGCGCGTCGCCGCGGCCTCCTCGACGAGCGCGCCGATCACGCGGGCACGCTCGTCGGCCTCCGTGTGCCACTGGATGCCGAGGGCGAAGCGCCTGCCGGGATCCTCGAGTGCCTCGGGGAAGTCGTCCATCTCCGCCCAGCCCGTGATCTGCAGCCCCT
>Ga0208736_1000412_pt1 | contig 12417 bp, 7 predicted proteins | sample AntDryMetagUQ255_FD_188090 | JGI IMG/M metagenome (GOLD analysis project Ga0208736, IMG submission 188090) | Polar desert microbial communities from Antarctic Dry Valleys - UQ255 (SPAdes) | ecosystem: Environmental > Terrestrial > Soil > Desert | place: Antarctic Dry Valleys | collected 2008-12-31 | reverse complement strand
ATTCTAATTACTTCAATCGTATTATTTATTACTCTGTAGAAAATAAGATGAGATTTGACTTTTGATGCCCGATAACCTTTTCGAACATGCTCCATCGATTTGCCCGCACTGATGTTCTTGCAGATGTAATTAATTTCATCAAATATTAGATTGTAGTAACGATCTGCCTGCTCTGTCGACCATTTTTCAACGGTATAAAGCCAAATTTCTTCCAGGTCAGAAACTGCTTTTTTACTAATAAAAAATGGCAGTGTCTTCATAAAAGCTTGCTGCGCAGCTTCTTTAAATGCTTCTTTGGATCAAAGCTCTTTTCCAACCCGCTTTTCTCGCCTTGAGAAAGAGCCTTATTAAGATCTTTCAGCTTAAATTCTTCCGCTTCTAAAAGCCTTAAAGCAGTTCTAATTACCTCACTTGCCGAGTTATATTTTCCCGATGATATTTTAGTAGAAATAAATTTCTCAAAGTGCTCGCCTAATAAAATTGAAGTGTTTCGTGCCATAAAGTTCTTTGTAATAAAAGTACCAATTATTGGTATTTATTCCAAAAAGTCTCAAAAGTTACGGAACTAATTCAGAATAAAGAATCCTAGAGATGTGGTGACGGCGGGCATTCATGATCGCGTACCAGTGTTATTGTTTTGGACAATCTGAAAGAACTAAAGATTTTTGTTCAAACCCCTTCCATATAAATATGCATCAGCTTGTTTTGAGACAAATCAAGATGTATTTGATATCCCAACACATTATAATGAAATATAAAACGTTGGTCAGGAGAACAACGACAACTAAGGGCAACAACAACGAATAAACCAATACGCCTTAAAAAGAGATTAATTTAAATTCAAAAATGTTTATCTTCAAGAAGCTTACGAGCTCACCCCTTAAACCACATAATACGATCTTCATAGCAGTCCGCCCCTTCAAAAATTTTTAATCTGCCCGTTTTATTGTTTTCTTTATAAGACCAAAAACAATGCTCCTTACTGCTTTGCATTTGCGCCTCCAATTGAAAAAATATAAATTTTCCAAAAGGTGTATTCTATTCTCAGGTAATTCACCGCCTTTTTGTTCATGCCCACATTTTTGAATCCAGTCTCTCCGACGAAATTCGCTTTCCACCTTCTTCATTTCTTCACAATCAAACTAATTAATTATGAAAAAGCAAAAACTCTTTGTTGCTGACTTTTCAAAGATTATGCTGATGTTTTTTTTGGTCGGTTTCTTATACAGTTGTGTTAAACATGATATCCGTCCACCAAAGCCGCCAAGTGCTGCTGACGAAAGTGCCGAGGTAGTGTACGCCTGGTATAAATTTATAGCCCGCACTCAATTACGTGTAACTCCGCAACCCGCTCCCCAACTAGGCAACAGAAACTTCGCCTATATAGGTGTCGGCTTATACGAGGCAGTAAGCCCCGGCATCAAAGGAGCGGTGAGTTTGTCTTCCAAACTTTATCAAATGCCCGCAATGCCGCAACCGCAAAATGGCAAAGACTATTTGTGGAACGCCAGTGCCAATGCTGCTCTGGCCAGTATGTTTAAGCAGTTTTTGCCCGGCCTGACCGAAGCTGATAAAGCCAGTATTGATTCAATGGAAAATGCCAATAATAACCGCTTCCGGTTAAGCACCCCGGAAGATGTCTTTAATCGTTCCCAGACGTTTGGACGTTCCATTGCAACAGCTATTTATAATTGGTCAGCAACCGATAACTTCAATCTTTCCAGCACGGGATTTACACCGCCTGTTTTTCCTGGTTCCTGGGTACCTACCCCTCCGGCCTTCGCCGCTCCGGTTGGAGCATTTTTACAGAACTCAAGGCCTTTCCTTGAATATAGCCTAACGGCCACTGCACCGCCATTGCCTTTTCCATATTCCGAAAACCCCACTTCCTTATTTTATAAAGCCGCGAGAGATGTTTACGACGTAAGCCAGGCTTTAACCAATGAACAAAAAGCCATTGCTAATTGGTGGGCCGATGTAGGTGGCGTAGGCGTAGGAGTTCCTTCACCCTACCATCTGGTTTCTATTATAACCGGGGTATTGGAAAAAAAGGGAGCAAAGCTGGGGCGAGCGGCGGAAGTTTATGCCAAAACGGGGATTGGACAAAAGGATGGTCCTATTATTACATTTAGAGGGAAATTTCAGTATAACCTCCTGCGGCCGGTTACCTACATCCAGCGTCACATTGATCCGACCTGGCAGTCGTATTTACCCAATCCTCCTTACCCCGAGTACCCGTCCGGGATCATGAGTTTATATGGTCCGGTGATTCAGGTGTTACTCCGGGAAATCGGCGACGTACCAGTTACGGACGATACTTACGTCTGGCGGGGTTTACCTGCCCGGAACTACACATCGCTCAGCGAACTGACTGAAGAAGTGGCCCTTTCCCGCCTTTACGCAGGCATCCACTATCGCTTTGCGCAGTACGTTTCGCTTGACGTAGGTCGGCAGTTGGGAAATAAAATTGCTGACATCAACTTGATAAACTCTAAGCATTAAATATTTTTGGATCATTTGAATCAACAAAGTTTTTGGGATGTTGGTCAAAGACGGCTTGCGGCTTTTGGCGAAGCCCAAACAAAGTAAGCCGACCCTTCTAAAAGATAAACAAGGGCCCTTGTAAAACAAAACAAGGGCCTTTGTAAAACAAACATGAGCATTTGAAAAACAAGTAAGGGCCGGAGATTATATTAACCAGCAGTGCAAAGAATCCCCTTTCGAAAATAGGTAGGATTGTGAGAATAAAGTTTGGGGATAACTCAATCCTCATAGAGGACGCTCAGGCCAACATGGAGGAATTTCTTCACCACGATATTCGTGATGATGGATTAGTAAAACTGAACTGCACTGTCGAGATCAATAGTTGTGCTGCCGGGACTTTAAATGCATTTGGGTATAATTTTTGAACCTTGTTGTCTAGGTTTTATTAAACGAAAATGATACGCCCATGAAAATACTTTACTTCCTGTTACTAGGAATATTCTTACACGTCTCGGCATTATCACAGACCGTTGCACTTCGTTTCGAGGGTTCGGCTAATTCCAATAACATTAATACACGGAATTACGAGGTCAGCCTGGATGGAAAAAAATATTACTCTTCAAACGCCGATTTTATCGGCACATCAAGAGACAAACAAATTTTATTAAACGACCTGCAACTGGGATCTCATCAGCTCGCGGTTTACAGGATCACCAGTAATTCAACCGTTAGTAATAGCGGTACTGATGCCCCCGTATATTCCAACTCCTTTCAACTAAGGGAAGGCTATGATATGATTATTGTTGTAAGAAGAAACGAACAGGTGACCTTTAGTGAAAAGCGAAATACTTCCACTACTGGAACGGGGAAAATCGCAAAAATACCGATGACTGATACTGAATTTGATAAACAACTGCAGTCAGTCAAATCCAAATGGTCGCAGACAACACGATACACCGCCATGAAGACAGGATTTACCAATAAAACGTATTTCTATACTACAGACCAGGTTGGTCAATTATTATTGTTGATCACTTCTGAAACTAAGAGGCTGGAACTAACAAAACTGGCTTATCCAAAAGTTACGGATCCAAACAATTTTGCAGATGTGGCTGACTTGTTCAATTCGCAGGCGAACAAGGATAATATTGAAAAATTTATTCTTTCAAAGAATCCCGCGAGTTCAGAAAGCACCAATACCGGGGTTAATGATCCCCGTCCACCCATCACTTCGCAGCAATTCAATGTACTACTGCAACGAGTCAAAAACCAGTATGAGCAATCAGGAAAGTATGCGGTTTTGCGGGATGCTTTCAATGCGAGCACTGATTATTTTGCTACTTCGCAACTGAGACAATTATTATCATTGATCAACACAGAAAGCGAAAGGCTGGCGCTGACCAAATTATCATACACCCGTGTTTCCGACGCATCTAATTTTACTTCCTTATATGATCTGTTTAACACACAGGCAAGCAGGGATGAATTAAATAACTTTGTTAGGTACGGAGAGACAACCGCTTCCGCTGGACAATACAGCAACCGGGTAGCCATGAGCGATGGCGAATTCAGCAGCTTGCGATTAAAGGCGAGTTTGCATATTCGTCAATCAAGTGTTGTAACCGACGTGAAGGAAGCGTTGACAAACACAAATAATTATTTCAGTCTTGGCCAGATCAGATCGCTTTTGTCAATGATTGCATCTGAACCCGACCGGCTCATGTTAGCAAAGCTTGCCTATCACCGAGCCACAGACCCAACCGCTTTCACGCAGTTGTTTGACATGTTTTCATCACAGGCCAATATAGATAACCTGAATAATTATATCAAAACAAATCGTTCGTAAGAATAATTCATCTATTTCTTCTAAGGTTACCTCCTGCTATAAAACTCCAGTATTTTTTTCCTTAGCAGGTAATCATATTTTGCGCTTACAAGGTTAATATTTGAGCGGTCATAATTATCCTTTGCAATCATATAATCTATGGAAGTGCCCACGCCTGCATTAAACCTTACTTCCGCAGCCCTGAACGATTCGCCATAAGCGGCAACCTGCTCCAGCAATATTTTGTATCGCTCAAAGGCATTACTCATATTAAGGTAAGCCTGTTCTACTTCCTGGCGTAACTGGATCTTTGTATTTTCTGCTGTCAGGCTTACACTTTTAAGATTAATAACTGCAAGCTTTATTCTATTACGGGCAATAAATGAATTAAAAATAGGCAGCCGCAGGCTTATGCCAATATTTGAAAATACATTGTTATTTAACTGGTTGCTATAGTTGATCTTTTCTGTCGTGAAGTTTCGCTGCGAAACAAAAACCGGTTGCCTGGTACCATTGATCGTTACATAATTAGAAGTCGGTACTTCTGTAATGTTTGTAAAAATATCCTGTGCTGCTGCACTGGAATAATTAGAATTTAAATTACCACTTAAGGCTATGGTTGGAAATAAAGCGCCTTTTGATAATTTTACCCCTGCTTCCGCACTTTTTCTTCTCAGTTCTGCAGCTTTCACAATAGCCAAAGCATTGGTTGCATTGTTATACACTTCATCAACGGAGGAAGGAAATTTTTGCAATAATTCTCCTTCATCAATCTTCTCCAATGTTATAGATGGATCATAAGCAATATTCATTAATTGCGTTAAAGTCAGTTTAGAAGATGCCGCTGCATTTTGTGCTGTAACCCTGTTCAATTCCGCTTCTTTTAATTGGCCCCTCAAATCAAATAATTGTGGCGGATTAATGGCGCCTTCTTTATTTAATTTTTCCAGCCGGTCAATCTGAACCTGCGTAACCATCACCTGTTGATTGGCAAGCACAACCTGGTCTTCATTACTCAACACCTGCAGGTAAGCCAGTATTACAGCGAGGGTTAAATTATCTTTGGCCTGCTGAAGTTCCATTTTAGCCGCATCATACGCAAAAGCATTTTGTTTAATTGCATTCTGCAGTGTTAAGCCATTAAAAAGTATGACGTCGCTACCCACACCATAGCTGGCATAATTGATATTTTGATTTGCATAACTATTGGTAAAAGGGTCAATGCTTCGTCCCTGGTTTATTCCGTGAGAAATATTTCCATTTACTGTTGGGAACAAATTTGTTTTGGATTGTTTATAATTCACCCTGGCAGATTCAGCCAGCAGATCACGCTGCTTTACTTCAATATTATTTTTTATGGCTATGTCTATACTTTCCTGCAAGGTCAATTTTGTTTGGGCAGATAAATGATTAGACGCAAATAAAAAAAATAGCCCAATTGCAATTACACGTTTCATAGTTATTTTTTATTGAGTTCAACGCGACCATCCAACAGGTGTATGATCCTGTCTCCATAGGCCGCATTTTTTTCGGAATGTGTTACCTGTATAATGGTTACGCCATCATCTTTATTTAATTTTTGAAAAAGTTCCATAATATGCTCTCCCTGGGTTGTATTTAGATTTCCTGTTGGCTCGTCGGCGAGTATCAATTTTGGTTTGGCAATCAACGCACGTACAACCCCTACTAATTGCTGCTGTCCGCCGGAAAGCTGCGAGGGAAAAAGGTCTTTCTTTCCAACAATATTGAAACGATCCAGCATATCAGTTACCATGCTTTTTCGTTCTGATGATTTTACATCCTGGTAAAGCAAAGGCGTTTCAATATTCTCATACACCGTCAGTTCATCAATCAAATGATATGATTGAAAAACAAAACCAATGTATTGTTTATACAATTGCGACCGATGCTTTTCTTTGAGGTCATAAACAGATTCTCCCAAAAATTTATAGCTTCCCTCCGAGGGATTATCAAGCATGCCTATTATATTCAGCAAGGTAGATTTACCGGAGCCGGATGGGCCCATGATAGAAATAAATTCTCCCTCTTTAAATTCAAGGTTGATGTCTTTTAAAATAAAAAATGGTCGTCCACCTACCTGGTGCCATTTTGATATGTGTTGTAATTGAATCATAGAGTTTGATAATTTTTTACTCTTGTTATTAAATCTGTACCAGTTTATGATCCGCTGAAAAACAGCGTCTTATATTCTCCATAATTTTTTAGTGTACGTTTTTGATACAGTGTGTGTTCATTTATAGTACCTCACCCCTTGCCCCTCTCCACAAGTGGAGAGGGGAAAAAGTCATTATTCTGTTCAAATTTTTGTTTCTTACATGATTCCAGCTTTCGTTTTTCAGAGCTTCTTCGTTGTATTCATTTTTAGTTTTTTTATTTCTATTTAGCTTAGCTCAGTCTGTCATCGTACACACAGGATGGAATCAAAACTCTCTGAGATGCCTCCTTCGTCAGCATGAAAAAAAACATTCCTTATATTGATAGAAAAATCTTCCAACAGTAATTCTATAAGATGCTCCCCTTGTCAGCATCACAAAACATTTTTTATGCAGAGAAGATTTTTCAACCCTAACGCTTGAGATGCTTCCACAGTCAGCACTGAACGAAGTATCAGCATTACAAAAAAAACTATCCAACTTATACTCTCAAACTTTCAGACACATCGTTCCTATAATGACTAACTGCATAATGCCGAATAAATTGCTACAGTACAAGAGTGCGACGCAACAAAAGCCTCACACATATTATACCGCTTGGTTCATAAAATTATTCTTTATCATATTCACCACTCACCATTGACCACTCACAATTTCACTCCCTTCTCAAACTATCTACAGGATTAGCTGTTGCTATTTTCAATATTTGCGAACTAATAGTAACTAAAACAATTACGAGTAACCCCAGGAAACTAAGCAACAGGCTGCCAAATGATATATTGATACGATTAGCAAAAATGTTTAAAAAGAAAAATCCACACAGATAACTAATAGGTAACCCTATTAATCCGGCTATTAAAACAAGCTTTACAAAACTTTTAGATAGCAGGGAGACAATAGCAGCAACAGATGCTCCCATTACTTTGCGAATACCAATTTCTTTGCGACGCGTTTCCGTATTGTAGATCACCATTCCAAGTAAGCCAAGACAGGCAATGGTTATACACATGAACGCGAGAAAGCCAAGCATAGAAACCGTATCGTTTGCTGATTGTCTTTTATAAAGATCTTCCCCGAACCAACTACTTGTAAATGGCTGTTGCGGAAAATTGCTTTTCCATATTGTTTCAATTTCGCTTACAACGTCTGCATGAGCAGCAATAGTTTTTACGGCAAGAAAATTGTAATCCTCCGGCCTGTAACGTAAAATAAGCGGGCCATTTTGTACAGCCAGGCCCTGGTGGTGAAAATCCTTTAATACTCCGGCTATTTGAACCTGAATAGTATCGTTTAACAGTATTGATTTTCCAATGGCATCAACCGGGGTTTTGAGATTAAGGATTCTAATAGCGGTCTCATTTACAATTACAAACTTCTCGCCGCCAGTACTTATATTACCAGGAAAGGTTGTGCCTGCGAGCAACTTAAGGTTCATGGCAGCTATAAAATTTTGGTCAACAGCATAATAATCCATTTGCATAGGATCGGTACCGGGTTGCAGTCTTACATTGCTTCTACCGGATGTATTTCTACCGAGCATAGTAGAAGTGGCTGTTATATTTTGCACTGCACTCAAACGGCTGATCTCAGCAGACAGAATTTTATGATCTGCTCCCTGCAAAGGAATTACCAATAAATTTTCACGGTCATAGCCCGGATCGGCCGTGGCGATATAATTGAACTGCCGTGATGAAATAGTTGTAAAGATGGTAGTGACCAACGCGAGGGTAAATTGAATGATGATCAATCCCTTTCGAAAATTGTTGCCACCAAATAATTTAATATTGGATAAATTTTTCAGCACCTCCACAGGTTTAAAAGAGGAAAGAATCCATGCCGGCAAAGCACCTGCCAGTAAGCCTGTAAACAATGTAAACAGCATGAACCAAAGAAATATTCCACTGTCAAACGTCAGATCCGGTAATGACATTTCACCAATGAAAGGAGCATAATCTATCATTAGGTTTAGAAAAAAATAGGCCAGTGCCAATGATAAAAATGCAATGAGAACTGATTCAAGAATGAACTGGTAAAATACCTGGTAACGAAATGCGCCTGCAACTTTTCTAATGCCTACTTCTTTGCCCCTGTTTAATGAACGTGCAATTGATAAGTTGGTATAATTAAAACATGCAGAAAGCAGGATGATGAAACCAATGAGCACTTCTGCTAATAGCTTTCCCATTGTGCCAACTTTACCAATACTATTTTGTAGTTCTTCGCCAAGTATAATTTTATTGAACGGCTGAACATGAAGAGCAAAGTTTTCTTTTCCACGGAGTTTTGTTTCACCCAGCAAAGTTGCAGACAAACGATCTACAGCGGCGTTCAATTGTTTTTTTGTGCTTCCTTTTTTGAGCAGTAAATAAGTATATGTATTGCCCTGGCTATCACCCCTATCAAGCATCGGCGGTAATGCTCCGTTTTTTTCTAATGCCGCAACAGAACTCATAGATAAGTAAGCTTCAAAATCAATATGCGATTTTCCTTTTGGCACATCCATTACACCGGTGACCTGGAAGCTGCCTAAACGTGTGAAGGAAATAGTTTGTCCCAAAGGGTTATTGTTACCAAAAAATTTGGTGGCTGTTTCCGTAGTTACTACGATACTGTTGGGTGCTGTCAACGCAGTTGCCGGATTTCCTGTAGAAAGCGTGAATCCAAACACATCAAAAAAACCAGGATCGGTAAAAGCCGTTTTTATTGCGATCTCTTTTTTGCCTGTGGAAGCAAAACCTGCCGTGGCATTATACAATCTGACAGATTTTTCAATAAAGTTGTAGTCGCTGGATAGTGCCGGTGCTACAGACAACGCGGAACTTGCAAAACGAAAAGTGGAACCTTGCTTGTTCGTCAATTCAGTTATTACCCTATATATGCGATCAGCTTTGGGATGAAACTTATCATAACTCAGTTGATCGTTGACATGGATTAATACAAGTAAGCAAATAGACATGCTTAACGCCAATCCAAAAATATTGATGAACGAAAACAGCTTATGTCTCGCTAAATTACGGATCGCTATTTTGAGATAATTCTTAAGCATCTGATTAACTATTTCTGATTTTCAGATTTAGAGATATTGGGATTTATTCTACTGCCTGATTACCATTATCATTTCTCCAATGTACCTCACCCCTTGCCCCTCTCCCACCTCATCCGCCCTTCGGGCACCTTCTCCATAAGGAGAAGGGAAATGGAATGGGTTCTAATTTGGAGAGGGGAAAAAAGTCATTCTGTTCGTAAATTTTTTACAGGGTTAGCCATAGCCGCTTTTACGGCTTGCAGGCTAATAGTAATAAAAGCTATGAATGCTGCAATAACGCCTGCTAAAATAAATATCCACCACGGTATGCCAATTCTAAAAGCAAAATCTTCTAACCATTTATGCATACCCCACCATGCAATTGGAAATGCAATTAAGGCTGCAACAAGAACCAGCTTCATAAAATCTTTTGATAACAAACCCACCAAACCATTAACACTGGCACCCAATACTTTTCGTATGCCGATTTCTTTTGTGCGTTGCTCGGCAACAAAAGCCGCCAGGCCAAACAAGCCAAGGCAGGCAATTAAAATACCTATCACAGAAAATATTAAGGCAATCTTACCGGCTCTTTGTTCCGAACGATACATTTCGCTAAAAGACTCATCTAAAAACCGGTAACTGAAAGGCATGCCTGAAGCCATAGCTTTCCATTTGTTTTCAATGCTTTTAATTAAGGAAGGTATATTCTCAGCTTTTACTTTAAAAGAAGCCAGCCCGGTGCTCTTACCTAAAAAGAAAGCCAGGGGTCCAATTGTTTGCTTGAGAGATTCGTAATTGAAATTTTTCGCTACGCCAATGATCGTGTACATAATGGGCGGCTCGCCCGGATTACTTAAGTGGTAAATATTTTTGCCAACGGGATCATCATACCCTAAAATGCCAGCAGTTTTTTCATTGATAATGATGGCTGAAGAATCAGTGCCATAATCTTTTGAAAAGTTTCTTCCTTTTATCAATTGTATTCCCATTGTTTGCAGGTAATCATAGTCAACTGTCCAGTTTTGCATTCCAAAACCATTTTTGGAATCCATTACTGCTTCTTTTGAAAAAGTATTGTCATTTCTTGAGGAATTTGTTACGGGAAGAAAACCACTGAGTGTGCCTGAAACAATCCCTGGCATTTGCACTACATCATTTTTAAAAGCTTCTACACTATTCCCTAAAGAATACACATCGTTTACTATCAATACCTGGTCTTTATTAAACCCTAAATTTTTAGTTTGTATAAAATGTAATTGACGGTAGATGACGATGGTTCCAATAATCAGAATAATAGAAGTAGCAAATTGAAAAACAACCAGCAAGCTTCTTAAGCCTCCGCTCTTGTTACCTAATTTCAATCTTCCTTTCAACACTTCAATAGGCCTGAACGCTGAAAGAAAAAAAGCGGGGTAACTGCCTGCCATCAACCCAACTACAAAAGGCAGGGCAATTAATAAAGGCAGGGTCAGTGGTGAAAAAAGAGAACTCATGATCATTGACTTACCGGAAACTTCATTGAACAGCGGCAAAACAAAATAGGTAATTGCTAATGCAATAAAAAGAGAAAGAAGCGCAATTAGCGTTGACTCCGTAAGAAACTGAGTCACCAGGTTTTTTCTTTCTGTGCCTAATACTTTACGAATGCCCACTTCCTTAGCACGATTCGCAGAACGGGCTGTCGTCAGGTTCATGAAGTTGATGCAGGCAATCAATAAAATAAACAACGCCACTGCAGAAAAAATATAAACATATTGTATGTTCCCTAACGGCGCCAGTTCAAAAGGACGATCGGAATGTAAATGAATTTTTGTAAGAGGTATCAATGAATATTCCAACTTATTGCCTGCTTTTTCAAATTCAGCCATACTGTTGATCTGCATAAATTGCTTGGCCTGTGGCATTATATATTTATCTATATACTGAACGAAGTTTTTCTCAAAAGCCTTATAGTCTGTTCCTTCTTTAAATAATAAGTAGGTATGAAAATTATGACTCATATAATTTCCCCATGGGTAATCAACATTCTTCATAGAAAAAATAAAATCAAAACTAAAATGTGAATTCCGGGGAATGTCTTTTATAACCGCAGTTATTTGGTAGGTTGGACTTTTGTCATCATTTGTTTCAATTGTTTTACCAAGTACGTCTGTTTTTCCAAAATATTTTTTAGCAGCTTTTTCAGTAATCACAACAGTATTTGGTTCGTTTAGTGCGGTTTTAGTATCCCCATAAATTGAAAGAAGTGTGAATACATTAAAAAAAGTAGAATCTGCATGTCCCACATTAGCTTCATTTATAAACTCTGAACCTTTTTTTACAAGCTTGCTACCATTGCTTGCATAAATGCGTGTATATTCTTCTACCTGGGGATAATCTTTCTTCAAAATGGCTCCCATCATATCGGAGCTTACCGGCAAGTGCAGTGCGTTGCCTCCGAAAATAATATCTGAGTTGATACGATAAATACGTTCTGCTTTTTGGTTGTATTTATCAAAGCTTAATTCATCCAATACATACATGGAGATCAATAAGAAACAGCATAGCCCAACAGCCAGCCCGATAATATTAATAGCGGAAAAAGCTTTTTGCTTCCAGAGATTGCGCAGGGCAATTTTTAAATAATTTCTAAACATAAATTTTTGTTTTATGAAACGCTACATCGCATAATGTGCTATTCAAATGATAAGTATATCCTTCCGCTGCCTGCTCTAACGGTAACAGGCACACCGCCTCCATTTAATTTGCCTGTTAATTCATCATCATCTTTATCACCACTGAAATTATTGAGATTAGTTGTTTTTATCCTGCCACGTAATTTCAGGTCAACTCCTTTATTAGATGGAATCTGAAGATCTATATCACCACCGGAGTTATTGATCCTGACATATTCTCCCAACTTTTTT
>Ga0208736_1000411_pt1 | contig 12426 bp, 12 predicted proteins | sample AntDryMetagUQ255_FD_188090 | JGI IMG/M metagenome (GOLD analysis project Ga0208736, IMG submission 188090) | Polar desert microbial communities from Antarctic Dry Valleys - UQ255 (SPAdes) | ecosystem: Environmental > Terrestrial > Soil > Desert | place: Antarctic Dry Valleys | collected 2008-12-31 | reverse complement strand
CGGAGGGCGCTTCCTCGTCGGCTTCGGCGTACTCCGCCGGCGAGCGGTCTGACTCGCGCTCAGGCGTGAAGGCGTCGCGCTCGGGATAGCCGTGGCCATCATCGTGGCTGGCGTTGCGCACGAGGTCGTGTTCGGCGATCTCAAAGCCTTCCTGCTCGCCACCGCCGGCCTCGCGCACCGGGCGCCACGCCTCGTCGACCGGCGCGCCCTCCACGCCGCCGACATCGGGCTGGACGCCCCCGATCGAGGCAGCCTCGGCGGCCGCCGCCCGTTCCTCACGCGTGGCGAAGTCGGGGTCCTCGTCGCTACTGTCGGGAGCCTCCATCGTGCCTCCAGTCGTCGTGTCTGGCGTGGTTACCCAGGCGACCGGCGCTATAGACTCCGGCCCGTGCTGCGCCGTCTCTCCACAAGCGTGCTGCTCGCCCTGTCCATGCTGCTCGTCCTCGCGATCCCCGTGCTCGCCCACGATGGTGGCGAGGGGACCTATGGTCTGACGGACGACAAGGTCATCACGAACGCGGGCTTCCTCCTGATCATCTTCTTCGTGATGTTCATCTTCGTCATGTCGATGATTCAGTGGCGACTCGAGGTGCGCAAGGATCGTCGCAAGGCCGCCGCCAAGGCCCGCACGGGCGGCGCCGAGCCACACGGTGGCTGGTAGCTCACGCTTCCGACTAGACGGTCGGCCAGTTGCCCGGCTCAAGCCCCGATGAAGGGGGCCTACGCATTCTCGGGCTACTACGGCGGCTTCGCGCCGGGCTCGCCCCAGTTTGACCGCACGCAGGACCCCTTGAGAGGAGACAGATGGCGTACTTCGTAACGGGTGCGACCGGCTTCGTCGGCCGCCACCTCGTCGAGCGGCTGCTCAAACGTGAGGGCGACATCCACGTGCTCGTCCGCGAAGGCTCGCGCGCCCGCCTCGACGCGCTGATCGAGCGCTGGGGTGACGATGCGTCAGAGCGCATCAAGCCGGTCGTCGGCGACATCCAGAAGCCCGATCTCGGCCTGCCGAAGGATCAGCTCGAAGCCCTGACCGGCAACGTCGAGCACTTCTTTCATCTCGCCGCGATGTACGACATGACGGCGCCCGACGAGGTCAACGAGGCGATCAACGTCGGCGGGACGCGCAATGCGGTCCGGCTGGCCAACACGCTGCAGGCCGGCCATCTGCACCACGTCTCGTCGGTCGCCGCCGCCGGCTCGTTCAAGGGCCTGTTTCGCGAGGACATGTTCGACGAGGAGCAGCGGCTGCCCTCGGCCTATCACCGCACGAAGTTCGAGGCCGAGAAGATCGCGCGCGAGCAGTCCACCGTGCCGTGGCGCGTCTACCGCCCCGCGCTCGTCGTCGGCCACTCCAAGAACGGCGAGATGGACAAGATCGACGGGCCGTACTACTTCTTTCAGGCGATCCAGAAGGCGCGCTTCGCGCTGCCCGAGTGGTTTCCCCTGATCGGCCCCGAGCTCGGCTACACGAACATCGTGCCGGTCGACTTCGTCGCCGACGCGCTCGACCACATCGCCCACGAGCCCGACCTCGACGGCCAGGCCTTTCACCTGACCAACCCCAAGCCGATGCGCGTCGGCGAGTCGCTCAACGCGTTCGCCAAGGCCGCCCATGCGCCCCAGCTGGCGGTGCGCATCGACAAGCGCCTGACCGACGCGTTGCCCAAGGGCGCGATCTCGATGCTGATGAAGCTGCCGCAGCTGCGAGAGCTGCGCAAGACGGTCCTCGCCGACATCGGCATTCCCGACGAGATCGTCGAGCACATGGCGCTGCGCCCGCAGTTCGACACGCGCGACACCGAGCGCGCGCTGGAGGGATCGGGCATCGAGGTGCCCGCCCTCGAGTCCTACGCCGGCACGCTATGGGACTACTGGGAGCGCAACCTCGATCCCGAGCTCTTCAAGGACCGCTCGTTCGAGGCCGCCATCAACGGCCGCACGGTCGTCATCACCGGCGCGTCGAGCGGCATCGGCCGCGCCACGGCCCTGAAGGTCGCGGCGGCCGGCGGGATCCCGCTGCTGGTCGCGCGCGGGCTAGAGAAGCTCGAGGCGCTGCGCGACGAGATCGAGGCCGACGGCGGGACCGCGCACGTCTACAGCGCCGACCTGTCCGACATGGACGCGATCGACGCCGTCGTGGCGCAGATGCTCGACGAGCACCCCGCGATCGACATGCTCGTCAACAACGCCGGTCGCTCGATCCGCCGCTCGATCGCGCTCAGCGAGGACCGCTTCCACGACTTCGAGCGCACGATGGCGCTCAACTACTTCGGCGCGATCAAGATGATCATGGCGCTGCTGCCCCACATGCGCGAGCGTCGCTTCGGCCACATCGTCAACATCAGCTCGATCGGCGTGCAGACCAACCCGCCGCGCTTCAGCGCCTACGTCGCATCCAAGGCGGCGCTCGACTCGTGGACGCGCGTCGTCTCCTCGGAGGTCATCGGCCACGGGATCACCTTCACGACGATCCACATGCCGCTCGTGCGCACGCCGATGATCGCGCCGACGAAGCTCTACGACCACTTCCCGACGATCAGCCCCGAGGAGGCAGGCGACCTCATCTGCACGGGGCTGCGGGCGCGGCCGAAGGAGATCAACACGCGGCTGGGCACCTTCGGTGAGGTCGCGCACGCGCTCGCGCCGAAGGCCATCGATCAGGTCCTGCACATGGCCTACAAGGTCTTTCCCGACTCGGCCGCCTCAAAGGGCGACAAGGATCCGTCGGCCGCCGAGTCGGCGAACCTCGAGCAGATCGCCGTCGCGAACATCATGAAGGGCGTGCACTGGTAGGACGCACGCCGCGGCCTTTAATCGGGTAGGGGCCGGGCTTATCCCGGTCATGCCCGGCATACACGACGAAGGGCCCGGCATCGTGCCGGGCCCTTCGCGGTGCTCATCAGAGGTCTGAGGGAGTTAGGCCTTGATGAACGGCATGACGGCCTTGAGGACCTCCGCCATCTCCGACGTCTTGTCGAAGGCCAGCGGCGCTGGCTCCTTGCCACGCGCCAGGCGGACCAGCGCGGCGTGCCGCGCCTCGATCTGGACGATCGAGCCGGCGGCGCCGAGCACCTCACCGGACTCGATGGCCGGAGCGGCGCCGTTGTACGCGCTGACGCCGGTGTCCTCGAGCACGTTGGCGGTCTTCAGGAAGGCGGCCCGGGAGGCGAACGCCCCGCCGAAGTCGAACGTCGGCTTGTTGGCAGGCTTCCCGCCGAGCTTCTCGATCGTGGCGGTGAGCGCGTCGACGTGCTCGTTCTCGTTGTCGCGCAGCTCCGTGGCGAGCTTCTTCTCGTCGCCGCTGAGCCCCTTGACCTGCTTGAGGCCATTCGTGTAGAAGTCAGCCTCGAGCAGCTCGAGTGTCAGCGCGAAGTTCAGGATGTCGACGTCGCCGCCGCCCTCCTGCGCAAGCGCCCTGGTGATGTACGGGGTGGCCGACATGGCGCCATAGGTGGCACCGGCGGCAAGCGTGGCGCGCAGAAGGAACGCTTCGCGCGTCAGCCCGTGAACCTCGATGGTGGCCAACTCTGGAGCCACCAGTCGCGATGAAGTCATGCTGATTCTCGCTTTCGTTTCGTGGTGGATCTAGCTGGCGATGAACGGGGCGACGGCCTTGAGGACCGCGTCCATGTCCATCGGCTTGGCAAATGCGCCGTCCGGGACGGAGCCCTGGCCCTTGTTGGCCTGGAATCCGCGGCCGACGAGCATGTTGAGAGCCGCAGCGTGGCGGGCCTCGACGGTGTGGATGGCAAGCGCGGCAGCAAGAACTTCCTTGCTCTTGATCAGGCCGGCCTGGCCGAGGTACGCGGCCGCGCCGAGGTTCTCGACGTCTGCCGCGGTCTCGAGGATGACCTTGGGGCCCTTGGAGATGACGCCCTCGAACTTCGTCTTTGGCTTGGCAGCCGGCGTCCCGCCGAGCTTCTTCGCCGTTGCGGTCAGGGCATCCACGTGCTCCTGCTCGTTCTCCTGGATGCTCTTGGCCAGTTCGCCGACCTTGGCGTCCTTGACCATGCCGCTCTCGAGGACCTGCTTGTAGAACTCATTCTCGAGGTACTCCAGCGTCAGCGCGTAGTTGACGATCTTCAGATCGCTCGCGTTGTCCGCCTTGGCGTCTCCGCCGGTGTCGGTCGAGCCAGAGCTTGAGCTCCCGCTGTCCTTCTTGTCGTCGTCGCCGCAAGCGGCGAGCACGACGCCGAAGGCGCTGACCGCGCCGGCGCCGCCGATCATCTTGAAGAAGCGTTTGCGCGAGGACGGGTCGTCCGCGAGCTCACGCAGTGCCGTATCGGTCACGTGGTCTCCAGGTCGTAGGTGGTGTGCTGGCGCATCTGAACTTGCTTGCGCCACTTACCAACTAAGCGGGAGCTGGCTCCAAACAGATCACGCCTTGGCGCGTTGCCGCTCAGAGCCTGAAGATCGGGACGAGGCGCTGCTCGTGCTCGGCCTCGATTCGAGCGACGACTTCGATGTGCTGTTCGAGTGGTGTTCCGCGCAGCTTCGTGCCCAGTCCCTCATCGACCTGAAAGATCCCCGCGGAGTTGGACATCTCGATCTCGACGCGGACCGCCTTGTCCTCACCGGCGCCGATCGAGACCGCCTCGATTGCGTAGGCCGACAGTGAATGGATGTTCATGTGACCACCCTCAAACGGCACTCGGGAACGCCCGCGGGCCATGTCGAGCGCGTCGGCGACGCGCAGGATCGCACCCTCGATCGTGAAGGGCGCGCCCTTGGAGCGGTGCGAGATGATCGCGTGCAGCGTCTCGGCGACGACGATCGAGCGCGTCGGCTCGTCGTAGATGTCCTCGAGTAGCTTGGGCAGCTTGTCGGCCGTGAGGAACAGCGAGTAGGACTCGTGGTCGAGGCGGTGGATCGACATCCCGACGCAGTGCAGCAGCGCGGCACCAGCGATCACGACCTCGGCGTCGGGGGTCTTGAGCCCGTGATCGGCCACGATGCTGGGCTCGATCCCGCTGCGAAACAGCAGCCGCGCGAGACGCAGCGCCATGTTCAGCACGATCTGGATGTGCACCCAAGAGTGATCGGACATGTGCAGGCGCTCGGCGTTGACGCCGGCGGCGTGCCACCACGCCTTGACCTGAAGGTCGGCGTCGACCGCCTCGAGCAGGCTGCTGAGGCGCTTGTTGCCGCGCGCCGGCGCATGCACGCGCGCGTCGGTCGGCGACGTCGTGGCGGCGTTTTCGTCGACCGTCACTCGTCGGCCTGGGAGGCCTCGCTGGCCCGCGCCGCGTGGCTGAGCATCAGTTCGCGTTGGACCGAGCGCGGCGGATCGGCCGGCTCGCGCTTGACCCAGGTTCCGTCGGACTGCAGATCCCAGGCGCCGACGTCGGTCGCCAGCGAGCGCTCGAGTGTGTCGAGCATGTCCTCACACGCGGCCTCGTCATCGACGGGCGTGAGCAGCTCGACGCGCGTGTCGAGGTTGCGCGGCATGAGGTCCGCCGAGCCGATGATCACGGTCGTCTCCTCGCCACGTTCGAAGGCATAGATGCGCGAGTGCTCGAGAAATCGGCCGAGCACGCTGACGACCGTGATGTTGTCCGACACGCCCGGCACACCCGGGCGCAGGCAGCAGATCCCGCGCACGTTGAGGGCCACTGCAACGCCCGCCTGCGACGCGCGGTACAGCCCGCGGATGCAGCGGCGATCGACGAGCGAGTTCATCTTCAGCGCGATGCGAGCGTGCTCGCCGCGCTCATGCGCCTCGATCGTCGCATTGATCTGATCCATGATCCCGTCACGGATGCCCATCGGGGCGATCAGCACCTTGCGGTAGTCCGTCGGCCGCGCCATACCGGTGAGAAAGTTGAACATGTCGGCGACATCGGCGCCGATCTCCGGATCGACCGTGAACAGCCCGAAATCGGTGTAGAGCCGCGCCGTTTTTGAGTGATAGTTGCCGGTGCCGATGTGCACGTAATTGCGCACCCCGTCACCCTCGCGGCGCACGACGAGGATGCATTTGGCATGTGTCTTGAGGCCCGGGTAGCCGTAGACGACGTGCACGCCGGCCTGCTCGAGCGCGCGCGCCCAGGTGATGTTCGCGCGCTCGTCGAAGCGCGCCTTGAGCTCCACCATGCAGACCGCCTGCTTGCCGCGCTCGGAGGCTCGGATCAGCGCCGGCACGAGCGGCGAGTCGTCGGAGGTGCGGTACACCGTCTGCTTGATTGCAAGCACATCGGGATCGGCCACCGCCTGATCGACGAAGCGCTCGACCGATGTGTTGAACGAGTCGTAGGGATGGTGGACGAGGATGTCGCTGCGGCGCATCTCGGCAAGGATGTTGCTGGGGTTGCCGTCCTCGCCCTGCAGGCGCGGCTGGGTCACCGGCGTCCACAGCGGGTCGCGCAGTTCACCGAAGCCCTTGATCGCGTAGATCTGCCACAGGTCGGCCGTGTCGAGCACGCCGTCGACGGCGTAGACCTGGCGGTCCTCGAGGTCGAGCGCCTCCTTGAGGCGCTCGCGCACGCCCTGATCCATGCCCGCGTCGACCTCCAGCCGGACGGCCTCGCCGAAGCGCCTGCGTCGCAGCTCGGCCTCGACCGCCTGGAGCAGGTCGTCGGCCTCGTCGGAGACTTCGAAGTCGGCGTCGCGCGTGACGCGGAAGAAGCCGTGGCTGACGATCTCCATGCCCGGAAACAGCGACTCGAGGTTCGCCGCGATGACCTCCTCGAGCAGGACGAAGGCCAGCGGATCGTCGTCGAGCGCCACGAAGCGCGGCAGCATCTCCTTGGGCACCTTGACGCGCGCGAACGTCTCCTGGCCGTTGGACGGGTCGCGCACGACCACGGCGATCGACAGTGACAGGCTCGAGATGTACGGAAACGGTCGCCCGGGGCCGACCGCAAGCGGGGTCAGGACCGGAAAGATCTGTCGCCGGTAGCGCTCGCCGAGCGCCTCTCGGTCGGCCTCGCCGACATCGCTCATCCCGACGATCCGAATGCCATGCCCGGCGAGGGCGGGCAGCAGCTCGCCGACGACGCAGCGCTCGAGGCGCTCCTGCTGGTCGAGCACGCTTGCGCGGATCGCGTCGATCGTCCCTGAAGGGGTCATGCCGTCGGGCCCGGGATCAGACAGCCCCGCATCGATCTGGTCGTGCACGCCGGCAACGCGGATCTGAAAGAACTCGTCGAGGTTCGAGTTCCAGATCGCGGCCATCTTCACGCGCTCGAGCAGCTTCTGGCCGGGGTCGATGCAGAGGTCGAGGACGCGCTCGTTGAAGTTCATCCACGAGAGCTCGCGGCCGATGTACAGCCCGGTGTCGTGCAGATCGCGATCGGCGACGTCCTCGGCGGGCTCGTCTGTGAGCTCGACGGAGTGAATCGACTCCTGGGAGAACGTGTCGACGTCGGGGGTCATCGGACCATCAGTCATGCCATCAGAGTACGACGGGGGCCTGAAAAGGTGTCGCGTTGGTGAAGATCATGTCCGTCCGACCTGCGCGAGCTGTTCGAGGACGACGCCTTCCCGGAGCCCGCCGCCACCCATCTGAAGCGGGGCGCGGAAGGCGTGCGAGGCCGCATCGAGCAACAGAATCGCCGCGGGCAGCAGCCGTACGCGCTCGGCGTGCATGTCCAGCCGCCCGGCGATCTCCGCGGCGGGAAGTGCAACGAGCTGCTGCAGGCCGAGCATCAGCGACTCGCGCTGCAGGATCGTGCCGACGAGCCGCTGCAACGTGGTCGCGCTGCCGCCGACGGCGTAGGCCCGCGACAGTCGCGGCGCCTCGACGTCGCCGAAGAGCTTCGCCAGCCTGCCGCGCAGCCGGGCGAGCTCCTCTTTGGAGGGCGGGTCGTGTGACAGCTCGGCGTCGGTCGCGTTGCTGGAGCCGACCGGCAGCGAAATCGACCAGGTCACGCCCGCGCGCGCCGTTCCCACGACGAGCTCGGTCGAGCCGCCGCCGACGTCCACCACGCCCAGGTCCCCGGCGGGCGGATCGCGCAGCATGCCGATCACGCCGGCGAACGCCAGCCGTGCCTCCTCCTCCCCGGTCAGCACGTCGACGCGCAGGCCGCAGGCGGCATCGACCGCATCGGCCAGCGCGCGGGCGTTGACCGCCTGCCGGACGGCCGAGGTCGCCACGACGCGGACGGAATCAGCGCCCAGTTCGTCGGCCATCCGTGCCTGACGCGCGACGATGTCGGCGATCTCGAAGATCTTCTCCGGGGCGATCTCGCCATGGGCATCGCACGCCGATGCGAGCCTCGTGAACGCGCGCTCGGCGAGCAGCTCACGCAGGCCCAGATCGTCGTCCTCGGCGACCAGAAGGCGCGTGGTGTTGGAGCCGATGTCGATACAGGCGCAGCGGGCCACGAGGAACGCACACCGATCTTGTCATGATCCAGCGCTGCGATGGACTCCGCGGCACCCGCAATCCTCGTGCGCGACCTGCACAAGTCCTACGGCGACGTGCAGGCGGTGCGCGGCATCGACTTCGACGTCCAGCGTGGCGAGGTCTTCGGCCTGCTCGGGCCAAACGGCGCCGGCAAGACGACGACGGTCGAGATCCTCGAGGGCTACCGCGAGCGCAGCAGCGGAATCGTGTCGGTGCTCGGCCACGACCCGAGCAGCCGTCCGCGGGCGCTGCGCGAGCGCGTCGGCATCGTGCTGCAGAGCAGCGGCACATATCGCCACCTGACGGTGCGCGAGCTGATCACGCACTGGGCGGGCTTCTATCCCGCTCCTCGCGACATCGACGAGGTCATCGAGCTCGCCGGCCTGGGCGAGTCCGAGGGCGTGCGCGCGCGCAAGCTGTCGGGTGGTCAGGCGCGGCGGCTGGACTTCGCGATGGCGCTCGTCGGCGATCCCGAGCTCGTCTTCCTCGACGAGCCGACGACGGGCTTTGACCCGGCTGCCCGACGCGCCGCCTGGGAGACCGTGCGCGCGCTCGCCGATCTCGGCAAGACGGTGCTGCTGACGACGCACTACCTCGACGAGGCGCAGGCACTGTGTGACCGCGTCGCGATCCTCAAGGACGGGCGCGTCCTCGCGGTCGGTGCTCCGGCGCAGCTCGGCGTCGGAGCATCGTCGCGCTACCGCGTCAGCTGGCGCGACGAGGGTGGGGAGCTCGAGACGCGCGAGACCGCGGACCCGACGGCGCTGCTGCACCAGCTCACGAGCGCTGCCCTCGCGCGTGGCGTCGGCCTCGAGGACCTCAGCGTCAGCCGGCCCTCGCTCGAGGACGTCTACCTCGAGCTGACCGACGAGTCCGCCGGCGAGCACAGCGACGCATCCGAGGAGGAGCCCGCACGATGAGCGACGCGCTCGCCCTGACCTGGCGCCAGTACCGCCTGGAGCGCAAGATGTTCTGGCGCAACCCGAGCGCGGCGTTTTTCAACTTCGTGCTGCCGCTGCTGTTCCTCGCGCTGTTCGGGACGATCTTCTCCGGCAGCCAGGAGGACCTCAACATCATCGTCCCGGGGATCGCGGGGATGAGCGTGATGACGACGACGTTCGTCGCGCTGGCGATGAACATGGTCTTCCTGCGCGAGCAGGGCGTGCTCAAGCGCCTGCGCGGCACGCCGCTGCCCAGCGGCGCCTACCTCGGCGGCCTCGCGCTGCACGCCGTCACGAACACGTTCATCCAGCTCTCGATCGTGATCGGCGCGGGCGCGCTGTTCTTCGGAGTCGATCTGCCGACCCAGTGGCTCGAGCTCGTGGCGTTCGTCGCGGCAGGCGTCGTCTGCTTCGCGGCGCTCGGCGTCGCGCTGTCACACGCGATCCCGAACTTCGACTCGGCGCCCGCGTACGTCAACGCGATCTTCCTGCCCGTGATCGTGATCAGCGGGGTGTTCTATGACGCCGATGACGCGCCCGCGTTCCTGCGCGACATCGCCCAGGCGCTGCCGCTGACGCATCTGATCGACGGGCTGTCGGGCGCGATGGTGACCGGGGCGACGTTCGCGGACAACCTGTCTGATCTGGCGATCATCTTGATCTGGGCGGCTGCGGGGGCGGTGCTGGCGGTGCGGGGGTTCAGCTGGCAGGCTCGGCGGGGGTGAGGTGGTTGGCCGGCGGCGAGGAGCCGCTCGGCCACGCCAACACGCCGCAAGCTTCCACCCAGCGGCAAGATCGACCCCGCACGCACCGAAAGCCGGTGAAACGTGCGTCCTCGTATCCGTCCACTCGCGCTGCTGGCCCTCGCCGCGCTGGCCACCGCCGTCCCGACTGCCCACGCCGCCGGCAGCGCCGACGTCGCCGCACTCCAGGTCGCGCTGCGCTCAGCGGGCGTCTACGCGGGCTCGATCGACGGTGTGCGCGGGCCGGGCACCGCTGCGGGTGTGCGCGCGGTGCAGCGGCGGGCGGGTCTTGGCGTGGACGGCGTGCTCGGGCCCGCCACGCGCCGTGCGCTCGGTCGCGCCGGTCGTCCGCCCTACGGCAGCCGCACGATGCGCCTGGGCCACGTCGGTTGGGACGTCGCCGCGCTGCAGTTCAGGCTCGGCGCGCACGGCTTTGCCTCCGGACCGGTCGACGGCGGCCTCGGGCCGCGTTCGAGCGCCGCGCTGCAGCGCTTCCAGGGCTGGGCAGGGCTGGCGAGCGATGGCTACGCGGGAGCCTCCACACTGCGCGCCCTGGGCGCGGCCCCGCCGCGCGCTCCGGTGAAGCTGCTGCGCCCGGTACAGGCGGCGATCGGCGATCGCTACGGGCCGCGCGGGCAGGGCTTTCACGCCGGTCTGGACTTTCCCGCACCGACCGGCACGCCGGTGACGGCGGCGGGCTACGGGACCGTGTCCTTCGCCGGCTACGGCACCGGATGGGGCAACTTCGTGATCATCCGCCACCGCTTCGGGATGCGGACGCTCTACGCGCATCTTTCGGCTATCACCGTCAACCGCGGCGCCTTCGTCCCCGCGGGCGGGCGCATCGGCCGTGTCGGCATGACCGGCGCGGCGACCGGACCGCACCTGCACTGGGAGATCCTCGTGCGCTCCGCGAACGTCGATCCGCTCAGCGCGCTGTAGCCGCCTTCTCGCCGACGAGGAATGCGGGCGGCGGCTTGCCGCTGACCGTCACCGCCACCTCGCGCAGCGGTCCGCTCTCCCACTCCGAGCGCAGCAGCCCGAAGACCACGACATCGAGCACCCGCTCGCCGTGGCGATGAAATCCGCGCAGGACCCCCTCGCGCCCGAAGCCCAAGCGCTCGAGCGCGCGCTGTGAGCGGGCGTGATCGACGCTGGCGTAGCTGCCGATCCGCTCCAGGCCGAGCACGGCGAATCCCAGGTGGCACATGAGCGCCTTGGACTCGCGGTTGACGCCTGTCCCCCACCATTCGCGCCCGAGCCACGTCCCGATCGTGGCGCGCCGGTCGCGCAGCGAGAACTCCGACAGGCCGCTGATTCCGATCGGCCCCTCCCCGAGGCGCTCCACGACGAGGTCGAGCTGCTTGCCTGCCGCGCGCTCGGCGGGCAGCCGTTCGAGGTAGGCGTGCGCCTGTGCCTGTTCCGTGTAGGGGCCCCACGAGAACCAGCGCGTGACCTTCGCGTCCGAGGCCTCGCGATAGAGCGCGCCGGCGTCGTCCAGCCGCGGGATGCGCACCCGCACACTGGGGCCCGTCACGGCCAGCTCGGCAGCCGTCGCGGATGGCTGGATGCGTGCTGCCTGCACGAGCGGGAACACTACGCACATGCTCGCCCTGCTCTACGACGTGCACGGCAACCTCCCGGCGCTCGAGGCGGTGCTCGCCGACGCCGACGGCCGCGGCGCCCAGCGCTACCTGATCGGCGGCGACGTCGCGCTCTTCGGTCCGTGGCCCGAGCAGACGGTCGCGCGCCTGCACGAGCTGACGCCGGCTATGTGGATTCGCGGCAACGGCGAGCGCTGGACCGCCGATCCCGACGCGGCACCCGAGCCGGTGCGCGGCGCGACCGCCGCGGCGCGCGAGGCGCTCGGCGATGCGCTCGTGGCGCAGCTCGCCGCACTGCCCGAGAGCCTCGCGATCGACGCGAGCACGCGCGCATGGCACGGCTCCCCGGTCAGCGACGTGCGCTCGTTCATGCCCGAGCCCGACGACGACGAGGCTGAGCTGCTGGCCGGGGCGAGCGAGTCACGGCTGATCTTCGGCCACACCCACCTCCCCTTCCAGCGCGGGTCGGCGGTCGCGGACATCGAGCTCGTCAACCCCGGCAGCGTCGGGATGCCGTTCGACGGCGACCATCGCGCGGCGTACGCCCTCCTGCATGACGACGGGACGATCGAGCATCTGCGCGTGACCTATGACCACGCCGCCAGCGCCGCCGCGCTGCGTGAGCGCTACGGCGACGAGGCCTGGATCGAGATGCCCGAGTATCGCTTTGCCAACGCGCGCCCCGGCCCGTCGTGAGACGTCCTGTGTCAACCCCGTGCGTGGGTGGCGGTTGTCGGCTTGCCGTCAAGCGCTTCGCGCTCGGGCCTGCGGCCCGCCTTGGGGGTGAC